>ERZ835051.3909-NODE-3909-length-10977-cov-5.575719_pt1 | contig 10977 bp, 8 predicted proteins | sample MGYA00519575_ERZ835051 | MGnify/ENA primary metagenome ERZ835051 (study PRJEB31850, sample SAMEA3708769) | human gut metagenome | biome: human gut; feature: human-associated habitat; material: faeces | place: China | collected 2014 ... | reverse complement strand
TAGTTATAAATATAAAATAGGCTTAAAAAAAATAATAGATATAAAAGATATAGATTTAAATAGTGATAAAAGTATTAAAAATCTAATTAAAAAGATTATTAATTATACCACTAAATATGAAAATAACGAAATATTAAATATAACTAGTGGAAGATGGCTATAAAATATTATAGCCATCTTAAATATTTAATAAACAAATTTCATAATAATATGATAAAATAATAAGTAGGTGGTAGTATGTATATAAATGTATTAACTCAAATAGGAGCCAAAGCAGTAGATCAAAATTATATCTATTCAGTACCAAAAGAATTAATAAGTAAAATAAAAGTAGGTATTAGAGTAAAAATAAGTTTTGGTAAAATGATTCTTGAAGGATTTGTTACTAAGATAAATCCAGATATAAATTATGATAAAACCAAAATAAAAGATATACTAGATATAGTAGATGATACTCCAGTATTAAATAAAGAAATGCTTCTTCTAGGTAAAGATATGAGTAATAAACTATTATGTTCATTAGTATCAGCCTATCAAGTAATGCTACCTAAAGCCCTAAAAGCTGAAATAAATACCAATATCAAAATAAAATATAATAAATATCTTAAAAGATTAAAAAGTATTGAAGAAATAGATGAATATATTAAAAATTGTAAATATGAAAGTCAAATAAATATATTATGTAAGTTAAAAGAAGAAGATATTCTAATAACTAAAATGACTAGTAGTATTAATACTATTATTAAATATGGTTTTGCTAAAATAGTCATGGAAGAAGAAAAAAGATATAATTATACAGGTTCACATAACTATAAGAAAGTAGAACTAACTGATAAACAAAAAGAAGTAGCTTCTAGAGTAATAAATTCATTCGGTACTTCAAAAACATTTCTTTTATATGGAGTTACCGGTTCTGGTAAAACTGAAGTATATATGAATATTATAGAGAAGACTATTAATAATGGAAAGACCGCTATTATGTTAGTACCAGAGATAAGTCTAACACCTCAAATAGTAGGTAAATTTATCTCTAGATTTGGTAATATAATATCTGTATTACATTCTAAATTATCTGATACTGAAAGATATGATGAATATAGAAAAATAACCGAAGGTAAATCTAAGATAGTAATAGGTACAAGAAGTGCTATCTTTGTACCATTTAATAATATTGGAGTAATAATAATCGATGAAGAACATACTTCTTCATATAAACAAGAAAATCATCCAAGGTATAATGCCAAAAATATAGCTATTTGGCGTAGTAACTATCATAAATGCCCAGTATTACTAGGTAGTGCTACTCCTAGTCTAGAATCAATGGCAAGAGCAGGTAATAAAGTATATGAACTTCTAACACTAACTACTAGAGTAGGATCTAGTACTCTTCCTAAAGTCCAAATAGTAGATATGAAAGAAGAAGTAAAAAAAGGCAATTTCATATTATCAAGTATTTTAAAAGAGAAGATAAAAGAAAAACTAGCTAAAAATGAACAAGTAATATTACTTCTAAATAGAAGAGGATACTCTTCAGTAATAACCTGCAGGGACTGCGGTTATACTTTGAAATGTCCAAACTGTGATATTACCTATACTTATCATAAAAGTAGTAACAATCTAAAATGTCATTACTGTGGTAAAGCAGTACCATTAAATAATAAATGCCCTAAATGCGGGGGAGAAAATGTCAAAGACTATGGTCTTGGTACTGAGAAACTAGAAGAAGAATTACATAAATTATATGACGCTAAAATAGTTAGAATGGATGTCGATACCACTAGTAAAAAAGGACAACATGAAAAAATAATTGAAGACTTTGGTAGTCATAAATATGATATCTTAATAGGTACACAAATGATAGCTAAAGGCTTAGATTTTCCACTGGTAACTCTTGTGGGAGTAGTATCAGCAGATTCCTCATTAATGGTACCAGACTTTAGAGCAGGAGAAAATACCTTCCAGTTACTTTCCCAAGTATCTGGTAGAGCGGGCCGTAGTACAAGTCCTGGTGAAGTAATAATCCAAACATATAATAAAGAACATTATAGTATCGAATTATCTTCAAGACACGACTATATAAGTTTCTATAAAGAAGAAATGCAAATGCGTAAAATGCTAAAATATTCACCATACTATTATATGACTTTAATTAGTATTACCTCTAAAGATTATAATATAGGTTTTGAAGAATCCGGTAAAATAGGAAACTATTTAAAAAGTAAATTAAACCCCAGTACCATAATATTGGGACCTACTACTGCAAGTATGTTTAAAATAAATAATATATATCATTATCAAATAATATTAAAATATCAAAAGGATAATAACCTATATGATACATTAAAATTTATTGATAGTATGTATAAAAATAATTCCAAGGTAAAAGTAGAGTTTGATTTTGATCCAATAAGGATATAAAAATCTTGCTCTTTTTTTCTTTTTACTATATAATTTAATTATGGTAGGTGATAGAGAATGAAGAAGTTATCAAATAAAGGATTTACTTTAATAGAGTTATTAGCCACAATATTAATAATAGGTTTAGTATTAGGTTTAACAACTTATGGTATTATTAGTTCAGTAGATAAGGCTAAAACTACTAGTACAACAATATCAGTAAGTGGTATAAAAGAAGCTGCTAGAACATATTCAAATGAATACACAGATGATACTTGGAAGGCTTCTAATAAACTTAATAATATATATTTTTGTACTACAATACAAGAACTTATTAATAAGGGTCTTTTAGATAAAAATGCTAAAAATGTTGAAGGTAATACAATAGGTTTAAATGATTATATAGCAGTAGTAAAAGATAAAACTACTAAAGTAATAAAAAAAGAATTTGTTTTAACTTTACAAGCCTTCAATGAAGATGAAGAAAAACACGAGGCACATCAATATTGTACTGGTAATATTAAACCAGAAGATATAAAGAAATTGCCTATCATTAACAAAAAAAATACATATACTGATACTATAATTGCAGAATTTACAGATGCCGAATTTAAAACTAAAGATGGTAATGTTAGTAATATTAAAAAGAGAGAATGTCTTTATGACGAAACTACCAGTGGTAATTTTACAAGCGAAGGTACAATCACTAATAAAGAGTGTAAGATTGAAGGATTAGTACAAAACAAAAACTATTATGTTAAAGTTTGTATGACATCAAAAAATGATTCACGTGCTTGTTCTACTCCAGAAATAGTTAAAACAAAAGAAGTAAAATCTCCAAGTATAAATATAAATACAAATGATAGTATTAAGATAACTTATGATGATACCAATATAATAGATGAAAATGGTAATCAAAATGGTAATCATTATTTTAAATCTGATGTTAATGCTACATCTAATAAAAATGTAAGTACTTGTAACGAAGAGGGAGAAACTTTTTCTTGTAGTAGTGATAGTACTATAAATATTACAGAAGATAAATGGTATAAAGTAGATGACAAAGAAGTTAAATTATCTTATACAAATAGTGGAGATATTACTATAGCTGCGGTAACTAGAGACAAGAGTGGTAATTATAAATCTACTGATAAAAACTATAGTTTATATAAGATTATATTTAGTAGAGGAACTGCTGATACAATTGGTGGACAAACTAATGATATTAAAAAATTGTGTTTGGTAAATAAGGATGAAACATGTACTATTACTTCTCCAATTATAAAAAAAGCAGGATATAATGTAGTTGGTTGGAACACCGATAGTAATGCTATGACAAGTACTTGGTCACAAAACACTTCAAAAAATATAAATAAGAGTGAAACATATTTTCCAATAGTAAAATTAAAGACGTATACTATAAAATATAATGCTAATGGTGGAAGTGGTGCGCCTAGTAATCAAGTAAAAGAACATAATAAAAACATAACTTTAAGTACTAGTAAACCTATTAGAACAGGATATACGTTTGTTAATTGGAATACTAGTAGTGCTGGTAATGGAACTTCATATTCTACTGGTGCAACATATTCTGGTAATAGTGATATAACTATGTATGCTCAGTGGCGTAGAAATAGAGTAATAATAAACTTTAGTGTTAATGGTGGTACCTTGATATCTACGGCAGCATATTCAGTAGATGCAAATGGTATAGTTACTAAAAATGGTAGTAATTTACATTCAATGTATTATAATGATACTATTATGTCTACTGGATTACCTAATTATAATAATTCAAGTTATTTAAATATTATGCGAAATGGTTATGAAGGTGTAAGTGGAGCAGAATGGAAATGTTTAAGTGGAAACTGTACTAAGCAAACATATAGTCAAGATACAAATACATATAAAGCTAGTGATTTCTGTGATGCTAGTAAAACTGATTGTACAATAACGCTTGGAGTTAATTGGACTGAAGTTAGTACAAAAACAATGTATATAAATGCTAATATTGGTTTAAATTGCCGTAGTGGTTCAGGAACAAGTTACTCTATAGTTACAGCTTATGCCTGCGGTGTACCAGTTAAAGTAAGAACTAAGCTAGTTAATGATTGGTGGTATGAGGTTGATGATAAATGCTACATGTCAAAAGGTGGAACAGGTTCAGATGGTAACTGGAAAGATTATTTGGTTGATAGTAGAAGTAAATTAACTTGTCCAACCAGTTCTGGCGGTTCTGGAGGCTCAGGCGGTGATTCTAGTGAAGGAAAATTGTTAAATTGTACTTGTAATGAAGATGCTGATTGTGGTGTTGCAGGAGGTAATTTAATTAATTTATATTGTGATACAAATATGAAGAGTGGAAAAACAGAAAAAGAAGGAAAATATATGTGTGCTTGGAAAAATAAATACAAACCAAATGTTACACATTGGTGTTGGACTCGATAAAAAGACAAATATTTAATTATAATAAAAAACTACTTAAAAAAAATTAATAGAAAGTAAGAAAACAAGTAAATATTAAAATACTTGTTTTTTTATACAAATTTTTCTTATTGTTTAAGCAAGCAAGAAATGCATTATATTTCAGTTATAAAATATCTTGCTCTTTTTTACCTTTTACTGTATAATTTAATTATGGTAGGTGATAAAGAATGAAGAAATTATCTAATAAGGGTTTTACTTTAATAGAGTTATTAGCCACAATATTAATAATAGGTTTAGTATTAGGTTTAACAACTTATGGTATTATTAGTTCAGTAGATAAGGCTAAAACTACTAGTACAACAATATCAGTAAGTGGTATAAAAGAAGCTGCTAGAACATATTCAAATGAATACACAGATGATACTTGGAAGGCTTCTAATAAACTTAATAATATATATTTTTGTACTACAATACAAGAACTTATTAATAAGGGTCTTTTAGATAAAAATGCTAAAAATGTTGAAGGTAATACAATAGGTTTAAATGATTATATAGCAGTAGTAAAAGATAAAACTACTAAAGTAATAAAAAAAGAATTTGTTTTAACACCACAAATTAGTGAGAATGAAACGGATAAAATAGAGGCATTTAATTATTGTACTGGTGGTAAAAAACCAGAAAATATAAAGAAACTCCCTACTATTAAAGGGGAAAAAACATATACTGATACTATAATTGCAGAATTTACTGATGCCGAGTTTAAAACTAAAGATGGTACTAGTAGTAATATAACAGAAAGGAAATGCAGCTATGCTAAGAGTAGAATTGATGGCGGAAATGCAGAATTTATAGAAAATAACAATACTACAATTAATGGTAATAAATGTAAGATTACAGGACTAGAATCAAATACGGGATATGACATAAGAGTATGTATGACATCAAGTAATGATTCAGAGGCATGTACTACAAAAAATATTAAAACACTAGATATAAAAGAACCTACTATAAGCATAAATGGTAATGATAGTATTAAGATAACTTATGATGACACTAATATAATAGAAGCCAAAGGGGATCATTATTTTAAATCTGATATTAATGCTACATCTAATAAAAATGTAAAGAAGTGTACATTAAGTACTATAACAAATAATTATGTTTGTGATAAAGAGACCAAGGAAATATCAATTAATTCTTGGTATAAAGTATCAGATAAAGAAGTAATACTTTCTTATACAGAGAATGGGGATTTTGATGTTACTGCTGAAACAAGAGATAAAAGTAATAATTCTAAGTCAAGTACAAAAAGTTTTAGTTCTTATATAACTATATTTAGTAGAGGAACTGCTGATACAATTGGTGGACAAACTAGTGATATTAAAAAGTTATGTTTAGCAGATAGAAATAAAAGTTGTACTATTACTTCTCCAATTATAAAAAAAGCAGGATATAGTGTAGTTGGTTGGAATACTAATAGTAGTGCTACAACAAGCAGTTGGAATGTAAATATTTCAAAATCTATAAATAAGAGTGAAACATATTATCCAATAACTAAATTGTCAACATATACCATAACATATAATAATAATAATGGAAGTGGATGTACATCAAAGACTGTTAATTATAATTCACAAATTGGTACTTTATGTACTCCAAAAAGGAAAGGCTATACTTTTATTGGATGGTATAACCCTGATTACAAAGACAAACCTTTAAATTATTATGCTGATACAAATCCAGATTTATATAATGCTTTTAATTATGATGCAGATAAATTATATAACCATTATTTAACATATGGTGTAAATGAAGGCCGAAGAGTAGCACAATATTTATCATCTGATACATATAACTATACAAAAAATATAACAGTCTATGCTGGCTGGAAGGCAAATAAAATTAAAATTAAATATAATGTTAATGGTGGTCAATTAAATACTAATAATTCTGCTTATAGTACAAGTGGATCATATGTAACATTAAACGGAAGTACAATAATAGAAGCATATAATTATGGTGATATGTTAGGTTCGAATGGTTTATATAATTATAATAATCCTGCATATATAAATATTGTAAGAAGTGGCTATAAAGCAGTTAGTGGTAAAGAATGGTATAATGATGCAAAAAATACATTTAATCAAGCAACTAGATATGATGTCAATGATTTATGTGATGCATCTAATTCAGATTGTGAAGTAACATTATATGTTAATTGGATTAAGGAAGATTCTATTAATGATTATAGATGTTCAGGTAGTGATTACTATTATATTACTACATGTGATTCTGCTTCAAGCGCTGATGCAAGATGTAACTACACATCAAAGAATAAACAAAGTACATCAGGCACTATTCTCAGAAATAATTTAACACAATGTCATAAAGTTACATTTTATGCTGATGGAGGTAAATTTAGTGATGGCACTACAGAATTCTTCTTTATGGCCACCGCAGGAGTAAGGTATACCTTTGATAGTAGTTATTATTTAACGAATATTACTATGCCAAGGATATCAAGAAGCGGCTGCTCACTATATGGTTGGTACTATTATCCAGAAAGTAAAGTCATTAGGCAGTGGTTTGATGTTGATAGCGATGAATATAATATTGAACTTAAGGCTAATTGGTATTGCCCTAGTAGTGGTGGTACTGGTGGTGGTGGTACTGGCGGTTCTCCCGTAAAACCATGTGGCTATTGTACTAAAGATAGTCAATGTAGTGCTAGTAATTCATGTGGTGCTGCATGCGTAAATAACCAGTGTAGAGTATATCAGCAAAAGCCAAATGGTAGTTGTACAGGAACTTATGATGCATGTAATTAGAGGTGAAATATTATGAAAAAAAAGATATTAATTATACTACTATTAGTACTAGTATTTGCAATTATTTTTGTAACTATTATTTATATTACAAATAGAAATAATATAAAAATAGAAGAACTATATGGAACATGGACACTTGAAGAAAATAAAACTATATTAGATGGAAAAGAAACTTCTAATATGGTTCCATGGAGATGTGTTATTGAATTACAAAAAAATAATAATATGAAACTTTGCTACTATAATAGTGATGATAATATCGAGTGTGGCACAGTAAATTATACATATGAAGGCGGTATCTTAAATATTAAAGATAATGATTGGTATTTAAAAGGCAAATATTATGTTACTTTAGAGGATACCAATATGCTAATATTAAAACAAGAAATTTCAAAAGAGGAACAAACTATCATTTATTATAAAAGAAGCTAAAAAATATGAATTTATTTCATATTTTTTTCTTATTACTAATATATTTAAATAGAAAGAAGAGGAAAGAATATGATTAATAAGAAAAATTTATGGTTTTTAACATTATTTAGTTTAGTATTAGTATTATCTATTTATTATGTAACAATGCCTAATGAAGTATTTGATAAAGATTTATCAAATAAAGAATCAGAAACTACAAGTACAGAAATAAAAGAATCAAGTGTAGTTGCTTCTCTTAAAGTAGAAGATGATACCACAGTTAAAGAAAAAATAAATAGCTTGAAAGAAAAAATTACTGATAAAAGTGTCAGTATCGAAGAAAAAAACAATTATTTTGAAGAATTAAAATTAATAAATAAAAATTCTTCTAAAGAAGAGACAATAGAAACTAAGATAAAAGAAATGTGCAGTTGTGATAATTTTGTTAAAATAGATGGTGATAATGTAAGAGTGGTACTCGATTCAGATGATTCTAATACCTCTAAAGCTAATGAGATAATGCGACTAGTTCAAAAAGAGTTTGACAATAAGATGTATATTTCGGTAAAATTTAATTAAATTAGGTTAAAATACCTCACTTTATTTTAATATAGGAATACAATAATATGAAAAGACATTGACCACCCTATGTACAAGGGAAGTGAGGTATTTATGAGTAAAGGTATATTAACCAAAAGAGAAAAAGAAGTATTTTCGTTACTAGTGGATAATAAAAGTACGAAAGAAATAGCTGATATTTTAAATATTAGTGAGAAGACAGTTAGAAATCATATTTCTAATACTATGCAAAAACTATCTGTAAAAGGAAGAGCACAAGCGGTGGTAGAACTAATTAGGCTTGGTGAAATATCATTATAAGCACAATTTGTGCTTTTTTCTTTTTCTTAAGTAATTTATTTACTAATTAACACATATATTTTACTAGGTGATAGGTTTATGTTAAAAAGAATGTCTATTAAAAAAATAATGGTATCTACTGCAGCAGTTTTACTGCTGCTAATAATATATTTAATACCAGATAATAGAAAAGAAATAGAATTAAAAAACAAAGATATTGAATATACTTATAATAATATTACTGACACAATATATTTAATAGATAAAAATGATTATGTAGCAAGAACAAATATTGTTAGTTGTAATTGTAATGATATAGATAAAGCTAAAGATCTATTAGATAGTCTTACTATTGGAGGAAAAAAATCAAATATTATTCCTAATGGTTTTAGGAGTATTATACCACCAGATACTAGTATACTTAATATAGAATTAAAAGATAAAGTATTAACAATAGATTTTTCTAAAGAATTTCTTGATGTATCAGAAGTAGAAGAAGAAAAGATGATTGAATCAATAATTTATACTTTAACTAGTATCAAAGATATAGATAAAATAATAATTAAAGTAGAAGGAAATATATTAACAAATCTTCCACATAGCAAAAAAATAATTCCTTCAGTATTAGATAGAAGTTATGGTATAAATAAAGAATATGAATTAACAACGATTAATAATATTGATTCATATACGGTATATTATGTAAATAAATATAACGATAGTAATTATTATGTACCAGTAACTAAATATATAAATAAAGAGGAAATAGAACCGGTAAAAGTAATAATTAAAGAATTAAGTAGTTCTCCAATATATGAAACAAATTTAATGAGTCATTTAAATGCCGGTGTAGTATTAAATGACTATGAATTAGAAGGTAATAATTTAAAATTAAATTTCAATGAACTATTATTAAGTGATCCAGATAGTAACAAAATACTTGAAGAAGTTATATACACAATAGGACTTTCTATGAATGATATATATAATAATTTAGAAACAGTATCTTTTTATGTTAATAATAATGAGGTATATGCTTTAACATTAAGTGATTTGAAATAAAAAATATTTTCTTTCAATTGACTAATAAACTTCAAAATGATATACTTAAATAGAAAGAGTAGGAGATATCTATGAAGGAAAATAAAAAAATTAAAATAATTGGAACTATTATTGGTATAGTACTATTTGTTATATTGATCGCAGGATTTACTTTTGCTTGGTTTACTTGGGAAAGTAGTAGAATAAATATAAGTGGTAATACAGCTTGTTTCAATATTAATTATACCGAAGGTAATTTAGTTACTGATGATATGCTACTTGTAGATGCTAATAAATTAATATCTAATAATAAGATTACAATAAAAAGAGGAATGGCTGTAACTAATTTAAGTGCTAGCAAAGATCCAAAATGCACAAAAGTAAAAGCCAAATTATCCATTCAATTAAATGCAGATTTAATACCAAGCATATATAATGCTTCGGGTAGTTGTTCTGGAGCACTAAATTATGTAGTAGCAAGTTATGATGCATCCCTATTTTCTGGAGTTGATGCAAGAACGCTAGAAAATATGACTTTTGATATTTTAGCTACAGATACTATTCCAAGTTCTGGTAGTAGAACTGTCTATGAAAAAGCACTTGCTGATGACGGTACAAGACAAGATTATCTAATAATATTTTATATAGATGGAAATAAGGCTAATGATGATATTGATAGTAAAAATATTATTGTTAAAGCTAATGTGACTGCTGTTCAAACTAATTAAAAAAAATACTAGAATAATAAACTCTAGTATTTTTTAATTACTCCAAAATAGGTGAAAAGTAAAATAAAAAAGCCTTATTTTATAAGGCTTTAATATTTAAAGTGGTGTCCTGGTGGAGATTCGAACTCCAGACCGATCGCTTAGAAGGCGATTGCTCTATCCAGCTGAGCTACCAAGACATCAGTCAATATAGATTATACAACAACATTAAAAAAATAGCAACCATTTTTTAAAAAAAATTGCAAAAATTTAATATTTAATATATAATTTAATTGTAGGTGAGTAAT
>ERZ835051.3900-NODE-3900-length-11014-cov-2.845698_pt1 | contig 11014 bp, 8 predicted proteins | sample MGYA00519575_ERZ835051 | MGnify/ENA primary metagenome ERZ835051 (study PRJEB31850, sample SAMEA3708769) | human gut metagenome | biome: human gut; feature: human-associated habitat; material: faeces | place: China | collected 2014 ... | reverse complement strand
GACATTTTGTGGATGCAAAATTTATCCGAAAGAATGTCTGAAATAAAAAACAAAGAAAAAATAACAGACGCCCATAGCTATTCAATAAAAAAGCTTTCCGATGCCGAAGCGCTAAAAGCCAAAGGAATTTGCGAGATGTTGAAAAAATCAGGATACAACATTAAAATAGACGCAAAAAACATGCCTGACACTACAATAGTCCCAAGCCTGATTGGTCAATAAACAAAAGAAAACAACATGAAAAAAACCATAACTATATTGTTTTTGTTTTTATCTGCATTGACTGTTTTTTCCCAAGCCGAAAAGAAAGCAAAAAGCAGAATTGCCGTAAGCAAAGTATCCGCAAGCAAGTCGCTGGTAAACGATTTAAATACAAAAGGCGGCATAAAATCTCTAAACAGGATTTTGGAATCCATGAACGACAATCTTAGCGTGGCTATTCAAAATACCCGCAGATTTGAAGTCTTGACCCGAAGCGACATCGACGCCGTAATCGCCGAACAGGGTTTCGCCCAATCGGGAAACGCCGACATATCCGATAAAAGGCTCCCCAAGAGCGGAATGATAAAAGGAGCTGAATACATCGTCACCGTAGCTGTTGACGATTATCAGGATTATACGAGAAAACGAACTTTCAAAACTATCGGAGAGACAACCGAATTCCGCACCCTGCGTTATGGAGCGATTGTGAAAATCATAGACGCAACAAGCGGCTCAATAAAAGAATCCGCCAATTTTACCATATCCAATCAAGATGTTGTTTCCGAAAAAGCCGAAGACGAAACTTCGGGCGGCTCTCAAAGCGATGCCCTAATTTCCCAAATGGCAAGAACAATGTGCTCAAATATGGCAAACAAGATTGCAGACATTATTTTCCCTCCTAAAATTTTAGCAGTTTCAGGGAAAATAGCCACTTTCAACAGGGGCGACGGCGCGGGAGTTTCAATTGGAGACGAATACAATGTTTTTGCGGCAGGCGAAGACATGATTGACGAAGACACAGGAGAAAATCTCGGAGCAGAGGAAGTTCTCATTGGAAAAATAAAAGTAGTCTCAATCGCCCCGAAATTTTCCAAAGGAGAAATTGTCGGAGAAAACAACGGCATTTCAAAAGGAAACATTCTGCGCATTTGCAAAAAATCTCCCGAATCTAAAAAAATAATGGACGAAGAATTTTAATTCATAATAAAACATACACTGACAAAAAAAATGAAAAAACAGACTATACTAATATCCATGCTCTCGCTATCTCTCTTCGGGTGCGCAACGCACAAAAGCGAAACCGAAGCCCTGCGCAATGCGTGGAAACTTGGGAATACCGCCGAAGCCCAAACGCTCGCCTCCGAAGCCGCGGACGACAAAAAAGACTCCGCAGACGGGCTTATTTGGCTCTTGGAAGAAGGAGCGGCATGCCGCGCAAACGCCGACTTTGCAAAAAGCGAAAAATCTTTCTCCGACGCCTATTTGAAAGTCAAAAAATTTGAAGAAGAAGCCGACATAAGTCTTTCCAACGAAGCCAAGGGAATTTTGTTAAACCAAAGCTATACAGAATACAAGGGCTACAACTACGACAAAATAATGCTTTCCATATACCAATCTCTAAATTATCTCGAAACAAAGGATTTTGAAAAAGCATACGTCGAGTTAAGAAGGCTTAAAAACTTCCAAGACGACGCCAAAAGAATAAACCTAAAAAGAATTGAAAAGGCGGAAAAATCAATAAAGGAAGCCAAAAATAAAGACGAAAATGCCAAGGGTATAAACGAAAACGCGCTTCTTTCCCAAGCGGGTGTAGGGAATGAACTAAGCAAATACTACGGTCAAAAATATGCCGCAAATCCCGCAACCGCATTGCAGGAAGCAAAAAACATCTATGTAAACCCGTTCGGCACATGGCTTTACGGCATTGCAATGCTAAACAGCAAAGATTCTGCAGAGCGCGAAGAAGGAGCGGCGGCTATACGCATAGCTTCCGAAATGCTCGGCAACAAATCGGCAGTTTTAAATTCCGACTCAATCCTTGCCGAAAAAATCGCAAACGGAGAGCTTAAAGAAATCAACGCAACCTACATCGTTTTCGAGACGGGATGCGCTCCGATACGCGAACAGTTCAGGCTCGATTTGCCATTGTACATAATAAATAAAGACCTTCCGCACGTTTCCGTAAACTTTCCATACCTCTCTAAGCAAGATGATTTTCTTGAAAGCCCAAATGCGCTTGCAGACGGCAAACCGTTAAAATTCGACATTCTTGCAAACATGGACGACATCATTGAAGAGGAATTTTACATCGAACTTCCGTTTGTCGTTTCAAAAACTCTGATAAGTTCCGCCGCCAAAGCCACTGCGCAATACTTTGCCGCAAAAGCCGCAGGAGACTACGGAATATTAGTAAACATCGGAATGTCCGTATTGCAGGCTACGCTAAACGACGCGGACTTGCGCACCTGGACAACCCTCCCCAAGCAAATAAAAATCGCAAAAACCGAAACACCGAAAGACGGAAAAATTTTGATTGATAATACCCCCGTATATGTTAATAAAAAAGGGTTGAACATCGTTTATGTAAAATCCATGTCTAAAAACGGCGCGAAGCTTGTAAGGACGATGGATTTTAATCCTCTTAAAACAAAAAAATAAAATGAAAGGGATTGCACACATCTTAATAATTGCGTCAACTTTGCTGGCGGCGGCATGCTCCACTGTCAACACGGTAGAGCGCGCAGAGCCTCTTTACCAAAAGAAAATGGTAAACGACAGGCGCATTATAACCGACGGCGGTTTAAACGACAGCGCAAATGTCAAATCCGTAAACGAAGCCCGCGTCGGCGGACTTTTGAAAATACAGGCGCAAATCGAGAATTTGACTTCGTCGCCAAAGCAGATAAACTATAAGTTCTCGTGGATAGACAAAGGCGGAATGGAAGTCCCTTCCGCAACGTCGAACTGGAATACGCTCATACTGGAAGGCAGGGAAAGCAAATATATTTCAGCAGTCGCCCCAAATGAAAACGTCTGCGACTTTACATTAAAACTTTTAGAAAACGTAAGGGATTAGAAACATGAAAACAATATACGCTTCAACCGCAATTTTTCTTTCAAGCATGGTTATTTCGGGATGTGCGAGCGACAACGCATCATACGTTGAATCGGGCGGCGCAAGATCAATCATTACGACAAACAAAATCAACATTGCCGACTGGAACAGCGCGGCATCTGCGCTGATAAACGACATGCTTTCCTCCGGCGCGCTTGAAAAGACAGGCGAAACACAGCCCGTAAAAATGCTTGTAAGCAGAATAAGAAACTCCACAAGCGAAGTCATAGACGTTGAAATGCTCACAAGAAGAGTCGCCATGACTCTCACAAATTCGGGGAAAGTCCGCGTTGTAAGCAGCGACGCCGCAACAATAGAAATCGCAAAAAAAGAAGCCGAACTTTCGGGCAACAAGCTTGAAACTCCAAAAATTACCCTCACGGGAAAAATCAGCGAAGACAGGGAAAGCAATTCAAGCGCGCGCGAAGTCACCTACACTTTCAGCCTTGAACTTAACCATCGCGGAAGCCCCGTATGGATAGGCGAAAAACAAATAACAAAACAGTCCTCGAAAGGCATGTTCGGACTTTAAAATCCCTTGCATTAAAAAAACAAAATTCAAGAAATCCCGGCGGAGTGCCGGGATTTTTTTTGCAAAAAATAAAACGCAATATTTCGCGCAAAAAATGTTAAGAAGCCACGCATTAAAAAATTCCGAAAATAAAAAATGGCGTCCATAAAAACAGACGCCATTTTGAAAACCGCCGCAAAGCCTACTTTCTTTTGCGGTACGCCGCGAATGCGAGCGCAAGCGCGCCGAATATTGCCGCATATATCGAAGCTTCGGAAATTCTTATCCATAATATTTGTTTTGTAAGAAATCCGAAAAATTCTAAATACAGGGGAAGGAAGATGAAATCAAAAAACTTATTTACAGCGGAACGCCGAAAAAACAAATAATGAAGTCGCTAAAAATAAGCAGGTACACACTGCATAACTTCATAAAAAATGCTGACGACAGTACCTAAAAAATTTTGCGCCTCCTGGTTTTACATTGAAGGCGAAGCTGCAAAACGCAAACTTCGCCCTCGATTTTGAATTTAAACAAAAGCAAGCTATTTTTCAGACACTGCCTCGGCATACTCCGCGTCCGATACGGGGTCAAGCCAAGTATTTTTGTTCGTCTTGGGATTGCATGATATTGCAAGGTGCGAAAACCAGCTGTCAGGAGCCGCACCATGCCAGTGCACGACATTCGGCGCAATTTCAACAACATCCCCCGCTTTGAGACGCCGCGCAGGCTTGCCCTTTTCCTGATAAAATCCGACGCCGCCGACCGCTATCAGAATTTGCCCGCCCGTATGGCTATGCCAGTTGTTTCGACAGGCAGGTTCAAAGGTCACGTTCGCAAGGGGAACGCCAAGCTCAATATTGGAAGCCAAAGGCGCAAGATACGACTTCCCGCTGAAATATTTGGCATAAGCCGTGTTTTCTTCCCCGAGCGGGAACGGACTTGTGTTTGACATGCCCTTTGGCCCGTTTTCCACAAGCCTTAAAATTTCGCCAACCTGCCCATCGGTAATGCCGTTATGCTTTCCGATATTTATGTGGCTTGCAAGCTGGCTTTCCGTGCCCTCCATTGCGGCGAGCATTGCGATTGTTGCAATTTCGCGCGTCTTCCAGTCGAGATTGTTTCGCCCGAAAATATCCCCGAAAAGATGCGTTTTCAAAAATTCGTCAATAGCAGGGGCAAATTCAAAAATCGGACCTTTTACTTCGCGCCCCGCAAGCTTCGTCTGGTTTTCCGTTCCGAAAGCAATGTCGCCCTTCGGGAAAGAATCGGGAATCGCACCGAAAGCATCCTTGCCTCCGCGGCTTTTCAAAAGCTCCATAAAAGTCGCAAGAGAATTCAAACTGCGAGGAAATCCGCAATAAGCATAAACCTGCACAAGAACTTCCTTGTACTCGTTTACAGAAACACCCGAATCCAAACCCGACGCCAATGCGCCCCTCAGCCCGTTTTGGTCGCCCCTCGCCGCATATGCCGCCGCAAGAGCGATGTTCTGTTCCTTTTGTGTCAATGAATCCATTTTATCTTCCGCCTCCATTGCGCTTGAAAAACAAAGAGCCGCAAAGAGCGCGGCAATCCGCGTTATATTTTTCATGATTGATTCCTTTCGATTTTCTGCAAATTCGCCGTTCCATGTTTGTGGCGTAATTATATGAATTCCCCGACAAATTGTAAATGGGGATTCCTGCCAGAAATCTGCCAAATCCTGCCAATAAAAAAAACAGATTAAAAGACATGCAAATCTTGATAAAGCCCTTGCAAGCAATATTTCTATTTCTTATAAAAAACCCCGCTTATGCCAAGCGGGGATTTTTCATGCCTTCAAAATAAACTATTATTCTCCGCCAAGAGTTTCGCGCAATTCGCGGTTTAAGCGCATTGAGCAAAACTTAGGCCCGCACATCGAACAATATTCTCCCGTATGAACTTTTGACGTGCGCTTCTCGAAAAAAGAACGCGCTTTTTCAGGGTCAAGAGCCAAATTGAACTGGTCGTCCCACCTGAACTCAACGCGCGCTTTCGACATTGCATTGTCGCGATACTGCGAAGCGGGATGCCCCTTTGCCAAGTCTGCGGCATGGGCGGCAAGCTTGTATGTCACAACACCATCGCGCACGTCTTCTTTTTCGGGAAGCCCCAAATGTTCTTTCGGAGTTACATAACAAAGCATTGCAGTGCCGTACCACGCGATGTTTGCCGCCCCTATCGCGCTTGTAATATGGTCGTAGCCAGGAGCGATGTCGGTAGTGATGGGCCCCAAAGTGTAGAAAGGAGCCTCACTGCACCAGTCGAGCTGGTTTTCCATGTTTTGCTTTATCAAATGCAAGGGAACATGCCCGGGACCCTCGCACATAACCTGCACGTCGTATTCCCAAGCGCGCTTTAAAAGCTCTCCCTGTACTTTAAGCTCTCCGAACTGCGCCTCGTCATTTGCGTCTGCGCAAGCCCCAGGGCGCAATCCGTCACCGATTGAAAAAGACACGTCGTACATGGCGGCAATTTCGCAAATTTCATCCCAGTGAGTATAGAGGAAATTTTCAGCATTGTTTATCATGCACCACTTCGCCATAATCGCGCCGCCTCTTGAAACGATGCCTACCATTCTCTTTGCGGCGGGTTCTAAAAATCTGCGCAAAACACCAGCGTGTATTGTGAAATAATCAACGCCCTGCTCCGCCTGCTCGATGAGAGTATCCTTATAAACCTGCCAGTCGAGCTTTTCAACAAGCCCGCCGACTTTTTCCAACGCCTGATAAAGGGGCACGGTGCCTACGGGCGTCGGGCAGTTGCGCAAAATGTTTTCGCGAGTCTCGAAAATATCTGAACCTGTCGATAAATCCATGAGCGTGTCAGAACCCCACTTTATCGACCAAAGCATTTTTTCAATTTCCTCGGGGATAGACGAAGCGAGTGCGGAATTGCCTATATTAGTGTTTATCTTAACCAAAAAATTCCTGCCGATGATTGCAGGCTCAAGCTCGGCATGGTTTATGTTTGCAGGAATGATTGCCCTGCCGCGCGCGATTTCGTCGCGAACAAACTCGGGAGTGATTTCCTGCGGTATCGATGCGCCAAAAGAATTGCCCGCATGCTGAAAGCGCAAATCCTTGCGCGGCAATTCCGATGAAAATTTGTCGGCATTAAGCCTTGCCACATTTTCGCGAACTGCCACATACCGCATTTCGGGAGTGATTATGCCGCGCTTTGCATAATACATCTGCGTAGGGCGCTTTCCCTTTTTAGCCCTGAAAATCTTGCGCGATGAAAACGGGATTTTTTCGGAAGGATCGAGCTGCCCGCAAACTTCGACTTCGTCGCGCGCCGAAATCCATTCGCTTCTGATTTTGGGAAGCCCGCGAGTTATGTCGCGATGGAAATCTACATCAGACCATGCACCGGAAGCGTCATAAATCTTGACGGGAGCATTGGGTATTTTTTCTCCTTTGGAATTTACGCTTGGAGACAGCTCCACCTGCGTCATTCCCACTTTCACTCCGTCCTTGAAAGCATAGAACTTTGAGCGTTTTGGATTGTCTAAAAAAAGTTTTTCTGTATCCATTTCGGAAAATTTGTTGGAAATTCCAATAAAATGCGCACTTTCGCACCTCTTAAATTGAATATTTGAAAAATATTTCAAAAAAAATACGTTTATACAACAAAAAAGCTTGATAAAAAAACAAGAACAAGTAAATTCATATGCTTTATAAAAAATCACGGGCCGTAGCGCAGTCTGGTAGCGCGCTTGCATGGGGTGTAAGAGGTCCCGGGTTCGACTCCCGGCGGCCCGATTTTTTAAAACAAAAAACGCGCGTTTTCCAAAACGCTTAAAAATCGTTGAAACGCCGCAATTCGGCGTTTTTTTGTTTGCCTCAAAGGGGGTATAGCTCAGCTGGTTAGAGCGCTTGCATCACACGCAAGATGTCGTCAGTTCGAATCTGACTACTCCCACCATTTTAAAACCGCATTGAACTGTTGCTTACAACAAGCAACGTTGGGTCAACACCAAAGATTGTGGAATAGCGATTTTTAGATGATTTGTTTTTCATAGTTTAACTCCGCATTCGACGAGCACTCTCAGTCTATAGTTTTGACTCGCGTTTGCATGCGCAAACCGTCTCGCCCTTCGGGTCTTTTGCCTACGGCAAAATCTCATTCGCGCTTCGCTTAAATTCAAAGTTTCTGTATCCGTACGCCCGTCTTTGGATTAGCTTCATCTTTCGGTGAAACCCCTCCGTTATTCCTATTCAACATAATGGGTCAACCCCAAAATTCTCGCGCACCATGCTCGAAAACAAAAAAGCCGCAAAAAATTGCGGCTTTTTAAAATGGCGGAGAGGATGAGATTCGAACTCACGATAGGGTTTTAAAGCCCTATACCGGTTTAGCAAACCAGCGCATTCGGCCACTCTGCCACCTCTCCGTCTTAATTTCCCAAATCTGTTTTAGCAAATTTGAAAGTATTAAAGAAAACAATATATTGGTGTTTTACGCAAGCAAAATTTTCCGTTTGGCGCAAAATTTTTCGATTTTCCAAAAAAAATCTACGCCCTTATGAGTTTATAAAAAGTCCGAATGTCGTTTATGATTGAGTTTATGCAATTTTCAGGCAAAGTTTCGTGAAGGCATGAAACCCTGCCAAGTATGTCCAAAAACACGTTTTGTATAAACGCATCGGAAATATTTTTTATTTCTCCGTTTTTTCTAGCCCTGTTTAGCACGTTTTTCTTCAAATAAAGCGTCCATTCTCGCGCGGAGTTTTTCAGCCTTGAATCCCGCATGAGAACTTCCGCGTAAAGCAGGTTATATTTCAGAACGTCTATCTTTTCGCCCGCAATTTCAGAAAGCATTTTAATGACGCGTTTCAAGTTTTTTATGAACTGCTCTATGCACTGCTCCAAGGAAATTTCCCCGATGTCCGTTAAAAATTCCTCCAAAAAGAATTTCTTGCACGACTCGAAAACCAATTCGGACTTGTCTTCGAAATACTTGTAAATCAAGCCGCGCGATATGCCGATTTTTGCGGCGATGTCGCTTATTGAAACGCTGTCATAGCCTTTTTTTAAGAGCAATACGAAAGTGTTTGCGAGTATTAAATCTTTCGTGTTTTTCATTTCAAGCCCTTTGAAATTGCCATAATCGGGAAGTAATGGCAGTAATAGCCGTAGCGTAGCATAAATCCGCGCGAAAGCTCTTTGCCCTGCGGCAGGGGCGCGCCGTTTTGCAAATCGACTTTCGCCCCCAAGCCGTAGCCGGGAAAGCCCGACCCAGTGAATTCAAATTCCTCCCAAGTGCCTTCTTTTGTCTGCGAATTTTCCAGAAATTTTATGCCTTTTACGAACGCTTCGTCACCATAGCCGAACGACCCGAGGGCAATCAAAGCCCAAGCGGTTTGCGACGCCGTCGAAACTCCCGATTTTCCCGCGCTTGACGGACTCATGTAAGTTTCCGCGGTTTCGCCCCAACCGCCGTCTTCGTTTTGCTTTGACAAAATCCAGTCGAGAGCCTTTTTTACGCGCGGATTTTCGACCGTCTCTCCCACTCTTGCCAAAGCTGTCAAAACACACCATGTCCCGTAGATGTAGTTGACGCCCCATCTGCCGAACCAAGAGCCGTCTTTTTCCTGTTCGTCGTACAAAAATTTCAGGGCATTTTTCATTGCGGGATGCTCCTTGGAATATCCGCACATGCTAAGAGCCTCGATAATATGCGCAGTGACGTCCGCGCTTGGGGGGTCCAAAACTTCCCCGAAATCGCAAAACGGGATTTTTGTCACGATTTCCTTGTTATTGTCCTTGTCGAATGCGCCCCAGCCGCCGTTTTCGGACTGCATTGCCAAAATCCAGCCTATTGCGCGCTCAATGACGGAATCAATTTTTTCAATCCTCACGTCGCCATCGGGCAGTATGTTGCGGAATTTTTTCAGCGCGCAAATCGCGACTCCCGTGTCGTCGATATCGGGGTAGAACTTGTTTGCCCTTTCAAAAGACCATCCGCTCGGCTTAACTTGGTTTCCGACAAGCACCGCCCAGTCTCCATAATGGTCGTTTTCCTTTTTCAAAAGATAATCGACAGCCTTTGCGACTCCCTCGCTTTCCCAGCTTTCGCCCGCGTCAAGAAGCGCGTTCAGCGCAAGCATCGTGTCCCAAACGGGGCTTTCGCTCGCCTTTATGCGTATGCCCTTTTCATTCGGCTCCGACCAGTGCAAATTGACGGCGTTCAAGGCAAGCTCCATATTTTTCTGCGTAAAGCCGAACCCGCTTATGTGCATTGCGATTATTCCGTAAATCCACGGAGGCTGTATGCCTCCCCAGTAACCGTCTTCGTCCTGGTGCTCCAAAATCCATTCCATAACCTTGCGCTTTGCCTGTTTTCTGAACGGATTCCACCCGAGAAATTTATTGTAGGCGCGCAAAAGCTTGTCGCTTGCCAAAAAGAAATTTTCCCATGAAAAGAATTTTGTGTCGCGGTTTGAAAATCCCCACTGCTTGTATGTTCTGCCGTTCGGGAAAAGCTCGTCGCACCTTAATTTTTCATCGAGAATTTTTACGGGCTTTTGCGAGAGGACTATCGTAAGCGGCATCATTGTCGCGCGCGCCCAGCATGCAAACCTGTAAATGTTAATCGGCAGAAACTTCGGCAGAAATATTATTTCTGGAGGAAGTTCGGGAGTTTCGTCCCAATCCCACTCGCCAAAGAGCGCGAGCCAATATTTTGTGAAAACCCTTATGTGCTTCTGCCATTCGTGCTTCAAAAGCCATTCGCGCGCGCGCTTCATATAAGGCTCGTCGGGAGAAGACCCCGTTATGCGCAGGGCGTAATAGCATTCAACGGTCGTGTTTATGTCGCCGTTATTGGCGTTGAAATAGACGTCCCAAGAGCCGTCCTGCCTCTGGTTGTTTTTGATGTACTCCAAAATCGCGGCATTTTTGGGATTTTCAAAGCCGCAGAAAACCGAAGCCATAATCCACTGCGCTTCCATGCAGCAGTTGGTTTCAAGAGGAGCGTTCCAGTATCCCTCTTCGTACTGGTTCTTATAAAGCCAGTCGATTGCGCGTTTCAAACATTCTTTTAAATTTTCTGATTTTACGCTGTCCATTATTCGGGAAATAAAAGTGAACGATTGTTCACTTGTCAAATAAAAAAGTGAACAATCGTTCACTTTTTTAACGCGCAAAATTTACGCTTCAATGCAAAAAAAAACGCCCCCGATTCAAGGGGCGTTTTTGATTTGCAATAAAAAAATTAACGCTTTTCGGAAACGAATTTATAAAATTCCTCGTAAACCGAATCTGAACTTTTAGGACCTTTCGTGCCTTCGGGATAGAAAATAACCGACATCGTGTTTTCGCTTTTAAGCCCCGCGATGGAATTGTCGTCTATATTGACATATGAAACTTCCAAACCTG
>ERZ835051.3892-NODE-3892-length-11048-cov-3.132175_pt1 | contig 11048 bp, 7 predicted proteins | sample MGYA00519575_ERZ835051 | MGnify/ENA primary metagenome ERZ835051 (study PRJEB31850, sample SAMEA3708769) | human gut metagenome | biome: human gut; feature: human-associated habitat; material: faeces | place: China | collected 2014 ... | reverse complement strand
GCGCAGCGGCAAACAGGAGCTGTTCGAAGCGATCGTGAACATGTATATCTGACCTTATGGCTAAAACCCAAGAAACCGGAAGCCGCGCCTACCTCTTTTCGATCGTGCTGGTGGCCATCATCGGCGGCCTGCTGTTCGGTTACGACACGGCCGTGGTGTCGGGAGCCGAGCAGGCCCTCGACCAGTTCTTCCGCAGTGCGGCGGACTTCACCTACACGCCGTGGATGCACGGCTTCACCGCATCGAGCGCGCTGGTGGGCTGCGTCATCGGCGGTGCGCTGTCGGGCCTGCTTGCCTCGCGTCTGGGACGCAAACGCTCGCTCGTCGCGGCAGCCGTGCTCTTCTTCGTCTCGGCCGTCGGCTCGTGGCGGCCCGAAAGCGGCATCCTGCCCTACGGCGAAGCGTCGCTGCCGCTGCTGGCGTCGTTCAACATCTACCGCATTCTGGGCGGTATCGGCGTGGGACTTGCCTCGGCCGTGTGTCCGATGTACATTGCCGAAATCTCGCCCGCGAAGATCCGCGGCACGCTCGTCTCGTGCAACCAGTTCGCCATCATCTTCGGCATGCTGGTCGTCTATTTCGTCAACTACCTGATCCGCAATAATTTGGGCGACACGGGCGAAGCCATTCAGGCTGCCATGGTCTCCGTCGGCTGGCGCAGGATGTTCCTCAGCGAAGCGTTCCCCGCGGCGACATTTCTGCTGCTGATCCTCTTCGTGCCCGAAACCCCGCGTTACCTGACCCTCACCGGACACGATCAGAAGGCATTGCAGGTGCTCACGCGCATCAACGGCGCGGCCGAGGCCCGCACGATTCACACCGAAATCCGCCGGACGGTACACGCCAAGACCGAGCGGCTCTTCGCCTACGGCGCAGCGGTGATCCTGATCGGCATCCTGCTCTCGTTTTTCCAGCAGGCCATCGGCATCAACGTCGTGCTCTACTACGCCCCGCGCATCTTCGCCGGAATGGGCGCGTCGGGCGACGCTTCGATGCTCCAGACCGTGGTGATGGGCGTGGTCAACATCCTCTTTACGGTCGTGGCGATCTTCACCGTGGACCGCGTGGGCCGCAAACCGCTGCTCATCGTCGGTTCGGCGGGTATGATGATCGGCATGGCCGCCCTTGCGGCGCTTTCGTTCACCGGGTCGATCGGCATTGCGGCACTGGTCTTCATCATCATCTACACAGCATCGTTCATGATGTCGTGGGGGCCGATCTGCTGGGTGCTGATCTCCGAAATCTTCCCCAACACGATCCGCTCGCAGGCCGTGGCCGTAGCCGTGGCGGCGCAGTGGATCTCGAATTTCCTCGTCTCGGCGACCTTCCCCTCGCTGAGCGCATGGAGCGTCGGCGGCACCTACTGCATCTATGCTCTGATGTCGCTCGCCTCGGCTCTCTTCGTCTGGAAATGGGTACCCGAAACCAAGGGCAAAACCCTCGAAGAGATGTCGAAACTCTGGCGGAAAAACGGCGACTGAGCCGCGGCAAAAACAGACATTGCCGGCGAACCGGAAGACCGGGCCGGGCGGATTCGTAAATAAAAATTGTCAGCAGTAACGCAGCAACACGGGTATATGTCCCGCGTTACTGCGTTACCCGCTTTACGGAACCGCCGAACCGCCGCCGGGTCGGGTCGGATCGCTATTTTTACAAATTCTTCGCATACCGCTCCCGATTTCCCGAATCTTTTTATTACCTTTGCCGTCGATATTTCGAAGGGGTGCCTTACTATCAGGCTGAGATTATACCCATTGAACCGGATACGGGTAATGCCGAAACCGGGATGCATAATCTTTCAACGCATACCCCTTTTCAGTTCATTAACTTTTAAAAGTTCAGACATGAAAAGGTTTCTACTTCCCATCGCGGCCGTCGCGCTCTGCGTCGCCGCAAACACGGCGAGCGCCGAAACTCCGGCTACCGTCTCCCTCACCGCAGGCGTAACGAACGCCGCGACCGCCGCAGACGCGACACGATCCGCGGCGTTTGTCACGGCAGCTGCCGTTCCCCCTGCAAAGACAAGCGAAGCGATCACGGCAGCCGCCGGGCCGGGCCGGCCCGAAGACTCCGTGCGCATGTACCGCCTGCAGGAGATCGAGGTGACCGCCACGCGCGCATCGGGCAGCACGCCGGTCGCCTATACCGACCTTTCGCACGAAGTGATCGCCCGCAACAGCTACGGATTCGACATTCCGTCGGTGCTGGCGCTGACTCCCTCGATGATCGCCACCAACGAAACCGGCATCGGCATCGGCGGCACGTCGATGCGCCTGCGCGGAACCGACGCCACACGGCTCAACGTCACCATCAACGGCGTCTCGATGAACAACCCCGACTCGCACTCGATGTACTGGTACGACACGCCCGACCTCATCTCGTCGGTCGGCACGATGCAGATCCAGCGCGGCGCGGGCATCTCGACCAACGGCACGGGCGCCTTCGGCGGCGCGGTCAATATGTCCACGGCCCCGCTCGAAACCGAGTTCGGCGGCGACGTCTCGCTCTCGTACGGATCGTACAACACCAACAAACAGGCCGTGCACGTCTCGTCGGGGCTGATGGGCGGCCATTGGACGGTGGACGCACGCCTGACGCGCCTCTCCTCGGACGGCTACATCCGCCGCGGAGGGACCTCCCTCACCTCCTACATGTTCCAAGGCGGCTATTACAACGGCAACACGATGCTCAAGCTGGTTTCGTTCGGCGGCAAGGCCAAGACCAACCTCAGCTACAACGGCGCCACGCGCGACGAGATGCGTCTCAACGGCCGCCGTTACAACAGCAGCGGCATGTACTCCACCTCGGACGCCTACTCCCACCGCATCTGGAACAGCGAGGACGGCGAGTGGCAGCAGGTGAACTTCTACGACGACGAGACCGACAACTACCTGCAGATCAACAACCAGCTGATCCTCAGCCAGCGCTTGGGCGACCGATGGACGCTGAGCGCCACGGCCTTCTACACCTACGGTTACGGCTACTACAAGCAGTATAAGGACAACGCCAAACTCTTCGAATACCTCTTCCCCGACCATTTGGCCTACCAGACCGACGACCAAGGCAATTTCGTGACGGACGGCGACGGCGAACGCATCGCCGTGCGCAGGGACCTGATCCGCGAGAAACTCATGCGCAACCACTTGGGCGGCGTGAACGCCGCGGCGGCCTATGCTGCGGATAACCTCGATCTCGCCTTCGGCGGCTCGTGGAGCTACTACAGCTGTCCCCATTGGGGCGAGCTGGACTGGATGCAGGAGACCGATCCCGCCGACTACCGCAGCAAACGCTGGTACGACAACGACGTGGACAAGCAGGACGCCAACCTCTTCGCACGCGCCAACTGGACCGTGGCCCGCGGACTTAACCTCTTCGCCGACATGCAGTACCGCTACGTTCACTACAAGGCATGGGGCGTGAACGACAACTACGACGAAGCGAGCGGGGGCATGCAGCCCATCGACGTGGACGAGACCTACCACTTCTTCAACCCCCGCGCCGGCGTCAGCTACTCGCCCGGCAAACGCCACAACTTCTATTTCTCGTTCGCCGTGGCGCAGAAGGAGCCGACGCGCAGCGACTTCACGGACCGCTACATGTTCTCCGGCGACGACTCGTACCCCTCCTCCGAGAAGCTCTACGACTACGAACTGGGCTACACCTACACCTCACCCCGTTTCAGTGCGGGCGTGAACCTCTACTACATGAAGTACAAGGACCAGCTGGTGCATACGGGCATGGTCAACGACAGCTCCGACGCGCTGAACGTCAACGTGCCCGACAGCTACCGCCGCGGCATCGAGCTGACGGCTTCGTGGCGCGTGACCGGATGGTTCACCGCCGGCGCCAACGCCACCTTCAGCCAGAACCGGATCGAGAACTATGTGGACGCACTCTCGAACAGCCCCACCTACGGGCAGAATCTGGGCGAGCGGACCATCTCCTACTCGCCGTCGGCCATGGGGTCGCTGTTTCTGGACTTCCATTACCGGGGCTTCGAAGCCGTGCTGCACACGCAGGCCGTAGGCAAACAGTATTTTACCAACGACGAGAACGAGACGCTCTCGCTCGGCCGCTACTGCGTCACCAACCTCAATCTGGGCTACACGTTCCGCACCCGCGCCGCCCGGAGCGTGCGGCTGGGTCTGCAGGTCAACAACCTCTTCAACGCCGAGTACGAAAGCAACGGCTACGGCTATTCGTACATGGACACGTGGAGCGACCCGACGCCCCGGCGCATCGACATGGCCTACTACTTCGCGCAGGCGCCCCTGAACGTGCTGGCCAACGTCACGGTAAAGTTCTAACGGGCAAATTCCGTCCCCCCGGAACCCGATCCGGAGGGACGCAACGCAGATAAAACGATGGATTGGAAACTTATCCTGCAGATTGCCGGCGTGGTGCTGGGGCTGCTCTATCTCTGGCTCGAATACCGCGCCGATATCCGGCTGTGGATCGTGGGACTCGTCATGCCGCTGGTCCACGGCGCGCTCTACTACAAGGCGGGGTTGTACGCCGACTGTTCGATGCAGGTCTACTACGTACTGGCAGGACTCTACGGCTGGCTCGTATGGCGCAACGCCCCGCGCAAAAAGCCCAAGACGGCCCGGAACGCGGCAGCGGCAGGACCGACCGATCAAACGGCCCGGAGCGCAGAACCCGCAGCGGCCCGAACAGCCCGGAGCGCAGAACCCGCCGCCGTCCGGATCGGGCATACGCCCCTGCGCTATGCAGCAGGACTGATCGCAGTCTACGCCGCGGCGCACGCCGGAATCTATTTCCTGCTCTCCCGGTTCACCAACAGCACCGTGCCCTTCTGGGACGCGATGACCACGGCGGCGAGCATCGTGGCGATCTCCTCGATCCACCTTCTGAGGATCTTCATGAACATCAGCACGATCGAGAACGACAAGCTGCTCTGGTACGTGATCGTCCATTTGACCTTCGTTCTCTCAGCTCTCGTGATGTGCTGGATCGACCTGCTGACGCGCAAGGCACACCAGCACGACGGGCACTGACGAACCCTGACGCTCGGGGATCGCATTTCAGCTCGAGGAAAACGGCCGCTTCGGATCTTCCGGGCGGCCGTTTTTGTCCGTGTCCTTCCCGGCCTGCCGTCAGGCGATCGGTTCGATGCTGCAGGCCTGGAAAAAGGCGCTGCGAAGCGCGCCTTCGGCGTCCCTGCGCCAGACGGCCCAGATCTTTTGGCTGTCCGCAAGCTCGGTGGAGGCGGGCTTCATGATTTCGACGAGGTCTCCCCTGAGGATCTCCTCGCGCACCGAAAGGTAGGGAAGGAGTGCGACGCCGAGTCCCGTGCCCGCCGCGCGCTTAACGGCGCCCATGGTGTCCATCGTGACGGAGTGGCGGATGCGGATGCCTCTGGCCTCGAGGTGCGCGAGGACGTCGCGCTGCGTGCGCTGCTCGCGCTCGAGCACCCAGGTGGCGTCGGAAAGTTCGCGGGCGGTGACGTAGGCGGACATCAGCGGACTGCCGAGGCCGACCACGAAGGCGAAGCGGTCCTCGAAGCACGGAAAGCCGTCGAGGTCGGGATTCGTGGGGCGTCCGCTGATGAAGCCGACGTCGATCAGGTGGCCAGCGACCGCGTCCTCGACGACGTCGTTGTCCTCGATCATGAGGCTTGTCTCGATGGCGGGCATCCTGCGCTTCATGTGCATCAGGCGTCTCGAGAGCACGTAGATGCCGAAGCGCCTGTTGGCGCCGACGGCTAGCGTGCCCGCACGGCCTTCGCCAGCTTCTGCAAAGAGCGCCTCCACCTCGTCGGCCTTGTCGACGAGAAGCGTGGCGTAGGGCAGGAGCGTGAGTGCGGCGGGCGTGGGCGTGAGGCCCTTGCTCTCGCGAACGAAGAGGCGGGCTCCAAGCTCTCGAGCTCCTTGAGCGACTGGCTCACGGCCGATGGCGACAGGTGCAGGCGTGCGGCGGAGGCCGAGACGCGGTGCGTCTCGTAAAGACTTCGGAAGACGGAGAGCTGTCGGAGCGTGATTCTCATGGGCTGCTGTCGGTTCGGGATGAAGACGTCGGGTGCGGACGTGCCGCAGGCATTCATCGTACACCTGAAAGGCCGCCGTCGGAGCGCTTCCGGCGGCGGCCTTCGGTTTGTCTGCGACTGGCTTTCAGTGTGACCTTCGCCTCTTTCAGAGGAACGGCCAGAGGATGACGAGGATGAGCTGCCCCATCAGGATCCTCAGGAACATGGCGAGCGGGTAGACGGTCGAGTAGGCAACGGCCGAGGAGTTGCGCTCGGAGAGCGTGCCCGCGTAGGCGAGGGCGGGAGGATCGGTGGTGGCGCCCGCCATCAGGCCCACGATGCTGTGGTAGTTGATGTGCAGGAAGCGCCTTGCGATCACGCCCACGATGAGAAGCGGGATTACGGTGATGAGGACGCCGAGCGCCATGTAGAGCGGCCCGTTGCCGTCGGTCATGGCGGCGACGAAGCCGTCGCCTGCGGCAAGGCCCACGGAGGCGAGGAAGAGACAGATGCCGGTCTCGCGCATCATCATGTTGGCTGACGGCGTCGTGAAGGTGACGAGCCGCATGGTCGGACCGAAGCGGCCGAGCAGGATGGCGACGATGAGCGGACCGCCCGCGAGGCCGAGCTTGAGCGGGACGGGCAGGCCGGGCACGGCAAACGGCACGCTGCCGACGATGACGCCGAGCAGAAGCCCGATGAAGATCGTGATGATGTTCGGATGGTCGAGCTTCTTCACCTGGTTGCCAAGCTTGGCCTCCATGCGCGCGACGGCCGTCTCGGGACCCACGCAGTAGACCTGGTCGCCCACCTGAAGGTGGAGCTTCGCGGACGGAAAGAGCGTCATGCCTGCGCGGAAGACGCGCGTAATGTTGACGCCGTCCAGACGGTTGAGTGCGAGATCCTCGATGCGCATGCCGTTGACGGATTCGCGCGTGACCATGAGCGTGCGCACGACGAGCGGAGACTTCTCCTCGGCGAGGTCGATGTCGGTGCGCTCGCGTCCGAAGAAGGCGACGATCGCCTCCTTGACGTCGGGCTGGCTCACGATGCGCAGGCAGTCGTCCATGTGCAGGACGGTCGAGCCGTTGGGACTCGAGATGCTGCTGCCCGAGAGGATTCGGGAGGCGATGAAGCCGCGGCTGATGAAGTTCCTCACCTGTTCGATCGTGCGGCCTTCGAGCGCCCGGTTGCTGACCTCGACGTGGAAGAAGACGGGTTCCTGATGGTGGGCCCGCTCTTCGGCGTCCCACGCCTTGTCCTCTTCGGCAAGCTTGATCCGGAAGATAAAGCGGATGAGAATCGCGGAGCCGATCGTGCCGATGACGCCGAGCGGATAGGCGCATGCGTAGGCGACGGCGATGTTCTCACCCGTGTACTTGAAGAGCTCGAGCGTTTCCTGAGTGGCGCCGAGACCGGGCGTGTTCGTGACGGCGCCATAGTGGACGCCGAGCATCTGCGGCAACGACAGCGTGTCCCTGAAGAGGATGTAGAGCGCGATCGTCACGGCGACGCCAAGGAGCACCTGCAGGACGGTGAGGAGGTTGAGTACCATGCCGCCGCTCTTGAAGGACGAAAAGAACGAGGGGCCCACCTGAAGGCCGATGAAGTAGATGAAGACGGTGAGCCCGAAGTCGCGCAGGAAGTAGAGCACGGCGGGATTCACGGTGAAGCCGAAGTGCCCCGCGGCAATGGCCGCGAAGAGCACGAAGGTGACGCCAAGTGAGACGCCGAAGAGCCGGATGCGCCCGAGCAGCGCGCCTACGGCGATCACAAGCGAGTAAACGAGAATGATGTGAGGGACGGAGGAGACGTCCGTGAGCAGATGAGCCAGCCAGTCCATTGCAAGAAAACCCGATCGGTGAGGTTCTGTCCTGATGCCTTGGGAAAGGCGCGCATTTTACGCCAACGGAAGCGATACGAGAATCGGGTTTTCCCTTGGGCGGGGGCGCCGTCGGCTCCCGCTGCTAGATCACGACGTCGAAGGAGACGCGGTCCGTGCGCAGCATCTCGAGCCCCTCGGGCAGGTCGAGGCTGCGGGCCGCATCCGCCGCCACGCGCTCGAAGCGGACCTTGCATTTCTGGCGGATGATGACAATGCCGAACTCGCGGTCGTAGAACTTGTAGAGCGTGTCGTCCTCAAGAAATCCCTTCGTGAAGCGCTTGGGCGTGAGGCCCGCAAAGCGCTCGGGGAGCAGATAGCTCTCGTCCACGGTGATGAGCTCGTCGGCACCCGCCTCGTTGTCGAGGAGCTTGCGCACCATGAGGATGACGGGCGCCTTTCTCGGTAGTCCCAGGGCGTCGGCCACGAAGTCGGGCGCAACGACGGTCGAGATCGAGACGAGCTCCTTGCGCGTGCCGCTCGGCCTGCTGTCAAGCCCCGAAATGATGTGGAAGGGATTCCTGTTGCCGGTGCCCTTGTACGTCCTCACGTACGTGCCCGAGCCCTCGCGCCGGCTGATGACGCCTTCGTCCTCGAGCCTGCCCAGGCGCGCGGACGCGTTCCATCCTGCAACCTCGTGCAAAAGCACTCCGAATTTCCATGTTGTCCATGATTCTGACCGCCTTCGGCGTCCTTGTTGCCGCTCTGCTTCCCGTTCTCAAGAAGCGCTGCGTGCCTCTCTGCGGATGATCCTCTCGAAGCCTGCGCGTGCCTTCGGGCACGCTTCCAATCGCTTGGGCGCGCACAGGCCTCGAAACCCATTCTGAAAATCGTTCCCTGTGCCGGTTGCCCCGGTCTGCAGCCGGCTTTGCTGCCCCGGTCCGTTCTCGGTCCGGGGTTCTTTTTATCTTTGGTGACGACGAAGGCGCCGCCTGCGGACGCACAAGCCGCAGACGGCGCCTTCATTTTCATCCTGCGGGCGTCTCCCTCAGACGCCTGCAGGAAATGCCGTCCTGCCTTTTATGTTGAGGCGGCTGCGCTCACTTCTGTTCGAGCGCGTACTTCGCAGCGTGTTCGCCTGCACGGCGGCCGAAGACTACGGTGTCGGCGACGGCGTTGCCGCCGAGGCGGTTGAAGCCGTGGACGCCGCCCGTCACTTCACCTGCGGCATAGAGGCCGGGCATCGGACGGGACTGGATGTCGAGGACCTCGCTTTCGGTCGTGACGGCCACGCCGCCCATCGTGTGATGGATGCCGGGCGCAACCTCGACGGCGTAGAAGGGTGCCTTCGCGACGGCGAGCGGCATGTCGGGACGCCCGAACGCGTCGTCGTGGCCCTTGGCGCGGTACGCGTTGTAGTCGGTGAGCGTCTTTTCAAGGACCTTCGGATCCATGCCGGCAGCCTCGGCAAGCCCTTCGATCGTGTCGGCCTTCTTCAGCATGCCGAGGTGGTCGTAGCCGCGGACCATCTTGGCCTTGGCGTAGAGATCGGCGTCGAAGACGAGCCAGGCGTGGCGGCCGGGCTGCTTGAGAATCGCGTCGGAGGCGCGGTCGCGGGTCGTAAGCTCGTTGACGAAGCGCGCGCCCGTTTCGTTGACCATGACGGCGCCGACACCGCGGACCGTTTCGCTGATGAGGATGCGGCTCCCCTTGCCGACGGTCGGGTGGGCCTGGATCCAGTCGATGTCGGTCATGCTCGCGCCGGCTTCAAGCGCCATGCGCACGCCGTCGCCGGTGCTCGTGACGTTGTTGGAACTCGTCATGCCCTTGAAAGTCGGACGATAGAAGGCGACCATCTCCTTGTTCTGGCCGTAGCCGCCCGCGGCGAGCACGACCGCCTTCGCGTTGACGCGGTAGAGGCCGCTGTGCCTGCCTTCGACGACGACGCCTCTGACGGTGTGGTTTTCGTCAACGAGGAGCCTGACGGCGCGGGAGTTGAGGCGTGCGGGCACGCCGTCCTTCTCGGCCTGGGCGCGCAGTGTCTTGATGATGTGCGGACCGACCGTCTCGCCGCCCGTCGGGCGATGCGTACGGTCGACGCGGGCGCCGCCCGAGCGCTTCACTTCGGAGAGGTCCGCGCCCATGCCTTCGAGCCATTCGACGCCTGCGGCACTTTCCTTCGCGAGGATTTCAACGAGGGCTCGGTCGTTCTTGCCGCGGCCGCCCTTGAGCGTGTCCTCGACATAGGCCTCGACCGTGTCGTTGATGCCCTTGGCCTTCTGCTGCTTCGTCCCGACGGCGTTGTAGCCGCCCGCGGCGAGCATGGAGTTGCCGCCCGAGAAGCTGTGCTTTTCAAGAAGGAGAACGGAGGCGCCCGCACGCCTGGCGGCGATCGCTGCGTTGAAGCCCGCGCTGCCCGCGCCGATCACCACGACGTCATAGGATTCGCGCGGCTCGGCCTTCATCGCGGCCTCGATGGCGGCCTCGTCGGGTGCGGCCTTCGGCGTGGCTTCGGGCGCATCGGCGAACGGCATCTTGTTGGGGAAGGTGTGGCAGTCGTTGCAGACGAGCTTCGGGCGGGCGTGCGCGGTGTGGCAGCTCGTGCAGTTGATGTCGCCGAGATGCGAGTGGTGCGGATCGATCTCCGTGCCCGTCTTCCTGATGTCCTTATAGGACCCGTGGCAGGTTTGGCACTGCGCGTTGAGCGCACGCTCGTCGTCGGGGACGGACGCCGCCGTCACGGCGTTCGTGCCGTGGCACGAGGCGCAGCCGCCCATCTTCGAGTGAAAGTCCGCGAGCGTCTGGCCCGCCGCCGCTTCGCCGCCGATGAGGGCGCCGCTCAGAAGCGCGCCGATCATCAGGCCGAGTGCCTTCTTCGTCAACATGATGTGTTCTCCTTTTGAAATTGTTTTCTACGCCAGACGCATTCCTTGCGCCCCGCGATGATTTCAGTCTAGGCGCGGGGGCCTCCGAAACCTTGACGTGCGTCAAGTCGAAAACCGAAGGCGCCGCAAAGTTCTGCATGAGCATTAAGAAAAACTGAAGGTCCTTGGGTTTTCGAGTGCGTAGATTCAGGTTTTTGGTGGATTTTGGGCTGTCTGGACGCAACGTAAAGGAGGCCGTCGGCTCGAAACGCGAGCCGGCCGAATACGGCTGGCACTTCAAGCTCACCGACGAGCTCTTCGTTGAACGGATTCCCCGCGCATTCCCCATCCATGTGGCACACATGGGTGGGGTCAA
>ERZ835051.3879-NODE-3879-length-11109-cov-3.111724_pt1 | contig 11109 bp, 9 predicted proteins | sample MGYA00519575_ERZ835051 | MGnify/ENA primary metagenome ERZ835051 (study PRJEB31850, sample SAMEA3708769) | human gut metagenome | biome: human gut; feature: human-associated habitat; material: faeces | place: China | collected 2014 ... | reverse complement strand
AGCGGTGTTATCGCTTCCGAAACAAAGAAATATGTATGGGATAAGAATGCAGAAATGGGTGGTCTGATGAAATGGATGGATGACGTTGCTCCTCAGCTGGACAAATAATCTTCCTTTCAGGAAAGAATCCAATTTCATATTGAGCATGACCCACGTATAAAATTCACACCCTCTGTGCGAAAGCGCAGGGGGTGTTCTTTTGCTTGCGGACAGATGTGTGCGATAAAAAATAGTTTATTCGCATGAATATTATAACGCATAAACTGGAAGAAAATAACATTTCTGATAGAAATATGGAAGGTGATTTGTTGTTTATTTTGCACAAATTGGTAATTGGAAAAAAATTACAAATTTAGAAAAAAAGAAGAAATGTCAAAAGTCGATGGAAGATGCAGTTTTTTTGTGCAATTTAACAGGTGGAATCAATATCCGGATGGACTGTTTGTGTCAAAATGCATTGTTTTATGGGAAGGACATTTGTCTGCTACGTGTTTTTGGGTGTTGTAAAATTGTTATATAAAATTGTGCTATTTCGTGGTATATATATACAAAATGCACATAAAGACGAAATGCGTCCCACACTTCACTGGAAAAAAGTGCTTGTTTTTTGCGTGGGATGCGGTAAAATAATATCAGGTTTTGAAGTTTGAATACAGTTTTTTCAGAGCCGTTTGAGCAAGGATTTTTTCTGTTTTTTGTATTCGTGGGGATAGGGAAAAACTTTGAAAAAGCTTTTATGAAGAAACTGAATAAAAATTCAGGCCGCGTGATTATTCTAATATTATAATTCATTATTTAGGGAGGGAATTATATGGAAGCTTTTAACAATGTGGTGCTGTCCATCAAGGATTTCTTGTGGGGACCTATTATGCTGTGTCTGCTGATTGGTACACATGTGCTGTTAACAATCAGAACAAAAGTCATTCAGAGAAAGACCTTTACAGGTATCAAACTTTCCGTAACACCCGATGCAGAGGCATCCGGTGATATCGGCGGCTTCGCAGCTCTGGCAACAGCTCTTGCAGCTACTATCGGTACCGGTAATATCGTAGGTGTTGCAACTGCAATCGGCATTGGTGGCCCCGGTGCTGTATTCTGGATGTGGTTCACAGGTCTGCTGGGTATGGCAACCAAATATGGTGAAGCAACACTGGCAGTTAAATACCGTGTAAAAGCAAAAGACGGCTCTTTCATCGGTGGTCCCATGTACGCTCTGGAAAGAGGTCTGGGTCATAAATGGCTGGGTGTCCTGTTCGCAATCTTTACAGGTATCGCTTGCTTCGGTATCGGTAACATGACACAGGCAAACTCCATCGCAGAATCCATGAATGGTACATTCGGCGTACCTAAGATTGCAACAGGTATCGTTCTGATGATTATCACAGGTCTGGTTATTCTGGGCGGCGTTAAGTCCATCTCCAAGGTATGTGAAAAGCTGATTCCTCTGATGGCAGGTCTGTACATCGTAGGTTGTATCGTAATCTGCGTAATCAATGGTGCTCATATTCCCGCAGCTTTCGCAGCAATCGTACAAGGCGCATTCAACCCTGCAGCAGCAGGCGGCGGCTTTGTTGGTGCAACAGTAGTAGCATGTATCCGTGCCGGCGTATCTCGTGGTCTGTTCACAAATGAATCCGGTCTGGGTTCTGCTCCTATCGTTGACGCATGTGCAGCTACAAGAAACCCTTCCAGACAGGCTCTGATTTCCATGTCCGGTGTATTCTGGGATACAATCGTAGTTTGCTTGCTGACAGGTCTGGTTCTGGTATCCTCCATCATTAAAGACCCCGTAGGTATGGAAGGTCTGGTAGGTGCGCAGATGACAGCAGGTGCCTTCAATGCGATTCCCGTAATCGGTCCCGCAGTTCTGACATTCGGTCTGCTGACATTCGCATGGTCCACTATTCTGGGTTGGTCCTACTATGGTGAAAGATGTTGGGTATATCTGGTAGGTGTTAAGTCCATCATGCCTTTCCGTGTTGTTTGGACATTTGTTGTACTGGTAGGCTGTGTAGCTGCACTGGATGTAGTTTGGAACATTGCTGACGTACTGAACGCTTGTATGGCATTCCCCAACTGCGTAGCTTTGATTGGTCTGAGCGGTGTTATCGCTTCCGAAACAAAGAAATATGTATGGGATAAGAATGCAGAAAATGGTGGTCTGATGAAGTGGATGGATGACGTTGCTCCTCAGATTGACAAATAATTGATTCCTTACATTTACCCACGATAAAAAGAAAGGGGCGGTAGAAATACCGTTCCTCTCTTTTTTGCGTAAAAATATAAAATAGGTAGTATTTTGTTTTTGCTCGAAATGAAGCAAATAAAAAACGTATATCAAAGTGATATACGTTTTTTTCCGTGAGTGACATGATTCGAACACGCGACCTTCTGATCCGTAGTCAGACGCTCTATCCAGCTGAGCTACACTCACATATTCATTTGGCACATGAACTATCATACAATATGGGGAGGAGTTTGTCAAGCACTTTTTTAAAAAGATTTATAAAAAAACACAGAGCCTTTAAGGTGTGTCCCAATAAGAAAACATGAAGAAAATGAAATAGCTGAAAGACTGTGGATGCAAGGAAGTTCCCCACAGGCATCCTTTGACTTAGGCCGTCAAGGGGAACTAACGCAGTAGCCGTAGCTTTCAGCATTTCAGAATTCGGGGTTTCTTATCTGGGCGCACCTTTTTAGACTCTGTGAAAATTTGGCTTCGATTTTATTCGCCCTTGGCAGAAGAAAGAAAGTTTGCTGCTTTCTTTAAATAGGTACGGGAAATCTTCCCGGGCAGCCCTGTAATGCCCTTGGCGGCCTTTGCGCCAATCACGAACGGAATAACAGGGGCGGCGATGGGCTTGGGGCGTTCTTCCTGCTCCAGAATATTTTGGTACAGCTGCTCCACGCTGTCTGCAAAGTTCTGCACGGAAAGAACATCCATCGCCTGTATAGAGGCTGTGGAAAGCTTTTCGGAGAGGGCTTTGTCGGTCAGCACGCGATAAAGCAGCTCCGACAGATCTTCATTTTTCTCAAAGAGCATGCCTGTTTCACCGTCAGTGATGATATTTTCGATACATTCATCCTTTTTTGCCACAACGGGGATGCCGCCTGCCATTGCCTCAGCAAAGGTAAGCCCCTGCGTTTCGGAAACAGATGCACTGCAGAAAACATTGCCGAGCTGATAATATTTCCCGATTTCATCCCAAGGCTTGCCGCCTGTAAACATCACATGAGCACCAACGCCGAGGGATTCTGCAAAATTTCGCAGATTTTCAATTTCATTGCCTTCGCCGACAATTACCATCTGCACTTCCGGCAGCTTTTCAATCAGCTTTGGCAAGGCGGAAATGACAACATCAATGCTTTTTTCCTTCGCAATACGCCCGATAGAAATGATAACGGGGGTATCTGCTTTTAAGCCAAGGGATTTCCGCAGGGCAAGAATTTCCGCCGCATCGAAGTTTTCCTTGCGAAAATGCGCGGTATTGATGCCGGTGGGGATGATGGAAATCGGCTTTGTTACACCGTAGCCGGAAAGCAGCTGCTCCGTTTTATGCGTAGGCGCGATGACTGCCATTGCCGTATTGCAGAAGGCGCTGCTGAATTCGCGTGCCATGTTTTTGGAAATGATATGTCCGCCGCCGATATAATGCACATAATCCTCATACATGGTGTGATAGGTATGCACCATGGGGATACCCTCCGTTGTGGAAACCAGCTTTCCCAGAAAGCCCAAGGGGAATTCTGTCTGTGTATGCACGATGTCCAGATTCAGTTTTTTGATTTTTTTCAGAATATGCGGTGGGAAAATATAGCCTGCACGATAATCCCGTACGAAATAAACGGGGATACTGGGCAGACGAAAGATATCCTCATCCTCGGGCTGCCCTTCACAGCGAGGGTCGGAAGGAGTGAAAATATACACCGTATGTCCCTTTTCGCGTAGTGCATGGGTGAGCGTGCGGATGGATGTTGCCACACCGTTCAGCTGTGGAAAATATGTGTCGGAAAAAATGCCAATATTCATTAGAAACCTCCGTGTTTTCTATGTCTGGAGAACATTTCTCTGGATTTTTACTTCAAATTTTCAGTTTCGGGCATTTAGCCTGAAACATGTATTATTTTAATACAGAATAGAAATTTGCGCAATGAAAAACGCGTTAGGGTTTTTATAAGGTTTTATTAAGATAGGACAGAATCTGTGTTTTTTTGGCATTTGGCAGAAAGATGTGATATACTTAATGTTTAGGAAGAAGCGAAAAAGGAGGCGATACTGTGGGCAAAAAACTGAATACGGCACAGCAGAAGGCAGTCTGCCACGAAACAGGGCCGATGCTGGTTCTGGCAGGGCCGGGCAGCGGAAAAACAACAGTATTGCTTTGTCGCATTTCCAGATTATTGGAAAGAGGATTGGCGAAGCCGCAGGAAATCCTTGCGCTGACCTTTTCCAAAGCGGCGGCGGAAGAAATGAAAAGTCGATTTGAGAATTTAAACGGAGCTTCCGGCGTTTCCTTCGGAACATTCCACAGCATCTTTTTCCGGATTCTACGGAGCAGATACGGCTGGAATGTGGAACAGATTTTTCAGGAGGAGGAAAGAAGAAACATCCTCAGAAATAGTATTGAAGCGGAAAAATGGGATATTCCCGATTTAGAAGAATATATTTCGCAATTCTTTTCGCAGCTTTCTCTGATGAACAGTGAATTGGAGCAGCCGAACCGCTTCACGCCTGTGGGAATGCCTGTGGAGGAATTTCGCAAGCTGTATCGTGCGTATGAAGGGTATAAGGAACGGCATGAAAAATTGGATTTTGACGATATGCTGACGCAGTGCTATCAGCTTTTGCGTGAGGATGCGGCGGTGCGGGAGTATTGGCAGAGGAAATATAAATTTATTCTGGTGGATGAGTTTCAGGATGTCAATCAGGCGCAGTTTGCCTGCTTGCAGATTTTGGCAGAGAAGCATCAGAATCTTTTTGTGGTGGGGGATGATGACCAGAGTATTTATGCCTTCCGCGGCGCAAGACCTGATTTTCTTCTGCATTTTCCGACGCTTTATCCTGCGGCAAAAAAAGTAACATTAAATACAAACTATCGCTCTACGGAGCGAATTGTCAATTTGGCGGAGCGTGTCATTGGCAATAATGAGGTGCGCTTTGTGAAAAATATGAAGGGCATCGGGGAAGCCGGTGATAAGGTGACATTTTTTCTGGCGGAGGATGCGGCGAAGGAAGCAGCGCATATTGCGGAGAAAATCGGCAGACTTCTGGATGAAGGCATGCCGCTGACGGAAATTGCTGTCATTTACCGTACAAATCTACAGGGTGGTGCATTCGCCAGAGAATTATATAAAAGAGGGATTCCATACGACTTGCGCGATAACAGCGGCAATGTGTATGAGCATTGGGTGGCGAAGGATTTGCTTGCCTATCTTCTGCTTGCGGAGAATGAGGAATCAGACAGCGCACTGCGGCGGATTCTGAATAAACCCAAACGCTATATCGGGAAGAAACGATGCCGTATACGTTATTGCGCAGCTTTTTTGTCTGTCCGTCCTTGAGGGGGTGGCAGGAGGAGAATCTGGAAAATCTGCGAATTGATTTAAACCAGATTCGGAAGCGCACCCCCTATGATGCGTTGAAATATATTCGTAAAGTCATCGGATATGATGAATATTTAGAGGAATTTGCTGCATATAGAAGAACAAGTGCTCAGGTTTTGCAGGAGATAGCGGACGAGATTATGGAAACAGCAAAGGACTGTGCGGATGTGCGCAGCTTTCGGGAGCAGCTGGAACGGCTGAGTCTGCAAATGAAGGAGCAGAGCCGCAAAAAGGGGCAGAAACGAAACGGCGTTGCACTCATGACGATGCATGGTGCAAAGGGCTTGGAATTTCGTGCGGTCTTCCTGCCTTCTCTGGTGGAGGGGATTGTGCCGCATGAAAAGGGCATGGATACGGTTGCGGAGGAGAGGCGGCTGTTTTATGTTGCCATGACAAGGGCATCCGAAAAGCTCTGTCTTTCTGCAATTCTGCAAAGATATGAAAAGGAACGGAAGCCCTCTCGTTTTCTGGCGGAAATGGGACTGGATGCAGAGATGGCGTTCCGCAAAAATAAGGAGAAAGAAGGAAATAAACGATGAAACCGAAGGATAAATATCGGATGAAAAAGAAAATTGCCGCAGGAATTGCACTGCTTTTGGCGGTGGTAATGGTGCTGAGTTTGGCTGCGCCGTTTCTGGGCTATGGCATCTATTGAGCGGCGAAACCGAGAAGGGAATGTATGATTCGCAGAAACGGCATAAAATCGTAACAAAAATGTAAGGATTTTTTCAAGGAATTGCTCTTGTAATTTACAGTAGACTTCGTTATGATAAGGGGGACTATTGATAAAAATAGTCAGGGTATGACAAAGCTTGTATCAAACAGGCAATTTTGCATGAAATATATTTTAGGGGGCGAGAAGAGTTGGAGGAAAGCAATAGACCACGACAGCAGCGATATCAGCAGCAATCGCACCAGCATCATCACCATCAGAAGAGCAAAAAAACAGACAATAACAATAAAAATAAAAAGCCTTTGGTGATAATCGGTGTTTTGGTTCTGCTTGTGGCAGTGACTGCGTTCGGGTATCATGAGGTACATAAAAGAAAGGTTTTGAATCTGCTGGCACAGGAAGGCATTTATCAGGGCATTACGATCAATGGTGAGGATGTATCCGGACTGAGTCAGGAGGAGGCTGTCGCACAGCTGCAGGAAAGGTATAAATCCGAGGTTGTCGGGCAAATTCTGACATTGCAGTATGGCGAAGAAGACGCACTGCAGAAATGGGACATTCCCTTTGAGGACATCGGCGCAGGGTACCATGTGGAGGATGCGGTAAAGAAGGCATACGAAACAGGGCGTACCGGCACGGAAGCGGAGCGCTTTCAGGTCGGCGCGAAATTGCTGAAGGATGGCGTGAATATTGAGTTGACCTACGGCTATGATGCGGAAATGCTGAGCGCAAAGCTGGACGAGGTCGCGGAGGAATTTAATCAGGATGCCATTGACAGTACCGTTGTAAGGCAGAATGGCAGATTTGTGGTTTCTCCTGAGCAGACAGGGCTTGAAATGGAAAAGGATAAAACCGCAAAGCATGTGGCAAAGGTGATGGAAACACGCAAGAGCGGCACAGCGGAAATTGCGGCAAAGGTAACAAAGCCCAAGATTACGGCAGAGGATAACTCCCATGTAACGGATCTGATTGGGTCCTATTACACAACTTATACAAACAGCGACAGAAACAGAAACAACAACCTTGCGGTAGGCTGCAATTACATCAATGGTACTGTGATTGCACCCGGAGAGGTATTTTCCGCAAATGCGCATCTGGGCAGCCAGACGGCGGCAGGCGGCTATAAGGAAGCCGGCGTTTATGTAAACGGCAAGGTGGAAAAGGGCATGGCAGGCGGCGTTTGTCAGGTAACATCTACCTTATATAATGCAGTCATTCTGGCTGAGCTTGAGGTGGTAGAGCGTTCCCCTCATTCCATGACGGTTGGCTATGTGCCGCTGGGCAGAGATGCGGCTGTAGCAGGCACCTATAAGGATTTGAAATTCAAGAATAACACCGAATATCCTATTATGATTGAGGCTTACGCAAGCGGCGGCAAGCTTGTCATGAATATTTACGGGCATGAGGTGCATGATGCAGGCAGAAGATTGGAGTTTGAAACGGTTTACGAGGGTACAATTAACAAGCCTGCGGAAATCGTGAAGAAGGACCCCAATCTGCCTGAAGGCGAACGAGTTGTAACCTCTCGCGGCAGAACGGGCTGCAAGGTGAGCGTACGCAAAAAGGTGTATGAGAATGGGAAAATGGTCAGCAATGAATGGTTCAGCAGCTCTTCCTATCGTGCGGCGGCGGACGAGGTAACTGTCGGCACGAAGAAGAAGGAGGAAACGACAGAACCAACCACACCCACAACAACAGAAAACACAGGGTCGAGCGATCAGTAAGTGAATAAGGCAATAAAAGCCTCTGTCATTGGACAGAGGCTTTTTGCGAAGGAAAGGATGAAAACGATGTTTGCAATCGGAAAACTTCCTCCGGAGATTCTGGAGAAAATTGTGATGGAGCCTATGCAGGCAAGCAGGGTGAAGCGTGAGGATGTCATTCTGCGCCCGAAAACGGGAGAAGACTGCTCTGCTGTTGATTTGGGCGGAGAATATTGCATTCTGTCCACAGACCCCATTACGGGAGCTGCGAAGGATGTCGGCTATCTGGCGGTGCAGATTAACTGCAACGATATTTATTCCTCCGGTGCGGAGCCGATGGGCGTTCTTCTGACGGTGCTTTTGCCGCCGGAAAGTGAGGAAGCTTTGCTGGAGGAAATGATGTCCGGCGCGATTCGTGCGGCGGAGGAACGCAATATCGAGATTCTGGGCGGTCATACCGAGGTGACGGATGCAGTTGTAAAGCCTGTTATTTCCGCAGCGGTTATTGGAAAAACGAGAAACAGAAAAATTCTTTCCACCGGCGGTGCAAAGGCAGGGCAGGATGTCATCATGACGAAATGGGCAGGTACGGAAGGCACTGCCATTCTTGCAAAGGAATGGGAGGAAGGCTTGCGGCAGTATTTGACAGAGGAAGAGCTGCAAAATGCGCAGGCAATGAAGGCGTATCTTTCTGTCGGGAAGGAATCTGAAATTGCCTTTGCTTATGGCGCAACCGCCATGCACGATGCTACGGAGGGGGGCGTTCTGGGTGCCGTCTGGGAGGTTGCGGAATGTTCCGGCTTAGGTGTGGATGTTTTTGTGGAGAAAATTCCTGTCAAAGAGGAAACAAAGAAAATCTGCAAGGCAATGGGCATTGATTATCTGGGTTTGATTTCCAGCGGAACTATGATTATTGCGGCAGAAAACGGAGAGAAATTAGCAGAGAGATTACAGGAGGAAGGCATTGCGGCGGCGGTTATCGGAAAATTGACGGAGAGCGGCAGATATATGCTGGTCAATGATATGCGGCTGCCTTTGGCACAGCCCAAGAGTGACGCTTTGTATGAGGCGAAGCTTTGAGAAGCACTGCCTTGCGAGTATTTAGCGAGAAGAAAATTTAAGAGGAACAATTTAAGAGAGACCGGATGGGAGGAGTTTGTTTTGTCCATTGGCTTTATGTTTTTGTTTAACAGTGTGTTGCTAGGGGTAGGGCTTGCGATGGATGCCTTTTCCGTATCCCTTGCCAATGGGCTGAATGAGCCGCAGATGGGAACGCGGCGGATGTGCGGCATTGCAGGCGTGTTTGCCTTTTTTCAGGCACTGATGCCCATGACGGGCTGGGTCTGTATTCATACGATTGTAAGCCATTTCCAAGCCTTTGAAAAGCTGATTCCGTGGATTGCGCTGGTGCTTTTGCTGTATATCGGCGGCAGTATGCTGAAGGAAGGCCTTGCGGGCGGCGGGGCAGAGGAGGAGCGCTGCGGCGTTGGCTTTATGGCGTTATTCATACAGGGGGTTGCGACCTCGATTGATGCGCTTTCGGTTGGTTTTACGATTGCGGAATATGATTTTTTTCTCGCCCTTTTGGAAGCACTGATTATTGCAATGGTGACTTTTGTGATTTGCCTCTGCGGCCTGCATATCGGAAAGAAGGTTGGCGTGAAGCTGGCAGGAAAGGCGAATATCCTTGGCGGTGTGATTCTGATTTTCATTGGTCTGGAAATTTTTGTGACAGGTGTATTTCTGTGATTTCTTAACGGATTTTTTAGGATATAAATGATTGACTTGAAGGCTTCTCTATGGCATACTGCCATATATATTATTTGAGGAGTGTGAGAATCGGCATGGATGCGGATGAGGATCGAACTTGCTTTGCTGCAACAGAATATGTCGTTGAGAAATAGAGAAAGGGTGTACTTTGCTTTTTTGGAGGCGGAGTATGCCTTTTTTGATTTTTTCGGACGTAGACAGATAGAAGCAAAGGAGAATGGAATATTATGAAAGCTATTTTACTGCAAGTGATTCTGATTGGTTTGAACGCTGTTTTTGCAAGTGCGGAGATTGCGGTTATTTCTATGAATGATACCAAATTGGAACGAATGGCGAGAGATGGGGATGCGCGGGCAAAGCGGTTAGCGGCACTGACTGCACAGCCGACAAAATTTTTATCAACGATACAGGTGGCAATTACATTGGCAGGGCTGCTTGGCTCTGCGTTTGCGGCGGAAAATTTTGCCGGTACGCTGGTGCAGGTGATACAGAAAGCGGGTATCGATGCTCCGGAACGCATTTTAAAATCATTTTCTGTTTTTCTGATTACACTGGTATTGGCATATTTCAATCTGGTTTTTGGGGAGCTGGTACCAAAACGAGTTGCGATGAAAAAGGCAGAAGGATTGGCATTGGGCATGAGTGGCATGCTGACAGGTGTTTCCCGCCTGTTTGCACCGCTAGTGGCCCTTCTTACGATTTCTACCAACGGTGTGCTGAAGCTCTTTGGAATTGACCCGACAGATGAGAAGGAGGAGGTTTCCGAAGAGGAAATCTATATGATGCTGGAGGCAGGAGAGGAAAAAGGGACGATTGATGCGGAGGAAACGCGGTGGATTCGGAATGTATTTGCCTTTGATGATATTTCTGTAGAGGAGATCTGCACACATCGTGTAGATATGACTGTGCTGGGCTTGGAGGAATCGGATGCGGAATGGCAGGAAACAATTCTGCGAAGCGGCTATACATATTATCCCATTTACAAAGAGAATACAGATAATATTATTGGTGTGCTGAATACAAAGGTATATTTTCGCCTGATGGAGAAGAATAGAGAAGCTGTGATGGCGCAGGCGGTAGAGAAGCCTTATTTTGTACCTGAGATTATGAAAGCGGATGTTCTGTTTCGGAATATGAAGCAGGAGGAAAAGCTGTTTGCTGTGGTACTGGATGAATATGGCGGGGTGAGCGGCGTGATTACCCTGCATGATTTGCTGAAGCTGCTGGTAGGGGATATTTATACGGATGAAAAGGAAATTGAACAGCTTGGAATACACACATATAGAATGAAAGGCAGCACTTCTCTGGATGATGTGGCTGAGACAATTGGGATTTCTTTGCCGGTGAAGGAATATGACA
>ERZ835051.3876-NODE-3876-length-11121-cov-3.320170_pt1 | contig 11121 bp, 7 predicted proteins | sample MGYA00519575_ERZ835051 | MGnify/ENA primary metagenome ERZ835051 (study PRJEB31850, sample SAMEA3708769) | human gut metagenome | biome: human gut; feature: human-associated habitat; material: faeces | place: China | collected 2014 ... | reverse complement strand
CTTCCGATCTTGAACAAGTGGGGTGCCGACATCGTGCGCCTTTGGATTTCGTCTGAAGATTATCAGGCAGACATTCCCGTTTCGGACGGCATCTTTACGCATGTCGCAAACACTTACCGCAGTGTTCGCAACACCATCATGTACCAGCTTGGCAACTTGTCGGATTTCGATTTCGGCAAAGACGCCGTGGAGCTTTCCGAGTTGGACGCGATTGACAAATGGGCGTTGCACAAGGCGGCGTTGTTTGCCCAAGACGCAAAGCAGGCGTATGAAAATTACGAGTTCCACAAGGTTTACCGCCTGATTGACGTCTTCTGCGGCGTAACTCTTTCAAGAATTTACCACGACATCTTGAAGGACAGAATGTACACGTTCGCCGCACATTCAAAGCTCCGCCGCTCTTCCCAGACTGCAATCTGGCTCATAAACGACATTTTGCTGAAAGTGATTGCGCCTATTTTGACGTTTACCGCCGATGAAGCTTATTCTTTCAAAACTTCGGGCAGTGAATACTCGGAAAATTCAATCCATTTGCAGGATTGGTGCGAAGTCGCCGAAGGCTGGCTGAACGAAGGCGTTTACGAAAACATCGAGCGTCTTTTGCAAATTCGCGACATGGTAAACGAAGAGCTTGAAAAATTGCGCAAGGACAAGGTAATCGGCAAGAGCCTTGAAGCGGAAATTGAAATTATGGTTTCATCCGACAGTGCCGATGCCGATATTCTTGAAGCGTACAAGGACAAGCTCCCCGAGCTTTTCATCGTTTCGGAAGTCAAAATCGTCAAGGGAAGTTTCAGCACGATTGCAATTCAAGCAGGCAAGGCGGAAGGCGAAAGATGCGTCCGCTGCTGGAGAGTGTTGCGCGATTTGGACGAAGACGGCATTTGCCCGCGCTGCCGCGCCGCGCTTGACGAGCTTGCGGGAAAGTAGGCATTTGCGCGGAATATCCGCGCAATGTCTTTTAGGTATTTTTTTATAACAAAACAAGATTATGGCGACTGCGAAAAAAACAAAGAAAATTGCCGCGTCAAAAGCCGTTTCTTCAAAAAAGAAAGCGGCGACCGGGGTCGCGGCAAAAAATGTTGTGTCAAAAAAAGCTCCAAGCAAGAAATTCGTTTCCGCGAAAAAGGCGGAAGCAAAAAAAGTGAAGCCGCAGCCAAAACAAACAAAACAACCAATTTCAAAAAAAGTGGCTACAAAAAAAACAATAGCTAAAAAAACCGCGCCGAAAAGCGCGTCGGCTTCAAAGTCGGAGAAAGCGAAAGCGTCTTCTGTCAAGACCGCAAGCGCAAAAACAGAGCATAAGAAATCAGCCCCTAAAGAAGCAAAATCTTCGGAAAGCAAGGCTTCTCCAAAACAGGTTTCCGAAAAGAAAGGCAATTCCTCAAAGAAAATCGGCGATATAAAAAAGCACACTATTTCCGTTGCGGAAGCGATTGCGGAAATCTTGAAGAACAAGAAGCCAAAATCTTCCGCGCCCGTTGAAAAGCTTCCTGTTGCCGGTTCAAAGCAGAGGGCTTGCGCGGGAATTTATTTTTCGATTGAGGATCTCGACAGCTATTTGGCAACGCGCGGCACTGCAAAGCCCGAAGAGGACGCAAGTTCCGTTTCGGCATCCGCTTCAACCAAAAAGTCGGGAAAAGTTTCGGCGGCGCAGCCCGTCCAAGTTCCAAAGCGCGCGTTGTCTGCGGCGAGCATTGCCGATATTTTGGGATTTAATCCGATAGAGCAGTCGCGCTCCGCTTTTGAGGAAAAAGACGTTCCCGCAAAGTGGAAGAAATACTACAAGCTCTTGGTCGAAATGAAAAATCGAATCCAAAACGGTTCGAGCGACAAAGTTGAAAGCGTCAGCTCTTCAAACATCCAGCTTTCGCACGAAAATTCTACTCAGGGCATGGATGTTGCCGACATCGGCGCGAAAAATTTTGAGCGCGACATGGCTTTCAACCTACTTTCAAACGAACAGAACATAATTTCCGAAGTTAACGCGGCAATAGAACGCATAAGAAACGGGACTTACGGCATCTGCGAAGTAACGGGCAAGGCAATTCCCGAAAGCCGCCTTTTGGCGGTTCCCTTCACCCGATGCACAATCGAAGGGCAGAAGCAGAAGGAAATCGAACAGCGCAGGCTAAGGGCGGGACAGCGCGCGCGCCAGTATGATGTTGACTTGTCTGCGGACGGGCAGGAATCCGAAGTTCCGGAAGACGATTCTGAATAGGTCAAGTGCTTAACATATCGCAAAAGTCCGAAAACCCCGCAAAGGGAACCTCGCTTTCGTGGTTCTCATGGAGGTTTTTTATCACAATGCTGCTTACCTTCGCGCTGGACAGAATTACAAAGCTTTTGGTTGTATTTTTAATGCCGATTGACGAGTCCAAGCAGATTTCCTCGCGCGTTGTCGAGATTGTTGAAGGGGTGTTTTCAATCGTGCATGTTACAAACCACGGCGCGGCTTGGGGCATCCTTTCGGGGCAGACCTACCTGCTTTCGTCGATTGCGGTTGTTACCATGGCGTCTCTTTGGTTTTTCAGGCGCGAGCTTGGGCTTTCGCACCCATTGATGCAGTACGCCATGGGATTTTTTGTCGGCGGAATTTTGGGAAATTTGTTCGACAGGATTTATTACGGGTGCGTGGTGGATTTTCTGGACTTTACAATCCCCTTTATAAATTACAGATGGCCCGCCTTTAACGTCGCCGATTGCGGAATTTTCGTCGGGGTTGCGATGTACATAATTGTGAGCGTCGTAATTGAACGCCGCGAAAAAAAGGAAAGAACATCCGGCAGAAAAAAATTTGAAGGCAGCTGATTGTTGCCTTTTTTTATGTCCTTTTAACTCTCAAAAAACATGCTTAATTCTCAAAAAACACGCTTTCTCAATCGCCTGAATTTTTTATACGAAAATATTTCATCAGATATTTCGCGCTTGAAAATCACCGCATTCTTGACGCGTGAACCCGTAAAGTTTGCAGACAGGGAAAGCGGCGAAAAACTTGAATTGAAAGAGGGAGACCGCTGGGGCGAGAGGCTTTTTGATTGCGCGTGGATGAAGTTTGAGGGAGAAATGCCCCGCGCAAAAGAAAACATCGCATTGAAGCTCGATGTAAACGGGGAAATGTTCGTGGCGGACAAGGGCGGATCTCCTGTCTGCGGGCTGACTTGTAAAATGTCGACGTTTTCGGAGTCTCTCGGCAAGCCCGCCAAATGTTTTTACATTCTTCCAAAGCAGTTTTACGGCAGGAAAAAAATTTCGGTTTGGGCTGACTGCGGGCTTAACGATTTATTCGGCAGGCTGAAAGGCGAGGGCAAAATCGCCTGCGCACGCATTGTGAAAATCAATCCCGAAATCCGCGAATTGTATTATAATTTCGAGCACGCATACGACTGGCTTTCGGCGGTCGAAAGCGGAGATGAAAACGAAAAAATTTTGTCGGACGCGCTTGTTGAAGCCTGCGATTTGCTCGATGAAAACTTTGAAAAAAATTTAAAATCCGCCTCAAAATGCCTTGAAAAAGTTTTGTATAGAAAGTCCGCGCGCCCGAGGCTTGAAGTGTCGGCAATAGGGCATGCCCACATGGACTTGGCATGGCTTTGGCCCATTCGCGAAACCAAGCGCAAGCTTGCGAGGACTTTCGCAACGGCATTGAATTTGCAGGAGCGTTTCCCCTCCTACGTTTATGGGGCGAGCCAGCCGCAAGGTTATTTGTGGATGAAGGAAGACTATCCCAAGCTTTATTCGCGCATAAAAGAGGCGGTTAAAAAAGGCAGTATCGACGCGCTTGGCGCAATGTGGGTCGAACCCGACTGCAATATGCCCTCAGGCGAAAGTTTTGTAAGGCAAATCCTTTACGGACGAAAGTTTTTTTATGATGAATTCGGAATAAAGCCGGACTATTTTTGGATTCCCGATTCTTTCGGCTATTCGCCGCAGCTGCCGCAAATTCTGAAAAAAAGCGGGGTGAAATATTTTATAACACAAAAGCTTTCCTGGAACATGATAAACAAATTTCCGCACCATTCGTTTTGGTGGCAGGGAATTGACGGGAGCAAAGTTCTTGCTCACATGTTGCCCGAAAACACTTACAACAGTCCCATTGCGCCAAGAAGCCTTGTGAAAGTCGAGCGGGAATATGCGCAAAAAGACGTGAGCCGAAACGCGCTGATTGCATTCGGCATAGGCGACGGCGGCGGCGGGGCGGGCGAAGAGCATATACGAAGGCTCTTGAAAAACCGCAAGGTTTTGTCGCTTAACAAAATCAAAAACCGCAAAGTTTCCGCGTTTTTGAAGGATCTTGAACGCGAATCCGAAAATTTCCCGACATGGAAGGGCGATTTGTATTTGGAAAAGCATCAAGGAACTTTCACTACGCAGGGCAAAAATAAAAAGCATAACCGCTTTTGCGAAAATCTGCTGCGCAAGGCTGAATGGCTCGGCTATGCCTGCGAGCGAATTTTGGGCGAACGCCAAGACATGTCTTTTTTGGAGCCAATAGAAAAAGAAATTTTGCTTTACCAGTTCCACGACATTCTCCCCGGCTCTTCCATCGAAAGGGTTTACGCGGAAAGTTGCGCGCGCTACGAGGAATTGGAAAAACTCCTGATTTCCGCAATCGAAAATTTTGAAAGGAAGCTCTCAAACTATTTCGGGCAAAATCTTCTCGTAAACTGCAATTCGTGGAGCGGGAAATTTTACAAATCGGGGCGCGTTTCAAATGTTCCAGCATTGGGATTTTCGGCAGGGGCGGACTTTAAAAAAGTCTTGAAAGCATCGGCAAAGCCTTTTGTTTTGGAAAACGGAAAACTGCGCCTCGAATTTTCGGATAGCGGTGAAATGCTTTCCCTAAAAGAAAAAGATTCGGGCGCGGAATTTTTCGACGCAAAAAAACCGTCAAACGTTTTTATGGTTTACGACGATTGCGGCGACGCGTGGGATTTCGGCTACGGCTACCGCAAAAACGGCAAGTCCAAAATGGAGTGCGTTTCTAAGAAGTTTTTTGAAAAGTGCGGGGCGGCGATTGCGGAACTGAAATTCAGGTTCGGGCAGTCAACGCTTGTTGAAAGGGTTGTATTGGAAGGCGAAAGCGACGAAATTAAAATTGAAATTTCACTCGACTGGAAGTCGAAGCGCAAGATGTTAAGGCTTGTTTTGCCGCTTGGCTTCAAGGCTCAAAAGTCTGTTTCGGAAGTCGCGTTCGGATATTATGAAAGAGAGCCGAACGATGTCGGCAAGTGGCGCAAGGCGCGCATTGAAACGCCCGCGCACCAGTGGGTTGCAATGAAAAATAAAAAGATGTTTTTCGCGCTTTTAAACGATTCAAAATACGGATACAGGCTGAAGGAAAACGCGGTTGAAGCCTGCCTTTTGCGTTGTGTGCCGCGCCCCGGTGAGCCTTTGATTTTTGCCGCCGACAAGAGCAAAAATCCGACGGGCGACGACGTTGATTTTGCCGATGTGGGGCGTCAGAATTTCAAATTTTCCATTTTTGCGAAAAGCGGAACTTTCGACGTGAAAGAAGTTGCGGCAAGGGCGAGGGCGTTAAATATGCCAATCTCGAACGCAAGCTCTGAAAAATCCGCTAAGAAGCGCGATTTTCAAGATTTTTCGCTTGTTGAAATCGACAACAAAAATATCGAACTTGCGGCGATGAAGCCTGCCCAAGACGGAAAGTCTTGGATTATGCGCCTTGTCAATTTGAGCGGAGAATGCGAAAAGGCGCGCATCGGCTTAAAATTTGTCCCGAAAGAGGCTTTGGAGTGCGATTTTGCGGAAATTCCTGTCAAAAATCCGCAAATGCTTGAAAATCTTGCTTTTGGGGCGCATGAAATCAAGAGCTTTATTTTGAGATACTAAACTTTCGGCAAAACGGGTCGAAAACTTTAACATATCCGCTTGCAAAAAGTCTTGTAAAAAGGGGCTTTAAAGATTTTTATTTCACTGTAATTATCAGAATTATGGATTACGAAACCTACCTTGGCATCAACCCTGAAACAGGTCGCAACATAAAACTCGATTCCGCGTTTTTTGAATACGTCAACATGCGCCTAAGCGCGTTCGGAGCCCCCGTTTTCGGCTCGGAAAGCTCTTATCCGCTGTTGAAGCTCGCGGGGCCTCTGATTGAAAACTACCGCGAATTTGCAAGGAGAAACTCGACGAATTTATGCCCGACTGATTTGCGTATAATGAACTTTTTGCGCGGCTTTTTGGCTGAAACTTTGGACGAGCGCGAAGTTTTGCCGTCTCTCCCGTGGGCTTTCTGCCTTGAAAGAAACGGTGTTGCCCGCGCGCTTTCGATGCCTGCCGACAGGGATTCTTACGAAAATTCATATGTGAAATCCTACAAGATAAAGCAGGGTGTTTTGCATAACCCCAAAAACGACAGGCGCACCACCAAGGGCGTTTTCCATGTCGTGGAAGGCGGGCTTCCCGTACCCGACGACAAAAAGAGTGTTCCAAAGCTTGTTTTTAAAAACCTTTTGAAGGCCGCGCTCGATGCGCCCGAAGAGCTTTTGGAGCTTCCCTTTACTTCGACGCAGAAAGAGAAGGCGAAAATATGGGTATCGCTTTTCATGCGCCCGATAGTGTGCCCGCGCGTTCCCAACAGTTCTCCCGAAAAGAGCATGGAAATTCGCTTTTTTGCTCCCGGAGGGCTTGTTTCAAATTTGGATTTTACCGAAAGCATTTTTGGGAACGCCGGCAATCCTTACCTTTCAAAGAATGACCCGGCAAACGATTTTGAAACTTGGACGGGGCATACGGGCTGCATAATTTTGGCTCCGCATTTGACGCTTCTTACAAAAAAATCTCTGGGCTTGCCGCGCTATGAAGACGCGACCGAACGCCAAAGGCGCGACGGCATGTGCTACAAGGAAGAGTCCGAGCTTTACAACGACGGCGGTGCGTTCAAAATCACGGCGCGCGATGCGGGCGGAGTGATATTCACAATCATTGCCGACAACTATTTCGGCTACTCGAAAAAAGAAGTGAAGACGCAGATAAGCTTTTCCGCAAATCTCTTCGGGCAGTGCGAGGAAGAGCATAGCGGCGGCGCGCTGGCGTATTCAAGCAGGGACTTGGGCGACGATTTTTATTTGTCTTCTTACCCCAATTCCAAAAAGGGCTCGTTTAAGGAAGCAATGGAAATTATGGGCGACACCGTGGAAGTTTTTGAGGACGGATGGGCGAAAGATAAGAAGTATCCCGACATAATTTACGTTCCCGAAAACGCCTATTTCTCTTTGAAAACTCAAACCGTGAGCTGGCAGAAAGACGGGGCAGAAAAGAAAATCCGGCTTTCTCCGCACACAACGTACATTTCCCCGATTGGCTATAAAATTGAAATGATGCGCCCGCACGAAACCCGCAGGTGGCGTCTTGTGGGCACGGTTGAAGAGGGCGTTTACTGCCACAAGCCCGCGACGGTTTCGGGCGGAGGCAAGAGCGAAATTTCAAAAGACATTTCAGACGCCATAATCCATGGGCCGTCCATCGTTGCCGATTTTAAAAGCGACATGGAAGCAGTTTCGGCAATCATAAACAAAAACTACGGCGACAGGAACAAAGACCCCTCTCAAAACAAAGGCAAGGACAGCCGTCCGATTTTGGATTCCCGCCGCACGATGGGCTCTGTCGTAAAGCTTCTTACTCCTTCCGAAGAGTTTACCGACGAGTATAACGAGTGGCTGAAATCCATACCGTTTTACATTCGCGAATTTGTGCTTACCGTAAAAAGGCACTACCGTCCCGAATGGGGTGGCGACTGGCAGAGCAAGTTTTCGGTGGACACTATAAACGGAAAGGGCGGGAATTTGCTTAAATACAAGAACTCGAACGTCCTTACCTCTTATTTGCGCATAGGCTTTACCGAGGATGGTTCATGGCGCACATTCAGCTTGCGCAAAGACTTCTTCCCGTCTTGCAAGGTGCAGCTTGAAGACGACATCACAAGCTCCGTCGTTGTTCCGTCGCGCGATGTCGAGTATTTGCCCGACGGCTTTGAAACCCGCCATCCGTCCGTAAAGTTTACGGAAAACTGCGAGTACAGGCTCTTCCAGCGTCCCGATGAGGCAATCGTCAGGGGCTATGACAAGCGGGCTGAATTTGACATGTCGCAAAGCGATGTCTTCTTCTCCAACTACGAGCCGCTAACCCGTGCACAGGTAAAGGAATTGACGGACGACGTTTTGCGATTTTACCGCTTTACCGAGCCGATGCAGAAAAATCTCGAGGATTTCTTGCGCGAAAACAAGCCTGAATATGTTGTAAGCTCTTCAAATCCGCGCCTTGTGAACGGATCTCCGTCCAAAAACGTGCGTTATTTGCAAAACCGCGACGACATGGTAAATCCGCGCAAATACTACATTTGCGATGTAGGCGGAAGGCTCTCCCGCAAAATTCCGATTTCAAAAAGCGTTCCGCATCCTGTTTCGAGCGTCATTGCGGGCAGGCGCAACAATCCCGCTTCCGAAGGGATACGCCCGCTTGCGGTGCATGGACCTTTGCACTATTTGGAGCTTCCCGAAGCGTTTATGGAGTTCATAGCTTCGATGACGGGCAAGTCTCCGTCAACAACGGGCGCGGGCTTGGAAGGGGCGATGACAAAGGGCCCGTTCAACGCTCTTTGCCCGATAACCGACTTGAACAACGCCCTTGTTTCGTTTGCCCTTTGCAACTATTCGATATGGCTTAGCAGTGCGGGCTATCTCGGGCCGAAGTACAGGGTTGACCACGACATAAGCTTGCTGATTCCCGAAATCTGGTCCCGAATGCGCTCGTCTGAACGCAAGGTTGATTTCCTCATGAAAAACGGAATGCTTGAACGGTGCAGGGATTTTGAATACAAAAACAAAACCGTTTGCGCGTCGCGTTTGGGCTGGAGAATAACAAGGGAGTTTGTGAACGCCTACTTCGGCAGGATTTTCTCAAGCCCCGACAGCATTTTTACCGACGACATGTTGCGCCCCGAATTGCAGGACATGGAAGTGTTTGCCGACGGAATGGACAATATGGCGGGAGCGCACAAGCGCGCTGCCGAAGCTTATTTTGCGGACGGTTCGATAGAGGGCGCATGCCCGCCTTTGCGCGCGCTTCTTCACATCATGAAAGACGGAAGCTTCGAGGGCAAGACATTGCAGGATGCGGAAGTCAGAAAAATGTTCGACCGCGAAGAAATCGTAAAGAGCGACTGGTATGCTGAACGCCTGATTGCAAAGCAGCAGCTTGACTTGGCGGCGGCGCAGAAATCAATCGCATACTTGAACTCCAAACTGCAAAATCTTTCGGACGGCAAATCGCCTGCGGAGCTTAATCAAAAAATTGCGGAGGCGAACGCGAAATTAAAAAGCATCAAGACGCTGAATTCCCTTAAATCTTTGGGCGGAACGATTGGCGTCGATCCCTACGTTTACCAGTAAGATTTTGCACTCGGAAAGCGCGGCGGCATTTCCTTTAAACAAAGGAGTGTTGTCAAATTTTTCATGCAGGAGGCGGCATTGGTGCCGCCTCTTTTTTTGCGTCCAATGCGCAAAATCTATTTTGCGGAAAAGTTTTATTTTATAATGCGGATTGAATTGGCTTTATAAATTAAATCTCGCAAAAACAATGCGTATTAGCAATACGCATATTTCCTGTCTTTTTAATAATTTGGAAAAACAGGAAAATGAAAACATACATAAAAAAAATAACGATTGCGTTTGCGCTTTTTAGTTTTGTTTTTCAAAGCTTTGCGAGAACGCAATGCAATGAAAACACGCTTATGGATAGCGATGTGAGCGATACCAAATTATCGTGGATTCATCTTCAAGAGGGAATGTCAAGGTTTCGGTTGATGAAAATGTTTCGCTAACGGAAAATTCTTTGAGTATTTACGGGGAAAACTCTTCCATGGAGTTCTCGGAAATAATGAAATAAATGTCGGGAATATTTCAGTTTACAAAGGGGCATTACAATCATTCCCGAACCTTCTGTATGCGCGGCGGTTTTCGGCGCGGCGATGCTTGTCTTTGCGGCATACCGCAGGAGAAGATAGCCATTTTTTTAACAAAGGCGGGCTTTAAAAGTCCGCTTTTTTATTCTTCAAGTTTTTGGGCTTTTCGCCTCATTTCTATGGCTTCCGCGCTTCTTCCCGAATTGTCCAGTTCGCGCGCGAGCATTCTGTATTTGGAGGCGATTAAATCTTTTGAGTTCGGCGCAAGTTCTTCGAGATTTTCAAGCGACGCGGTTTTGCAGGCGATTGAATTTTGAATGTCGCCAACTGCTTGATACGCTTTTGCGAGGTTGTCGAGCGCGTATGAAAATTCCATTCCGCGCGGAAGCATTGCCTGCATTTCGAGGGCTTTTTCGTACTCTTCTTTCGCGCTTTTGAAATTTTTTTGCGCCATATAAGTCGAGCCTTTTGCCGAGTGCAGGGCTGCGAGCCATTTTATGCCGCTTTCCGTTTCCCTTTCGGCGGACGCCTCTATCATTTCAATGCCTGCGTCGCACATTTTAAGCGCTTCTTGAAAACGCTCCGAGAGCGCGAGCTTTACGGAAATGTCCTTGAATTTTTGAAGTTTTTGCGCGAGTGTTGACATTAAATAAGTTCCCCTGATTTCGAGTTTGCCTTTGACAGGTATTCAATCGGCTCTTTGCTTAGTTTTATTAGTGTTTCGTCAAACTTTGCCGCGCCTTCTTCAAAAATTGAGACAATGCAAGAGCCTCCGAATTTGAACATGCCCATTGTGTTTCCGCGCAAAACTTTGTCGCCTACCTTGTCGAAGTTCACGATTGAGCCGACGTTTGTCGCGCCTATTTGGACGACCGCGCATATCTTGCCGTTTTCAAGCTCAAGTTGAGCACGCGCTTGTTTTCATTGAGGTAGTTTAAATTTTTCGAGAGGGCTATGGGGTTTACTGAGTAGAGGAAGCCGCCTATTTCCCTGCGGGCGACGAGCCTGCCCGAAACCAAGTGGTGGAACCTGTGATAGTCGAGCGGGCATAGGCGCGAAATCAGCATAGTGCCGTTTTCAAAGCGCGCGGCAAGCTCCTTGTCTTTAAAGAAACTTTCGAGGTTGAACTTTTGGTTTTTCGCAAAAAATGTATCGGATTTCAAGATGTTTTCAACCGCCAGATTGCGGGCGTCGGC
>ERZ835051.3873-NODE-3873-length-11128-cov-2.984015_pt1 | contig 11128 bp, 9 predicted proteins | sample MGYA00519575_ERZ835051 | MGnify/ENA primary metagenome ERZ835051 (study PRJEB31850, sample SAMEA3708769) | human gut metagenome | biome: human gut; feature: human-associated habitat; material: faeces | place: China | collected 2014 ... | reverse complement strand
CGATGTTCCAGCTGGTGATATCGGAACAGGTGCAAGAGAAATCGGATTCATGTTTGGTCAGTACAAGAGAATCCGCGGTACATTTGAAGGCGTACTCACAGGTAAGGGACTTACATATGGTGGATCACTTGCAAGAACACAAGCTACAGGATATGGTTTATTATACCTTACTAATGCTTTATGGAAAGATAATGGAATGTCACTTGAAGGCAAGACAGCAGCTGTATCTGGTTCAGGTAATGTTGCTATCTATGCTATCGAGAAGGCACAGCAGTTAGGTGTTAAGGTTGTTACATGCTCAGACTCAACAGGCTGGATTTATGATCCAGAAGGAATTGATGTTGCACTTCTTAAGGAAGTTAAGGAAGTTAAGAGAGCACGTCTTACAGAATATGCTGCTGCTAAGCCATCAGCTCAGTACTTTGCTAAGCAGAATGGTGAGCACGGAGTATGGCAGTACAAGGTAGATCTTGCTCTTCCATGTGCTACACAGAATGAGTTAGACATCGAGGATGCTAAGATGCTTGTTGCTAACGGTGTTGTATCTGTAACAGAGGGTGCTAACATGCCTACAACATTAGAAGCTACTAAGTATCTTCAGGAGAATGGTGTTCTCTTCGTAGGTGGTAAGGCTGCTAACGCTGGTGGTGTTGCTACATCTGCTCTTGAGATGAGCCAGAACTCAGAGAGACTTTCATGGACATTCGAAGAAGTTGATGGAAAGCTTAAGGGAATCATGGAAACAATCTACGCTAACATTTCAGATGCTGCTAAGAGATATGACATGACAGTTGGTGGAAAGACAGACTATGTTGCTGGTGCTAATATCGCTGGTTTCGAGAAGGTTGTTGACGCTATGCTTGCTCAGGGAGTTTGCTAATTACAGGCTTTAATGTAATAATTGTCTTATAATATGATTTAATTGTGAGGTTCTGCAGACAATATGTCTGTAGAACCTTTTTTTACTTGGCAGATTGCGAAAAATGATTTATATTATATGATTGTAGAAGTATAAAAAATGGAGGTCTGTATGAGAAAGAATATAGCAAGAGTATTGCTGTACGCAGCATGTGCAGTACTTGTTGTTTTTTACATATTAGTATTATGGTGGGGAAAGAATCCTAAGGTTGGAACAGAATACCGAATGTACTATCTGACACATGAGCTTACAGACTGGCCAGGTTATGGTAATCTGAAATATACATTTGGAACGAAAGAGATATGTACAGAACATAAAGACCGTAATGGTAAAGAACAAAGCAATGTCTGCAGTCGTAAAGGTCAGGGCTGGCAGAAATCTAAGAGATACGAAGGAACGAAGAATACAGACAAAGATTCATATATATACTATATTCCGGAGGAATCAGCTGATAATATATATCTTGTATGTGATATTACGGAATATGATACAACAGCCGTTGGTGATAAAGGAATTGAAGTATATGTGAATGATAAGCTGATTGGAAATATAGACAGCAAGGGAACAACGAAGCTAAAGGTAGGATATGTCAGCGGTGATGAGCTTCTTACAGTGAAGTTTCATGCTGACAATGCAGAATATACTCTTTACAGTATAAGCCTTGATAAAGGTCAGGCGGAAACTTAAATCCAAAGATGACAGAATATGTGTAAATGTATAGAAAGGTAGAATTATATGAAGAAATCGGGATTTAAATCATTATTAAAAAAGATCAGGCCATACGCAGTACCTGGTATAATAACAGGTCTGGTTATGATTGTAATACTTATACTTAAAGGTATATGGCCTTTTGGAAGCAGCAGAATAGATTATTTTGACAACATGCAGCAGGTAGCACCGCTTTATGCACATCTGTGGGATTTCATGCATGGTAAGGCATCAATATGGTTTGACTGGTATACAGGTCTTGGAACAAATGTGTCAATGAGTATATCGGCATTTTCAATGATTACACCGTTTAATCTTTTATTATATTTTGTTCCAAGAAGTTACATATTAGAGAGCATATCAATAATTACACTTGTTAAGATGATATTCATGTCAGTTGCAATGTATGCGCTTATTAATAAGAAATACAATAATCTTGTGTATGGATTAAAGGTTATGTTTTCATGCATGTATGCCTTTTGTGGTTATGTAATTCTCTATGGTTCATGCTTTACACCATGGATGGATATAGTTGCATTTTTCCCTATTCTTATAATGGCATACGACAGAATGCTTGAGACAGGAAAGAAAATGTTCTATATATGCATGATTGCGTTGTGCTTCATAATTAATTATTACCTGAGTGCAATGTCACTTATATACATATTCCTTATCTGTGGAATAAGAATGGTAGTTATGCAGGAGAGAAAGCAGTGGAGGGAAACTGCATGGAATGTCGGTATAGGTACGATTGCAGGTATCGGACTTTCAGCATTCGTGCTTGTTCCTGTATTTGCACAGCTTTCTTCATCACAGAGAGGTGGTGCGTCTAAGGGGCTTTTATCACAGTATGCAGGCTGGATAACAAGTTCAATCGTTACAGATGGTGCAATGGCAGCACTGCAGCGCTGGATGATGCTTTATGGACTTGCATTCGTTATAGCAGTTATTATCATGGGAATGAAAATATATAAGTCAGACAGAAGACAGCTTATATATACTATAGCCATGCTTGTTGTTGCATTAGGTCCGGTGCTCATGGAAGCTACTAACCTTATGTGGCATTTTGGTTCATATAACGGATATACATTAAGAAACGGATATCTGATATCGTTCACGCTTATCTGTGTTGCTGCAGGAATGGCTGAGAAGATGTTTGCAGATATACCATTAAAGAGTGCGTTTTATCGCAGGCAGGTAGCGGTAGTAGCGGTAATTGGTGCAGTATATGTTATGATTTATAACATATTACCAATAAACAATGAAATGCTTGCAATGGCATTTTTTATAATGATATTTGCAGTGATGTTTGCAGTGTATATGTTTATGCTTATAAGAAAGAAAGAATTTAACTGCAAATCAGTTATCCTTGTTATTGCACTTGAATTGTTTATCGGTGCATATGCTCTTATAGGACCTCCTAAGTTTTATACATATGAAGATTATCAGATTGGTGATTATGTGCAGTATGCCAATGATGCGGCAGACAGCCTTGATATAGAAGAGTCTGCTACAGACAGAATAGTAAATCCTGATATCAGTCTTAATGCCAATTATCCTCTTATATTGAGAAGAGGAGCATTATCAAGCTTCACAGCAGCTTTAGAGGACGATACACAAAGTTATGCCAAGAGATGGGGATATTCTAAGTATTTTCTGTGGCTGTTAGATTCAGGTGGAACAGTATTCAGTAATGCAGTGCTGCATGTTACACAGGCAGTTAATATCAATGAACTTGACAGTGCTTTATATACATTAGAGAAGAAGGAAGGCGATTACAGCCTTTACAACACTAATTATAACCTGCCATTTGGATTCTGTGTTGACAGCAGCTTCAGCAAGCTTGATATGACTAATGTTGACTGGATTACATACCATAACAGAATGTATAAAGCAATGACTGGAGATAAAGAAACATTTGTAACAAGAATATATCCACAGGCAGAGACTGCTGGCAATATTAAGTCCATGACTATTAATGTCGGAAGCAGAAGTGCTATATATATGAATATTGCAGATGTGAAGAAGCCTAATGCGGATGCTAATGCATCTAAGCTTGAGAGCAGCATACATGTATATGTGAATGGTGAGGCAGTTGTTGTACCTACACTAGGAGATGTTAATAATACAGCATATTTTACGGATTATAATAATAATCTTCTTTATCTTGGCATATTTGAAGATGAAGATGTTCAGATTAAGATTGAATATGATAAGCCTAAATATATGAACCAGAGTAAGATGACTATCGGACTTCTTAATATGGAGAAGATGGATAAGCTCTGTGAGGATTTCGCAGATAAGCAGACAGATGTTTCATATACTAATAATACGCTTACAGTTAAGATAAACAGTGATGGAACTAAGGATTATGCCCTGATACCGGTTATTAAGAGCGCTAACTGGACCGTGACACTTGATGGAAAGACAGTTAAGACTAAAGAGATAGCAGGGCTGTTTACAGGTGTACAGGTTCACGAAGGCGAGAATACATTAGTGTTTACATTTGTGCCAAAGGGCAGAAATGCAGGACTGCTTATTACACTTGTGACATTGTTAATAACTGTGTTGTGCCTTGTAATTAATTATAAGAGAACTATAAATGTTCCTGTATGGGCTAAGTACTGTGCGCAGTATATATATATTGGATTGTTTGCAATAGTTGTGGCTGCAATGTTTGTAGTACCTTTAATAAGTACAATCCCGGCAGCTATATATCATATAATCCGTATATTATTGAAATGAGGCATTAGATGAACAGACTAAAAAATAATGAGAATTGTAAGCTTCTGTTAAAGATATTGGTTATATTTGCAATATCAAGACTGATTATGCTTATCATGGTTCCTGTGTATAATGGAATTATGGGTACACACAGATCATTTCTGTTTCTTATGAACGAGTGGGATGCAAAGAAATATGCCTATATAATCAATCATGGTTATACACATCCTACAGATATTGATCCGCAGGCTAACTGGGCGTTCTTCCCATTATATGTTATCGTGTGCGCAGCATTAAAGGCAGTGACAGGCGGGCTTATTAACACTTATGTTATTGGAATGACAGTGTCTAACATATGCATAATTATTGCGGCATTCTTTGCTGTTAAAGGCCTTAAGAAGCAGACTTCTGTTAAAGAAGAGCATGCCATGATTATGCCAGTGCTTTTATTTATGGCACCATACACATTCTATTGCAGTTCTGTATACACAGAAGCGATGTTTATAATGTTTATTGTACTTTTCTTCTATTTCCTTTTTGAGAAGAAATACATGGCAGCAGGAATTATGGCAGCATGCTCAAGTGGCACCAGAATTGTAGGCTGTATACTTGTATTTGCACTGGTTGTACAGCTTTATATTGACATGGAAGGTGCTAAGATAAGCTTTGGCAGGGTTAAGACATTTGTAATGAACATGCTTAAAGCACCTGGAAAGATACTGTCAGTGCTTGTGTGCCCGCTCGGTGCATTTGCATATATGGCGTTTCTTAATTTCTTCTGTGGTGATGCATGGGCATATAAGAATGTCCAGATTGCATGGAGAGATGATGAGTATTTTCCGATTATAGGCGTGCTGTGGAAGGCCTGTACAGGACAGATTGAGCCAAGATACACATATATGGGATGGTTCTGTATTGCAATACTGATTCTTTATGGATATATGTTCTACAGAAAATATTATTCAATGGCAGTGTTTGGATTTATATCACTTCTTGTGCCATTGACATCACATGTTATGAGTACATGCAGATTTACGGCAGGAACATATGTTGCATTTGTGGGAGTGTATGACATACTTACAAGATGTAATAAGGCTGTAAGATACATTATTATGGCGGTTCTTATTGCAATCGAAATATATCTTTTGTTCTTATGGTACAATTCAGACTGCTGGCTTATGTAGCAGTCAGAAGAGGAGGCAGATATGTCAGATATAATATCAGAGATAAGCAGAATCAGTGAAGATGAGCTGCGAATGCAGATAGCGCTTATTGACAATGTTAATATATCTAATGCGGTTAAAGAGACCGGATACAGGCTGGTTAATGTGCTTGCAGATGTTGCCAATTCATTTACACAGAGTATAGGAATAAAGAATTCGATTGATTATGAGGTAAAAAAAGTATCAGATCTCGTACGGGAAGACTGTCTTCGCTATAAGGCGTTAGACAGGGAAAAACTTGAGAAAATGTTATATGAGCGGCTTGAAGTGATGTGTCCTGAAATTGAAGGAGACATGAAGGATAAGGAAGTAAAAGAGCAGATGTCCAGATACATTATTGATGAGGCGGCATCTGCATACGGAATTAATAAATATATGTCACCCGCTCATAAAATAGAAGAAATAAGCATAAGATATAACAATGCATTTTTAAATAATATTATGAACCAGATACGTAATCTTACAGCTGTCCAGAAAAAGTCATATGCTGAACAGGTTGGAAGAAAATTAGGGGTTGCTTCAATGGAGACTAAACGTGAGGTTCAAAAAAGTCTTATGCCAGAGAAATTCAATGGCGAGGGAATTATAGATGTACTCGGCAGACAGAGAAGTACGACAAAGCTTGAAGCTGCAATAAGACTTCTTGGGGAAGATGCATTCTGGTCGACAGAGGCGCAGGTAAAGACAATGTATCAGGCAGTCAGAAATATGACAAGAATATCAAAACTTCAGGCGGCGGGATACATATGGAAGGTAAGCCATGCAAATGATATCAAGTTTTATGCACCATCAGACCTTATGCCGTCTTATATTGCTGCGGACAAAAAGAAAGCCGCTGATGATAAGGACAGAGAATACCGTGTTATGTGTACTCAGGTTGAAAAGGCACGCAAGGAATTAGAAAAATGTGAAAAGGATGTTTCTGTAAAGACAGACAGGATGACTGAAGCACAGAAGAAATATGATGCTGCCGTGGATAGGCTTAATATTGCACAAAATGATTTTGCAAAACTTGAAGATGTCAAAGATGATTACATTAATAACAGAAAGACAGAAGATGAATCAAAACGATATTATGCACAGGTTAATGATACAAAGAGGGAAATGGACAGAAGTCTTGATGATAGTGACAGGAAGAAAAAGAGACTTCAGGAGACAGAGAAAGAATTAAAACTTGCATGTGAGAAGGCAGAGGAGAGAAAGATATATCTTGAATCTGTACAGAAAACGGCAGATGAAGAGACCAAAAAAAGAGCAAAGGAACTTAAGATAAAATGGACAGCCTTTTTCTTTAAATATTCATTTGATGATGAAGTATTTGAGTCTGCTGTTAGTATATTTAGCAGGGAAGAATTACGATATATTGAAGAAACTTTAAAAGAGGCACATGATTCAGCTTCTATGCTGGCAGTAGGGGATAATAATGTGATAAGGGCATATACTGGTGGAAAATACACAGCTGTTATTACATATGAGGACAGACATATTATTTCTATACAAAGTATGTGACATCCGGAAAGGAAAAGATGAGACATGTATAATGAGATTGTGAATAGTCTTGACAGTATAAGTCAGTTTGCATCATCTACAGGATTAGAAAGAGGCAGACAGTTATTACATGATATGAATAATCCAGAGAAGTCATTAAAAATAATACATGTTGCCGGTACTAATGGAAAAGGATCGGTGTGTGCTTATATTGCAGGAATTTTACAGCATAATGGTTATAAGACAGGACTTTTTACATCTCCTCATCTTGATGATATAACAGAACGTATAAGAATCAATGGAATAATGATTTCACAAGAGGATTTTGAAGAAGCATACTGGTATGTGGAAGAACACAGGACACAGGAGCTTGCGTATTTTGATTATCTTTTTGGCATGGCAATGTATTATTACAGTAAGCATGATGTGGATTATGTTGTTATGGAAACGGGTCTTGGCGGAAAGCTGGATGCAACTAATGCAGTTGATAATCCGGTTGTCTCAGTAATAACAACAATATCGCTTGAACATACTGCAATTCTTGGTGATACAATAGAAAAGATTGCAAATGAAAAAGCAGGGATAATTAAACCGGGAATACCGGTTGTGTGCAGCGGCATAGTGAAAGAAGCTGCTGATGTGATAAGAAAGCGTGCAGCAGACTTTGGATGCGACTGTCATGTGGTTGACGACAATACATTTGAACTGATACAAAATACATACGGGTATATTGATTTTTTAATTCATAATGAGTATTATAAGAATGATTGCTTCCGGTTAAGTACAAATGCGTTGTACCAGATGGAAAATGCAAGCATTGCACTTACGGTATGTGCTAATCTGTGTGACAGGGGGATGATTAAGCTTGACAATAAAGCAGTCAGTATGGCAATGTACGATACACACTGGGCAGGAAGAATGGAACTGTTAAGAGATAATCTGTATGTTGACGGAGCGCATAATCCACAAGGGATTCAAAGCTTTGTAGATTCAGTAAACAGTCTTTATGAAAACAGTCGGCTTGATAAGGCAACATTACTTTTTTCAGTAGTAAGTGACAAGAATTATGACAGAATGATTAAGATACTATGCAGCTGTAAGCATTTCAGACAGATATATGTTACAATAACGGGCGGTATCAGAAAGCTTCCAGCTGATATAATAAAAGAAACATTTGAAGCACATATTAAGGATACACCGGTATATGTATTTGAGAGTGTTGAAGAAGCTATGAAAAAATGGGATAACAGACTGATGTTTGCAACGGGGTCGCTTTATTTAGTTGGTGATGTGGACCGTGCATTGGAAGGAAAGGAAAATAATCATGATTAATTTTGATGAAGAGATACAGAAGTTTCAGCCAAGTCTTGAAGTAGAAGATGCTGAGGACACAATATATAACAATGATGTACCGGATATCACAGATCTGATATCACAGATACTTAGCGGAAAGAATACAGATAAGTAGTGAGGGGTGGACATATGAGATGTTATAAATGTGGAAGCTTCCTTACAGATGGTGATACATGTCCACAATGTGGAGAGAATGTAAGAATATATAAGAAGACAGCCAGAGTATCAGATGCATATTATAATGCAGGACTATATAAAGCAAGAGTAAGAGATTTAACCGGTGCAGTTGAATCTCTTAAGATAAGCCTTATGATTAACAAGTACAATACCAATGCAAGAAATCTGTTAGGTCTTGTTTACTGTGAGATGGGTGATGTAGTTGAGGCTTTAAGCCAGTGGGTAGTAAGTAAGAATTTTACGCCTGAAGGCAATATTGCAGGACACTATATTAAGAAGATACAGACTAACCAGAACAGATTTGAGATGATTACAGGTACTATCCGTAAATATAATCTTTCTTTGAAATATGCCAAGGAAGGCAATCTTGATATGGCTGTAATACAGCTCAAGAAGGTAGTTGCCAATAATCCACAGCTTATTAAGGCACATCTTCTGCTTGCACTTATATATATTAAGCAGGACGAGCTTTCAAGAGCAAAAAAGCTGCTTAACGCTGTTCTTGCAATAGATAAGAATAATACACTTGCATATATTTATCAGAAAGAGATAGCAGAAAGAAATGCAGCAAAGAAAGCGGAAACATCAGGTTCTTTCCTTCCTAAGAGAAAGGAAAAGGATATTGATAAGAAACCGCTAAGTGGCAACGATGTTATTCTTCCAAGGTCGTCATATAAAGAACCAAGTAATGGTGCAATAACAATAATAAATGTATTGGCAGGTGTTGTAATAGGCGCAGCATTAATATGGTTTCTTATTGTTCCGGCAAGGAATAAGGGACTTACACAGGATTATAAGAAAAGTCTTCAGGAGTATAGTGAGCAGTTATCTTCTGGTAATGTGGAACTGAATTCTATGCAGAAAGAACTTGAAGAGGTTAAGGCGCAGAAGGATGCGCTTGAGCAGCAACTCGGTGTTGTCAATGGAACAGAGGGAAGCAACAAGCTTTTGGTATCAGTAATAGAGGCAGCAAGTGATTATATTGCTAATAAGCCTGATGATGCCGCGAATAAGCTTGTTGATATAGATGTCAGTGCACTTCCAAGTGAGTCAGCAAAGACTTTATATAATACAATAGCAACGGCGACACTTCCGGCAGCAGCACAGACCTTCTATAACACAGGAATGACAGAGTATTACAAGTCCAACTATGAAGTTGCGGCAGATAATCTTGTCAAAGCATACAAATGTAATAACAGTGCAGATTCAGCTTATTATGCAGCTAAGTCATATGTAGCATTAGCAAAGACTGATGATGCAAAGAAATACTATAAGTATATTGTGGATGATTATTCGACTAGCGGATATTACAAAGAAGCCAGCGATTACGTTAATTCACATTGATGAGGTACTAAAAGATAAGCCCCCGGCAAAGATAATTCTTTGCCGGGGGCTTTGTTGCAGAATTAGTGAAGTGTAAAAGCAGAGAGGAAAGAGGAGATTATTATGTCAAAACAGGTTAATACAGCGGATGAGCAGGATGAAATCCAGCATATGGATTATATATACATGGTTAATGATGACAAGCTTATGATACGAATGAATGCAGAACTTGACCATCATCTGGCAGAAGAGATGCGTCAGGTTATAGATGATGTAATAGATAAAAGAGGAGTAACTCATATAGTATTTGATTTTACTAAAGTGGATTTTATGGACAGTGCAGGAATAGGACTTATTATGGGGCGCTACAAGAAGGTTATGGATAAAGGTGATATAACAATCGTGGGAGTCCGTGAAAGTGTTAAGAGGATACTTCTTATATCAGGACTTCATAAGATAGTTAACATATATGAACTTAAAGGACAGGAGGCATAAGTATGATAGAGAATAACAATGTTGAATTATTATTTGAAGCCAGGTCGGAAAATGAAGCATTTGCAAGGGTTGTTGCGGCAGCCTTTGTTACATATTTAGATCCAACAATCGAAGAATTGCAGGACATAAAAACAGCAGTTTCCGAGGCAGTAACTAACGCAATAGTCCATGGCTATGATAATGGTCCGGGAAAAGTAAGAATGAGATTAAAGGGCATACAGAATCAGGTAATAATAGAAGTGCACGATGACGGTCTTGGCATGGAAAATGTTGCAAAAGCAATGGAACCTCTGTATACAACCAAGCCTGAACAGGAACGTTCAGGAATGGGATTTTCGTTCATGGAGGCATTCATGGATGATTTAAGAGTTGCGTCGGCACCGGGCAAAGGAACAACAGTTCTTATGAGAAAGAAAATAGGGGAGTAATTGATAGGATGTGATGCTATGGATCAGACTAAGGATTGTACCAGGGAATTGATCGCTAAAGCACACAATAATGACAAAGAGGCCAGAGAGAAGCTGGTAACAGATAATCTTGGGCTTATATGGAACATAATTAAAAGATTTAAGGGGAGAGGAACAGAACAGGAGGATCTGTTTCAGATAGGCTGTATAGGGCTTATAAAGGCAATTGATAATTTCAATCTGGATATGGATGTTGCATTTTCAACATATGCAGTTCCTATGATAACAGGTGAGATAAGAAGATTCCTGCG
>ERZ835051.3864-NODE-3864-length-11148-cov-3.216803_pt1 | contig 11148 bp, 10 predicted proteins | sample MGYA00519575_ERZ835051 | MGnify/ENA primary metagenome ERZ835051 (study PRJEB31850, sample SAMEA3708769) | human gut metagenome | biome: human gut; feature: human-associated habitat; material: faeces | place: China | collected 2014 ... | reverse complement strand
TGAGCAGAACTTCTCCATGGTCATGCGGGTGCTGGAATACGCCGAGGTCAAGGAGGAGGACGAGGAGTATGTCTCGCCCCTGGACCTGCTCTTCCAGGCCATAGAACAGGATCGACCGGACAGCGTAGCGGTGCGGCAATACAAGGTCTTTAAGATGGCCGCGGGCAAGACCTCCAAGAGCATCCTGGTCTCCACCGCCGTCCGCCTGGCCCCCTTCAACCTGCCCCAGATCCAGGCCATCACCGACCACGATGACATGGACCTCTACACCTTGGGGGAGAAAAAGGTTGCCCTCTATGCCGTGATCCCGGACAACGATAACACATTTAACTTCTTGGTGTCCCTGCTCTACTCCCAGGCATTCCAGACCCTCTACTACAGCGCCGACCAGATCCATCACGGGGCCCTGCCCCGCCATGTCCACTTCGTGCTGGACGAGTTCGCCGCCATGCCCCTGCCGGGCTTCACCCGTGAACTGGCCACCATGCGCTCCCGGAACATCTCCGCCAGCACCATCATCCAGAACATGGCCCAGATCAAGGAGCTGTACAAGGACTCCTGGGAGACCATCCCCGGAAACTCGGACACCATCCTATACCTGGGCGGCAACGAGGCCAGCACCCACAAGTACATCTCAGAGGCTCTGGGCAAGGCCACCATCGACACTAGGACCCATGGCCAGACCAAGGGCAAGTCGGGCTCCTACTCTACCAACTTCCAAATGAGCGGGCGAGAACTGCTCACGCCGGACGAGGTGCGGGGCCTGGACAACCGATACGCCATCCTCTTCATCCGGGGCGCCAAGCCCGTCATGGATCTGAAGTATGAGCTGACCGACCACCCGGCCATCCGCCACACCATAGACGGCGGAGGACCACCCTATATTCATAAAGGCAAGCACGAGCCAGCGTTTTTAGGAACTCCCTTCTTTCAGGCATTTTCCGCTGACACATCTGAGAACAAGGAGAATGCTGCATGAAGAATGATCTTCGCAATCGCAATTTTAGCCGCCGTGCACAGAAGGCATACGCCGTGTTTGCCTGCCTGGTGGCGGCCATGTCCCTCACCGTCATGCCTGCCATGGCAGCGGATGATCCGCTGGCTGTGGTCGATAATCTCTCTGATTTTATTTTTTCCCTGATTCGGGCCATTGGCCTGATTTTGCTGGGGTGGGGCATTGTCCAGGTGGGGCTCTCGTTTCAGTCGCATGACCCTTCTCAGCGATCCAATGGATTCCTGACTTTGGCAGGCGGCATCGTGATCACCTTCACCAAGGAGATCCTCACCCTCATCACCGGCTGATGCGCCTGCAAGCAAAACAGCCACCCGCGGCCGCCGTCGTAGGCCGCGGGTGGGAAAGGAGGTGTGGTAAATAGGAAGCGGAAACTGGATCGTGGACAACCTCAATTCCGCCCTTGGGACCTGGAATGACAAGCTCACGGAGATCTGGACGCTCATCAGCACCAGCCCGGAGGATTTCAAGAGCGGAGGCGTCTGGACGGTGATTCAGAATATCAACGGCGGGCTCCAGGCCATTGGATACGGACTGCTTGTCCTCTTTTTTGCCGCCGGCGTGGTCAAGACCTGCGGCAGCTTCACCGAGCTGAAGAAGCCGGAGATGGCCTTCAAGTGTTTCGTCCGGTTCGTGCTGGCCCAGGCCGCGATCAGTCACGGGATGGAGCTGATGATGGCGCTGTTCAACATCGCGCAGGGCATGGTATCCACCATTATGTCCTCCTCCGGTCTGACGGCAATGACGGCCACCACCCTGCCCAGCGAGATGATATCTACCATTGAAAGCGTAGGATTTTTGGAGAGCATCCCGCTGTGGGCCATCACCCTGCTGGGCTCTCTCTTTATCTGGGTGCTCTCTCTGGTGATGATCCTCACTGTTTACAGTCGGTTTTTTAAAATTTATTTAGCGACGGCGATTGCCCCCATCCCTTTGGCCAGCTTCGCGGGACAGCCCTCCAGCAGCATTGGCGTGGCGTTTTTGAAGAGCTACGCCGCCATCTGCCTGGAGGGCTGTGTGATTGTACTGGCCTGTGTGATTTTCTCGGCTTTTGCCTCGTCGCCGCCCGCCATCGCGGACAGCACCCTGGCGCCGGCCACCATTGTTTGGAACTACATCGGGGAACTGATTTTCAATATGCTGGTGCTGGTGGGGGCCATCAAGATGAGCGACCGGCTCATCCGGGAGCTGATGGGACTGGGATGACCTCAATACCACAGCCCATCGGTGCTGACAGCGGACTCGCCGCTGGCCCTGGCCTGCCGCACCCGGCTGGCCAGCTCGTGCGCTGCGGCCTGCTCTGCAAGCCGTTCATCCAGCCACCCATAGACCTTCCGAGCGGCGGTGACCACCCAGGACAGGGCGGTTAGGCCCACCAGGGCAAAGAAAATGCCGTCTGCCAGCGCGGTATTGGCCTGATACCAGCTGTGGAACACCGTGAGCATCCCCAGCGCGTATAAAAGCGGAGTCCCCAGCCGGAGCCGGATCGCCAGCCGGAGCAGCATAGGCAGGAGGAACAGTCCTGCCCCAAGGAACAAGTACAGCATTGCCACGACCTCCCTCGTCTGGTTTGTGGCATCTTACCATACGCCGGCAGATTTCGCAAGGTTTGTCTGCCGATTTCTGAAATAGGAGGAACTGTGAAATACGAAGAATTTGATCAGCAGATCCGGGAGATGATCCCCCGACCCTCCGCAACAATCACTGCTGCCCTATACCGGATGGGCGTCGAGACGCTAGAGGGCAGGCTGCAGGAGATCCTGATTGCCTTTGAATTCATTTCCCGGCATTTTAGGCAGAACGTACTGCAGGGGACCTATGAAATCATCCAATACGGCTCCGCCGCGCTGCCGGATGAATTGGTCGCCGCCGCTGTTTTTTTACAGGCTGGCGACACATCCGAGCACATGGCGCAGATGGCAAAGGATGGGGAGCTGATGTGCTTCTATTGCCCAAAAGGAAAAGTGGAAATCAGCCCTCTGGCCCTATGCTCCATCCAGGAGAACGGGAAACGATTTGACTATTACACCACAAAATTCTGGAAGTTCTCGCCCAAGGACATCCTTACCCGTGCCAAGTCATATGCAGAACAGCGCGGAAGATCCGTCGTGGGAGCGTTTGAATGTATCTCTCCGGAAGGTGAGGTAAGCGCGGATTTGTATGCGGGGCAACGAGTCCTTTCCGGGCCGTGGCCCAAGATGACCACGGCTCTGTCCGATATCTTTGGGACCTGTCCTGCCGTAGCTGCCCGTATTACCTTTGATGTGGATCGCGGCCATGCTACGGTAGAATATACTCCACTTTGGCAAAAAGCACGTATGGAGCATGGGCAGATCGCGCATCGAGAAAAACACCCGAAAAGCTTTTGCCAAGAGAGGTAGGCAATTATGGAGGTACGCATCAACAAAGAGGTACGCGACTATCAGGAGAGCCTGTTCTTCGGCCTCTCCCTGCGGCAATTCGTTTTCGCACTGCTTGCCGTCGCTGTGGCGGTAGGTGTTTACTTTGGGCTCCGCTCCATGGTAGGGAATGCGGACGTGGGATGGCTGTGTGTGCTGGCCGCCTTCCCCTTCGCCATCTGCGGCTTTTTTACCTACAACGGCATGACCTTTGAGCGGTTCCTGGCGGCAGTGATCCGCTCGGAGCTTTTATATCCTCGGCATCTTGTGTTCAAATCGGACAATCTCTACGCAAAATTGATGGAACACACTTCGATGAAGGAGGATCTCAAACTTGATTAGAACCCTGCAAAACACCATCAAACAGGACAAAGAATGTTTTGCGGTTCCAAAATCAGTACAGGAAGCCATTCCCATCCACCGCCTCTGGCCGGATGGGATTTTTCAATTTGGCACGAAGTATTCCAAAAGCATCCGGCTCTCGGATATCAACTATGCCATCGCCTCCAAGGAGGACAAGACCTCTATGTTCCTGGGCTACTCCGAGCTGCTCAATGCCTTGGACACCGGCTCTACCACCAAGATCACCATCAATAATAAACGGCTCAACCGGGAGAACTTCCAGCAGGAGATCCTGATTCCCCGGCGGGACGACTACCTGGACGGCTACCGGGCGGAGTACAACGCCATGCTTATGGACAAGGTCACCGACTCCTCCAACAGCGTGGTGCAGGAGCGATACATCACACTGTCCGTCCACCGGAAAAGCATCGAAGAGGCCCGCACCTTCTTCGACCGTGTGACCGCGGATGTCATCTCCCGCTTGAACCATCTGGACTCCCACTGCGAGGAGCTGGACGCGGTGGAGCGGCTCCGGGTGCTCCACGACTTCTACCGCACCGGGGAGGAGACAGAGTATCACCTGAGCCTGCGGGATTGTATGCGGAGAGGGCTTTCTTTCAAGGACGCCATCTGCCCGGACAGCCTGGAATTCAAGCGGGATCACTTCCGCATGGGGGAAAAATACGGGCGGGTCTTGTTCCTCAAGGAATACGCCAGCTATATCAAGGACTCCATGATCAACGAGTTGACGGCTCTGAACCGCACCATGATGCTGTCCATCGACGTGATTCCCGTCCCCACCGACGAGGCAGTACGTGAGATGCAGAACCGCTTACTGGGGGTGGAGACCAACGTCACCAACTGGCAGCGCCGACAGAACAGCAACAACAACTTCTCCGCCGTGGTTCCCTACGACATGGAGCAGCAGCGGAAGGAAACGCGGGAGATGCTGGACGATCTGACAACCCGTGACCAGAGGATGATGTTCGCCGTGGTGACCCTGGTGCATCTGGCGGATACCAAGGAGGAGCTGGACAGCGATACCGATGCCCTCCAGTCCATTGCCCGCAAGCACCTGTGCCAGCTCTCCACATTGAGCTGGCAGCAGGCGGATGGCCTGGCCACCGTCCTGCCCCTGGGCCTGCGGCGGATCGACGCCCTGCGCACCCTGACCACCGAGGCCCTGGCCGTCCTCATGCCCTTTAAAACGCAGGAGGTGCGGGACCGGGGCGGCGTGTACTACGGCCAGAACGTCATCAGCAAAAACCTCATCATTGCCAACCGGAAGGAGCTGCTCAACGGCAACGGCTTTGTACTGGGTGTGTCCGGCTCCGGCAAATCCTTCATGGCCAAGCAGGAGATCGTGGGCCTGGCGTTGAATGCGGACGACCAAAGTAAGGATCAGGTGCCGGATGACATCATCGTGATCGACCCGGAGGCCGAATACCGGCCCCTCATCGAGGGGCTGGGCGGCGAGGTCATCAGCATTTCCGCCACATCCCCCAACCACATCAATGCCATGGACATGGAGCAGGGGTATGGCGACGGCGAGAACCCGGTGGTGCTCAAGTCAGAGTTCCTCCTTTCCCTGTGTGAGCAGCTGGTGGGCTCCGGGAAGCTGTCCGCCAAGGAGAAATCCATCATCGACCGCTGTACGGCTCAATGCTACCACGCATACATCCGGGGCGGGTATCAGGGGCGCGTCCCCACACTCCAGGACTTCTATGCCGAGCTGCTCCGGCAGCCGGAGGCCGAGGCCCGCGACGTGGCCCTGGCCATTGAGCTGTTCACTGCCGGCAGCCTCAACACCTTTGCCAAGCCCACCAACGTGGACACCAACTCCCGCATCCTCTGCTATGACATCCGGGATCTGGGTAAACAGCTCCAGCCGGTGGGGATGCTGGTGGTGCTGGACAGCGTATTCAATCGGATCATCCGCAACCGGAAGCTGGGCAAGAGCACCTGGGTCTACATTGACGAGATCTACCTGCTGTTCCAGCATGAATACAGTGCCAACTTCCTGTTCACCCTCTGGAAGCGGGTGCGCAAGTACGGCGCCTGCTGTACCGGCCTGACCCAGAATGTGGACGATCTGCTCCAATCTCACACGGCCCGCACCATGCTGGCCAACAGCGAGTTCCTGGTCATGCTCAACCAGGCCGCCACCGACCGGGCGGAGCTGGCCAAGCTGCTGAACATCTCCGACAATCAGCTCTCCTATATCACCAACGTGGACTCCGGGCGGGGCCTGATCAAGTGCGGCAGCGCCATCGTCCCCTTTATGAACAGCTTCCCCAAGAACCGGCTCTATCAGCTGATGACGACCCGCCCGTCTGAGACAATGGCGGCGTGACCGGATGGGGCCGGAGCCCTGTACGGCTCCGGTCCCGCCATACAGGAGGTGACAAGAGCATCGAGAAAATCAAGGAGAAGCGTACAGGCGCCAAGGGCCTGAAAGAGAAAGTCAAATCTGCCCCCAAGGAGCTCGTCCACCGGGGATTGGAGGATGGTACGGAGCGATTGCGCCTCCAGTTCCGGGATGCCGCCCAACGGGACCAGCAGGATGGGTATGGAGGGGATCAGATCGAGGACACCGCCGCTGGCGCCGCCAGGCAGGTGGAGCGCGGTGGCAGGGATCTGCTGAAAAGCAGAAGAAGGGATGGAAAGTCCCAGGAGCCTGCAGACCGTTCCCAGAGCTGCACATGGGACCCGGATGGCCGAAGTACGTCTGCTCATTACGAACGCATCGCTGACAGCGCCCAGGGCGGCCCCTCTACGCCGCAAGCTGGGCAGAAAGCGATCAAAACCAAGGCCACCTATATGGAGCGGCAGGACCCAGCTGCAAAGATGCCGGTTTATAGCCAAGAGGACTTGGCTCAAAGACAAGAGCGTGCGCTGGCGGTCCGGCGAGCGGAGCATGGCCGACAGGTCAGGGGAAGTCAGCAGAGACGCGCCATCGTATCTCCCCAGCAAGGTGGTGGGGACAGTGAGAAAGGCCCCCCGGCCCCTACATCTCGGCGTTCTCGCAGCAAAGATCCCCGACTGGGACCGGCGGGGATCAAGGAACGAGCCGGACGTGGGGCGCCAGGAAAAGCTACTGCCAAGGGCATAAAGGCTGCAGAGCACATTCCTGGGGAACCCATGAAAACGACACAGCGGGCAGCTCAGGCCGCCCAAAAGGCCGCCGTACACAGCACCCAGAAGACGGCCCAAGCCACCCGCATGACGGCAAGATCTGCCGCTGTGACCGCCAAGTCCGCAACCCGGACCGTCAGCGCGGCTGCCAAGGGTGCGGCGGCTACCGCCCGTTCCCTGGCAGCCGCCATCGCCGCTGGTGGCTGGGTCGTGATCGTGATCGTCCTGGTGATTTTTATGGCCGGGATGCTGATTGCCTCCCCCTTCGGCATTTTCTTCGCCGACGGCAGCAACGCCCCGGATGCGGTCTCACCCTCCGCAGCGGTAGCTCAGATCAACGGGGAGCTGGCGGATCGTTTGGCCGACCTGCAGGAGGACGGGCCATACGACCGGGTAGAGGTCCAAGGCCGGCCTCCGGCTTGGGCGGATGTGTTGGCGGTATTCGCTGCCAAGACGGCAGGAGCAGAGGACGGCGTGGACGTTGCGGTGCTGGACCCGCAGCGGATGGACCTTCTGCGGACGGTGTTCTGGGACATGACCAAGATCACCACTACAGCTGAGACCGTGGAGATCCCAGCCAGCGGTAGCGCATCGGCCTCTACGGAGGAGGTGCTGACCATCACCATCACCGCCAGGACACCGGATGATATGCGGGTCTTTTACAGCTTCACATCGTGGCAAAACGAGGCCCTGGATGAGCTTCTGGCCAACTCGGATCTGCTCACGGCACTGGCTGGTGACCTGACCATCTCCAACCAGGAGGCCAAGAATCTCCTGGCTAATTTGCCTGCGGATCTGTCCCCGGAGCGGCGGGCCGTGGTGGAGACCGCCTGCCAGCTGGTGGGCAAGGTCAACTACTTCTGGGGCGGGAAATCCCTGGTACTGGGCTGGGATGATCGCTGGGGCACGCTCCGGCAGGTCACAGCAGCGGGCAGCCCCACCAGCGGCACCTATCGGCCCTATGGGATGGACTGCAGCGGGTATGTGGACTGGGTATTCTATAACACCACGGATGGGGAGTACATCATCGGCCACGGCGGTGGCGCCCACGCCCAGCACACCTACTGCACCACAATCTCCTGGGCGGAAGTCCTGCCCGGTGACCTGGTGTTTTATCCGGACGACGTACACGTTGGGATCGTGGGCGGCCGGGATGAGCGCGGGAACCTCCTGATCGTCCATTGTGCCAGTGCTGCCAACAACGTGGTCATCACCGGAGTGGACGGCTTTACCTCCATCGGCAGGCCGGTTTTCTACAACGAATAGTAGCGAGGGGCGTGGGACTCTTCCCACGCCCCCATTTTACCCAGAGCCATGTTCCAGTGTTGCCTGCGGCATGGTTCTGTGCAAAATAACACTTTAGAATATGGAGGAACACAACAATGGCGGTTTTTCGTGTGGAGCGCACCCAAAACTACACTGTCATGAGCAACTACCACCTGCGGGACAAGCGGCTCTCTCTGAAGGCCAAGGGCCTGCTGTCCCAGATGCTCTCCCTGCCGGAGGATTGGGACTACACCCTGTCCGGCCTGGCGCGGATCAACGCAGAGGGCAAGGACGCCATCCGCGCCGCTGTGGTGGAGCTGGAGCAGGCCAGGTATATCCAGAGACGGCAGAGAATTGACAAGGCCGGCAAGTTCAGCGGCAACGAGTACATCATCCGGGAGTGCCCGGTTTCCGTCCCGGCACCCCAGGAGAGGGCATCGTATGCTCTCCCGTCGTCGGGAAATCCGACAACGGAAAATCCGCCAGCGAATTAAAGTGTACCCTTTGTCAAGAACAAAATGAAATACAGATAGAAAGAAGATGCCGTCCAGGCCAACCATAACCTTTATGAGCAGCCATCTGCCTTAAAAAGCCGCGGTTCCCTATTGTTCGTAACAAAGGAATAAATACATCAAGAGAAATGCTCCATCATCCATTCAACGGATGGTAAAATCCGCTCTCCTAGCTTTTGGGGCACCGCTCCCTGAGACGATTTGGGATTACCTCTTCCTCTGCAGAAAAGGCCTAATACTTCTTCCACACCACATCTAACCCGTACTCCAGTGGTGGCTCCAGAGGGAGGAAACACAGCGGACTACTATCAGAGGCGTCCCCAGCAGGTCGTGATTCACTTCGACAAGATAGCGGTGTTTTCCGGAGGGCAATGGCGTAAGAGAATTGGAAAACAGAATACCCATCAGCACAATTCTATCCAAGCGTTCTCTCAAATCTCGCAGCAACTTTTTTCAGCCATTCCCGGATATGAATGTGCTGCGGACACATTGCCTCACACTGGCCGCACTCGATACAGTCGCTTGCTTTTCCAAACTGTTCCGAAAAATGTCTATACAACATTGTTTGTGCAGTCCACGCCTTTGTTTCCAGCTCCCGCATATCCGTATTATAGAGGGTAAAGTATTTTGGAATGGCTATATTTTTCGGACACTTGTTGATACAATAGGCGCACCCCGTACAAGGGATGGCAATACTGCCATTGATAATATCTGCCGCTTTTTGAACCAGCCCATATTCTTCCTCTGTAAATGTAGTGAAGTTTTCCATATAGGACAAGTTATCTTTGACCTGTTCCAAATCGCTCATGCCGCTTAAAACCAGCATCACATTTTCATGGTTTGCCGCAAATCGGATGGCCCATGAAGCGACAGACAGATCGGGACGATAGGTACGGAACAGATTTTCCGCTTCCTGCGGGATATTGGCAAGCGTCCCGCCCTTGACCGGCTCCATCACGATCACGGGTTTCCCATGTCTTTTTGCTGTTTCATAGCATTTACGGGATTGGATTCAATCCCTATTTCCAATTCTCTTATTTAATACGAGATTGCTTAGTACATTTACAAAGCAGCGGCAAGCTGCAATTGCAGTGATTTCGCTCTGATCATATGCAGGATTGACTTCCACACAATCCATCCCACAGATTCCCTCATTTGTTACCAATCGCAGCAGGCGAAGCAGTTCACGAGGTAGAAGGCCGCCGAAGTCAGGGGTGCCAGTCCCTGGGCAGAATGCGCAGTCCAGAACATCAATATCCAAACTGAGATATACTGCTTTGCAGCCCTTCCAAGCTGTTTCAAGAGCAATCTCTGCCACTTTGGGAATTCCTAAATCATCAATATCTTCCATGGAGATCATCGTGGAACCATATTTTTTGGAAAACTGACTCCATTCTTTGATCCAGAGTCCTCCAACACCGATCTGTACAAGATTCTTTGCATGAACGTTTGGAATTGTCTGTGTCGCATAGTACCATTCAGTACCGTGCATTTTCTCATCAAATTGGCTAGCTTGGCAGTCAGCGTGGCGGTCAATATGAATGATTCCAATATTGCCATCAACACAAGAGGCGATTCCACGTAAGGAGGGAAAGCTGGTAGAATGATCGCCTCCCATGATGATAGGAAGAGCCCCGTGTTCCTTGATAAAATGGATTCCTTTAGTAATCTGAGCAAAGGTTTTTTCTGCATTGGCGGGAATCGGATATATATCTCCCACATCACAAATGTTCAGGTTTTCAAACAAATCAATACCATAGTCTGGATTGTAAGGAGTAAATCCCAAAGATGCTTTACGAATTCCCTGTGGTCCCATACGTGCTCCGCTTCGTTGACTACAGCCGCTATCATAAGGAATACCCACAAATGCTACATCATAATTACCTACATCGTTGACATTTTCGCATCGATCACATTTTAGAAAAGTACCATTTCCTATAAAGGTCGGAGCCATTGGCCCACGAGCAAATGTCGTAATTCCTGGTTCATGAATCCCATCGGCTGGACGAAGCCCTGTTTCATAGGCATATTGAATTAGTTTTTGCTCTTTACCGCTAATCTGTGTATCTATTTTCTGTGCATTTCGATAAGCTAAAAGTTGTGTCTTATCAAACATAATTGAAGTCTCCTCTCATTCACTTTTTGTCCTATATTGAACGAGAAATTGCACGCTCTAAAATCATCTCTCCCGCTATACTGACAGCAATTTCCTCTGGGGTTACCGCTTTGATTGATAAACCAATAGGCGAATGAACTCTCATAAGTATATCATCATTAAATCCCATTTTTCGAAGGGCTCTGTTTGTATGCTCAACTTTGTTCCGGGATCCGATTACGCCCAAATAGATAGGATGGAGTGGCAGTACCTGCCGTTCAACATCCAAGTCATGGCTATGTCCGCTGGTCATGATCACAACGTAGTCGGCGGAAACGGTGCCTTTTTCGGTGCTCACCCGCCTTTCTTCGACGGACCGTATTTTTG
>ERZ835051.3860-NODE-3860-length-11158-cov-3.339098_pt1 | contig 11158 bp, 8 predicted proteins | sample MGYA00519575_ERZ835051 | MGnify/ENA primary metagenome ERZ835051 (study PRJEB31850, sample SAMEA3708769) | human gut metagenome | biome: human gut; feature: human-associated habitat; material: faeces | place: China | collected 2014 ... | reverse complement strand
TATGAGTATGCCATATTTGATGCAAAACAGGTTTTTCGCATCAAATATGGCATACTCATAGCAAGTAAAAAACCATATCCAGTAGAATTACCGTATTTTGCAACACCCTTAACAATCGCATCCTGCTGACATACAGCGTGACACAAACTCTACCTCATCACGCTGACATACAGCGCGACACAAACTCTACCTCATCACGCAGCCACACAGCGCGACACAAACTCTACCTCACCCCGCAGACATACAGCGCGACACAAACTCTACCTCGTCACGCAGACAACCTACAACCGTTACTCCACTCGGCGCGCCACTACAACAAACCGGCCATCTTCTGTATAATAGCTGCAGGTAGATAAAATAATCAGCTGATCTCCAAATTCCGGCCAGCTTCCGGTATCATAAAAAGAATACTGTCTGAGCAGGCCCATAAACTCATCAAACTTGTCCTCAGTCATATCTCCCACATATTCATAATACCGGAATCCCTCCTGATTTTCATAAACCAGTTTCGTCCGGAAAGCAGCAAAAATTTCATAACGGCGGTTCTCATCCGGCGTATCAAACTCCAGAACAGAATGCCTGTTACGATAAGCCTCAGATTCATACTCATCCAGCTCACCAAACATCGTTCCATTCTTCATATTGTGGGCATAAATAATCATGCTGCCGCTGTCCGTATCGCAGAAATCACCAATAAACGGAGTTCCGCTTACAGAACTCTTTCCATAAAAATCGCGACGAATATAATACTGCATGTCATCCGGCGTATGCATCACAGGATAATCCACCTTTGTACCGGGGATTCGCAGCCATCCGGCAAAATCCGGATTCTTCTCCTTCAAAAGAGCATAATTGCGCTTTGGCTTCTCCTCCTGCACACTATTTCCCAAAGTGTCCCCATTCCCGGCGTCTGACTGCTGTTCCGTCCCGGAAGCAGCAATATCTCCGGAAACATCCTGGCTGTCTTCCGCATTGCCTTCCTCCGCCATTTCAATCAAATCATCAAAGGTACTTTTCTCACGACGGGCATTCACAAGAGTTCCTGTAATTCCAAAAACAGAAACTGCAAATACTCCGATACACAAAACCATCAGAATCCGCCACACAACTTTTTTCGGGCTTCTTCTCTCTTCCAAATCCATGCTGTCTCTCTTCAAGAAATCTTCCTTTCCGCCTGCCCGGATACCGGTTTCCGATTTTCATATCTGCCCGGTTTCACCCCTTCGCCAGACTGCATTTCATAATAAAATCTTTCCTTTCCATAAGTAAACCATTTCCAGTCCCTTTCGTCAACCGGTTTCCATGGTTTTCCTACTCAGAAAAAATATTCCCTAAACAGAAAAAGCGAGGCGGCCATACCGCCGCCTCACAAATCAACCACTATTCCATTTGCTTCAATCCATGCGCTTCCTGAATACCATCAAAGCAGCCATACCGCAGCCGGACAATACTGCCATAAGAATCCAGAAAGAAAGCATTGTAGTATCACCGGTTTTAGGAAGTCCTGCTAACGGAACTCCCTCATCAAAAATCTGCGTCAAACCGCCTAAAGGCGTTTCATTATCGCCAATTTCTATAAGTCCGTCACCTTTTGCATTGCCAGGACCGGGGCCAGGTGTGGGATCAGAGCCTCCACCAGAGGAAGAACCGCCGCCTCCTCCTCCACCGCCGCCAGGACGGCTGTAGCTGTTGGCAAACAAAATATTCTGCGTTTTTTCTTCGCCGGAAGCCTCCTCATCTGCTGCCCAAATCTGAGTAAACAAACCACCATTATCATCATTCAATACCTGAACCGTTACCTGATAAACCCTTTTATCATAAGTAAAACGATTCTGAGGTTCAGAATTCTGATAAATCCGATACTCATAATTTCCCGGTACTGTATAAGTAATCGGTCCAAATGAAGACTTTCCGCCATTTACCAGCACCAACTCTGCAGACGAAGGCATAGGAGCATTCGATGTTACTGCTTCTAATTTCAGCTTATACGGAACATCTGACGGAATTCTGCTGCCGCTTACCGTAACCTCTACAGGAATCGAAGCGGTGCAGGATATCTCCTGTGCAAATGCTGCAATCGGAAGCAGTAAAACTGCAAGCACTGCCGGAACGAGCGTATGAAAAACAAGGTTTCTTAATCTCTGATACATATCTATTTCATTGCACCTCCTTCGTGCTTATTTTTCCTCCAGCCGACCAAAAAGAATCATACGGCCATTGGTTGTTGCATCCACACAGGTGGACATTCCCACAATCCTGTCCTCTGCCGTTACTCCAATATCCCGGTACTGCTCCGATTCCTCTTTCAGATAATCCAGCAGCGCCTGCATATTGCAGGACTCCCCGGGAGTATAAATCAGCTTATCATAAGCATCAGCCTGAATACAGGCAAAAAGAGTAATTCCGTAGGTCTCATGGGGAAGATACAGCGTACCTGTCTTATGGGATTCAAAATAATCTGTTTCCACAAATTCCATTACATCCCCAAACATTCCGCCATTGTCCATATGGTGTCCGTAAATCAGATTATAATGGTCTGAAAAATCCGGGCTGTTTAAGCAGGAGAGGAAAATGGAGCCGGACAGAGAAAACTCTCCAAACACATCCGTATTCACATATTTCATATCATCCTCACCCTGAACAACAGGATAATCAATATGGGTTTTATCAATGGTCAGCCAACCGCGGGTTTCCGGATTGAGAAGCATCAGCTCTTCCAGAGACAGATTCTCCTCCGCTCCGCTGTTTTCCGGCGGTTTATATTTCAGCAAATCACTTGTCAGAAATGCTCCGCTGTTGACCATATAATTATCCCAGAGGGAATAGCCGCCATAAGCCATCATCAGAATAATCATACATACAGCTATCAGGCTTAATATGAAATTACCAATTCTCGCCAGTTTAACAGCTACGTCCACACCATTCCTCCTGTAAATCCAGATTTCTGCCATATCCGCTGTTCCCCGATGCTTCCCCGCCGGACATTCCGGTGGGGAGCCGGGGCTGCCGGAGCAGCTTTTTAGATTTTACAATCTATGATTTCTTAAAATTCTGTCATTTGGTTTTATTAAATCTCATCATCCTCGCGTTTCTTCTTGCCCAGTACCACTGCGCCCAGACCGCCTGCTGCTGCTACTAAGAGAACGTAGGGAGCGAAGGTCATTGCAACGCCGGTTGCCGGACCTACATGCTTGTCGTTGATGAATTCTACAACCCGTCCATCAGCTGTCAGAACCTTGCCATCCTCTCCTGGTGTACCTATTGCAGGAATATTTACAAACTCATCATTCTCTACATCCGCTTTTACAATAGTGGTATATCCATATGCTGAATAATCAGTCTCTGTTACTGTATATGTATCTTTTTCAGACAGACCGTAAATATGCAGGGTCTCGCCGTCCATTAACGTAAAATTCTGTGGTACTCCATCTGTAATATGAATAGTTTCCTCTCCACCAGTCTTTGATGTCTTTACAGCCATATACTTCTCAGCGCCTGCTTCTGGTTTATCTGCATCATCGCCGTCAATCGTAACTGTGAAGGAGAACTCCTTGTTTTTATCACCCTGGTTACCGGTTACAGTTTTCTTTATGATGAAATCATGAATCTTATCCGTAGTGTCACCATAACCATATCTGTTAATAAACTTCAATTCTCCAAGCTTATTGTTTGTTTTATCATTCTCATCTGTTGACCAAACTGAAAGTACCTTATATCCATTATCCGTATCGTTATTTCCCACATTTACATAAATATGTATTTTCTGAGTGTCATATGTAATACCATCATAGCTACCCTGTGACTCTTGTAAAATATACTCGTAAACTCCTGTTGATTCAAACACGCTTACATCTACGTTAATTTTACCTTCGTTATTAGTATAAGAATTATATTCTGTTTTATTAACATCTGGTGACATACCGGGGGTAAACGAAAGTGTGCTTTCTGTTTTCTTATCTTCTTTTGTACCAAAATATAATCCCCCATTCACGCCGGCCAAAACATTTATTTTAACTTTCCCCGATTCTGCATCCTTATCAGCAAACTCTTTTTCACCACCTGTACCATTTGATAATGTAAATTTGAAATTCGTATTCGGCGCATACGTATTTAAATCAGCGGTAACTTCCTTACCAAAAGAAATCTCTTCTATTGAGGGTGATGGTGCAGGGTCAGTAGTTTGGTCAGTAGTTGGATCGGCCCATGCCATTCCATTCATAGATAAAACCATTGCACCTGCTAGAGTTGCTGCTGCCATTCTCTTATTCATTCTTCTCTTCATAATTATTTATCCTCACTTTCCTTGCTTATTCATTTTTATTTACTGCCGCTTTCCGCTGTAATAATTCAAATCACAAAATCAAAAACTTCTTTTACAGGCTGGAGCGCCGGAGCACCGCCAAAACCTTTCCTTTGATTTCACTCTGATTGACTGCTCCGAAATAGCGGCTGTCCTTTGCGCCGTTTCGGTAATCACAGAGAATAAAATACTGAGTTTCTTCCAACACTACCGGATAGGCAACCTCATCTCCATATTTTGGAGTGGGATAAAAGATATCTGATTCAAATACGGCACTGTTGTTAATCTTCAGTGTGGAATCATCTGTTACCTCCACACTGTCGCCGCCTTTGGCAACGATTCGTCCCACATACTGCTTTCCATCCTTCTCAAATACCACTACATCCTGAGAATGGAAGTTTTTTTCCAGCCGGTAATACAAAAGTACATCTCCTGAGCTGATTCTCGGTGACATATCATTGTTTTTCATGGGAGTGACTCCAAAGAACACTCCAAACAGCAAAACCATGAAAACTATCATCCAGGTCAGCTTGATAAAGAACGAAGTAATTTCACTCCAGTCTGCCAGTCTGTGGATTCTGGCCCGTATAACACGTTCCGGAGTCAACGGTTCTTTTGATTTTTCTTTCTTTTGTTTACTCATGGGCAGGGCCCTCGGAGAGCTTCTTTTTCAAAGAAGCAATCTCCTCATCCCTTTCCTGCAAACGAGCTTCGTATCGCTCCTGCTGAATTTCATATGCAGAACGGTATTCCTTCTGAAGCTGTTCCAGCTTCTTCCACACATCCATCTCGCTTACACCGCCAAGCAGCTTCTTTCGGAATCTCATTCCCTTGAAAAGTTCCGCGATGTCATCCATGTTCTTTGCACTCATAAGCAGAACTCTCCTTTTTAATCATCGTCCCGAGATTTTTTCACCCGCCTTCTGCTTCGGCCAAAACCTGTCAGGCCGATGGCTGCCATAGCAAGCATTACCAGATATGGCAGATTGTCTGTGAAGATTCCGGTTGGTACATTCAATCCCTTTGTATTGGTAAAGTCGATTACTGCAGCAGTATTCATATTTTCTACTGTTACTGTTTTGCTGCTCTTCTCCTCACCGCCATCTACTTTTACTGTAGTAGTGTAGCCTTCCTCCTCCGGAATGCTTTCTGTTACTGTACAGGTTACTCCATATGGCAGTTCCGGAATCACCAGAGACTGACCATGCTTTAATTTGAATTGACCATCTTTATCAACAGTTATTCCTTCGTAAGTACCGTCTACAGATACCGCTTCCCCTTTGGAATTCTGTGCCTGAACAGTAAAATCAAACTCTCTGTTCCTGTCGCCCATATTTCCACTGACGGTTTTTCTTACTGTCAGACCTGGAAGTGGGTAGTTAGTAACAGTTACTTTTACCTCCGGATTATAACCTAAATCATTTCCCTCTTTTGCAATACCGGAAATACTGTTATCTGATACAATCGGTTCTCCTGCCAGCGGCCCTGTCATTTCGTATGTCGGAGCCTTTCGCCCGCCATATTCCGTTTCCTGAACCGTGATTTTATTTCCACCCATTAATTTGGTGATAACAGCGTACTGGCCTGCCTTCAAGGTTAAGATTCCTTCGTCTGATGCGATCTTTGTCCCTAACTCTCTGCCATCTTCAAACACCTTATACTCTCCTGTGTAGGGCTTCTTATCCTCCAGACCTAATAAAACCTGAATTGGGAACTCTGCATCCGGACTTGGACCATCTGACATTACTTTGTCAATTCTCAGATTGAACATATTATCTGCTGACACTGAGTTTTTAAATACTACATAAGGATTGTTGTCAACAGATAATTTATCTGTCTCAACACCCATCTCTTCTGTTGTAGAACCATCCTCGTATATGATTTCTACGTTTACGCCATCAATGGAAACGTCGAACTTATCACTGGTAGCCCCTATCTCCTGTATGTAGTATTTACTGGTCGCCTGGATAGCAGAATCGGTCAGACGAGCCATCTGATCGTCCTTCAGCAAAATAATTCCGTCTCCTTCAGTTTCTGTCTTGACAGGATTATCAAAATCCGATGCATTGTAAACCTCGTATGGTCCTGTATAAAGCTTATAATCGCTTTCAGAAGAAGTTCCTCCGTAATTTACAAATGTTCTGAATTTAAAATCAATATCGGAAACGTCCTTTACGTTGGTGTAGGCAATCTCTTTCTGGAAATTGATCGTTCCCTTTGGAATCGGCGGCATATTAAATTCTATAGTACAGTTTGATCCTCCTCTTCCTCGTTCCAGATAGAAGAACTTCAATTCATGGTTCTTATAATCAGAAGCATCCCAGCTTTTCTCTGCCTTTTGGAACATGGCTCTGATGGTTGTGTTCTGTGGAGCGCCTGTTCCATTCACCTTTTCTACGTAAACGGCGCCTGTCTGGAAATTGATGCTTCCCTCGTAGTTGTCGTGAACGCCTCCTAAATCAAGTACAAGAACATCGTCGATAAACACCCATACGTCATCATCACCCTGGAAATTGAAAACCATGTCATTGCCGTTAATTTTTCCATCCTTCGGCATAATAAAATCAAAATCAATGGTCATTCCAAAGCCGAAATTTTCTGTTTCATCTGCTCCAATTTCGTATTTTCTATATTTTTTATTGTAGTTATTCTCATCTTCTGGATCATACCGATTGGTCAGTGTATTAACCTTATTCCAAATAGTATTATAGGGCAAAAATTTCGGTTCACTTGGAGGGGTTGTTGCATCTGGGCAACGGGCCGTTTCATACAGTACAAAATCTCCATTCTCGTCTACAGATGCAAAGTTTTTGTTGCTGTCGTAATAGTAAGCGTAATTTTCTTCATTATGCTGCAGAAGATAATTTGCATTACGGTAGCTTCCGCTCTCCACATATTCTCCATTTTCTGAAAAAAGACCGCTCAAAGATTTGTTATCTTCTTTCAATACCGGATATCCATTTTCTAGTAATGGCTTTACCAGTCCCTGCTTTACACCTCCACCGTTCTGTGTATAGCCATCTCCTCCGAATACGAAGTTATCTGTGATACCTTTTTCATATTCATAGTAATCAAACAACTGAATCTGAATCAGATCACTCGTATCTTCTCCCTGGAAGGTCGGCAGCGGTTCTGACTCATAAACCAGGTAGATGGTTGAGCCATTTGAAATTTCATAATTTTCATTATTTTTTTTATAATATAACCGCACTGAACCTTTTCTCGTGTACGGATAAATATTATCTGATTTTTTTGTAGTAAGAAGGGTTTCTCCGTCTTTATTGTTCAACTGAATAACCTGAAATTTGTATCTAGCATCTGTTACAATATAGTCTGACATCTTAAAACTTGTGCCTAACGTAATTTCCTTACCGTTTTTCTCAGGATTCAGATTAATCTCTTCAAACTTTTCGTTGACATATTTAACCGTTATTTTGCTGTCCCCACTCCTCCACGTTATCGTGAACTTCGAGAACCCGTCCACCACAAACGCCGTCTCAACCACAGCCGCCTCGCCGTCTGTCTCAATGACCTTCAGCGTTCCCGGCTCTGCGTTGACCGTATCCATAATCGTCTCAACCGGGTTTTCCGGATCCGCCTCCTCGATAATCACATCATCAAGAATTTCCTCTTCAAGTGGAACCGCATCTGCGTTCAGGCTCATAAGAGACATGGTCATAGGAACCGCTGCTGTTTCGTCTTCTTCTACAGTCACTGCCTTTGCCACAGTTTCTATCCGGATTCCCTGATCCGTTTCTGCGTGATGCTGAACCTTTAACGTTCCCACATCTACATCATCCGGAAGAATATTTGCATCCATTCTGATCTTGACCTGAACCTCGCTTCCTGCTGCCGGTTCTATCTCTTCATCATTCAGCCAGAAGCCGATGTCCAGAGCCATCATTCCGCCATATTCTTCATTGGCTTCATCCAGGGCATTCTTTGCATCCTGATATTCATTTCCATCTTCTGTCAGATATGTGGCTCTCAGCTCTGCGCCTTCAGGAAGTGTTCCTCTCTTGGCTGTCACGTCTACCAGAATATTTTCCGCGCCGTCTACCGGCATACTGTATCGGGTCAGTGCATTGGAATCTGTAGCTATCAGAGACATATCATCCAGCCCCAGGCTTCCTGTTGTGGTCAGAAAACCAACTGCCGTTCCCTCTTCCACGCTGGTCAGCTCATAAATCTCGCCCTCCAGCTCATCTGCCGGCTTTTCCTCCGGAATCTCTGTTTCCACTTCCTCACTGTCAGAAGGTGTGGCCGGCATTCCGTTGGAAGGTGTTGCTGTCTCAGCTTCCTCACCTGTTTTTGTTGTATCAATCACAGGGGAAGGTGATGTTATCAGCTCTGCATCAGACTTTACATTTACCGGTATCACAAATTCCGGTGTGTGCTTTTCATCAACTGCAACCGTGACTTTCTGATCCTTCTCAGAACGATTGACTGCCAGTAACATCAGCTCTTCTGTGCCGTCTATTACATAATCATCACGTTCGCCTTCAACCAGCTCACTCTCTTCGATTCTTGCAAAGATTCTCAGTTCTGTCCGATTTCCCTTTTTCCCGTTTTCCAGATTTAATTCATAATAATCGCCCGGCTCCAAGAAAAAGTCTTCATATTCTGCGCTGCTTCCGCCTGTGAATTCCACATCTGCCCGTGCATCTCCGGCAATGGCATTTTGCAAAGCTTCATACAGCTCTTCTCCTGTCAGCTGGAAACGATGAAGCTCATTTCCATTTGACGGTGTTGCTGTGTCAACGGTATTGCTGGGAGTTGCCAGACTGCTTTCTCCGGAAACAATCACATTAGATGCATTCGCAATACTTCCGGCATTTCCCATAACCATACTGGCGCAAAGCATTGCTGCACAGAACCGTTTTCCTTTATGGCTCCAAAAATACTGGGTTTTTCTTTTTATTTCGTTTATGTGATTTTGCATCCTGGAATTTTTTCCCATTGTCAGTTATCCCTCCCTCTTCTTTATTTTTCTATTCTTCTGTCTTCCTGTTTTAACCATTTTCCGCTTCCTCCCCTTCTTCGCCGTCTAACGCACTGTCAATCAGTTTCAGAAGCTCCAGCGCACTGCGAAATCCCTGACGTTCATTTTTTTCTGCCCAGATAACATCTCCCTGCCAAGTTGCGTTCTGCCGATACCGGACATGTACAATAAAGGTTCCTTTTCCTCCATTTTTATTGTGTAAACGTGATGCATCCATTTGAAGTTCGACCCCTTTCCTATGTTCTTCTCCGGCAACGGGTTTCTTAGCTGAAAAGGAACGGCTGTCTGTAGAACTCTGTGGAAAATTCCATTGATTAAACAGATCTTCTATAAACCGAACCATCTCTATAGTTCCTTGAAAGGACAGAGGCTCATCTGAATATTGATGCCAAATCCGTCCGCTGTATTCCCCATTATTTCCCCCGTCAATTCCGATACAAATCAGATTAGGGGCAAACAGATTGTAAACGACTGTCCTCATTTTGCTCACCTCTTATGTATAAAACTTTACCAAATGCATTCTTAAAGAAACTCTTAAAAATTAATTATTTTTTCGAAAAAATTATAAAAAAAAACAGATAAGCGATTTTTTTTTGTGCACTTATCTGTTTCTCTTCTATCTCAATATATTCTTTTTAAATTCCATGTAAATCTGCCAGCGACGCCACCGTATAGCTGATGGAGGCCTTTGTGTGGATCTGATCTCTCAGACGGTTTTTGATTCTCTGATATATGAGCTCACAATTTTCTTTATTTGTTCCAACCAGCATAATCAGGTACTGAGACTGATTATATCTGGTAAAGGTATCGCCCTCTCTCAGACATCCGCAAATCACCTGTTCCAGATCTGACGCGCGAAGCTTCAGCTTTTCCGGATTCCGGATCGCCTTTCCCTCGTAGTCGCTCAGAGTACAGAGCATCAGGTAAATGGACTTTCCAAGACGCTCCATATTTCTTCTTGAAATATGGCATATTTCGGTAAAGGTCCGGTAATCGCAGAAATATGCGCCCTTTCTGCGTTCCTCTTTTTTCTCACATAATTCCCGTTTTATAAGTTCCATATCTCCCGGCAGGTCATGGGATCTCCGGCTGATTTTCTCATAGCATTCCAGCATTTCCGGCGTGGGATCCAGCCCCATCTCATCGGAATACATCTGAACCATCTTTTGATAAATCTCCAGGGCTCTTTCATTTTCTCCCTTTGCCAAAAGAGCCTCAATCTGAGCCAGCTGCCAGTTTTCATATGGAAACAGACTGACCGCCTTCTCATACAGCGCTTCCAGCTCTTCGTTCTTCCCTTTGTCTCTGAAATAATCTGACAGCCAGTAAACGCAGGTATCAAAAATCATCTTCAGCTTCAGATTCTCCTCAATCACCCATATTTCCGTGGAAATCTCGGGAAGAAGCTCGCCTTTGTACAGTTCCAGTGCCCGACAGTAATAACCGGCTTTTTTGTCCTCATCCAATTCTGTTTCCCCGGCTTGTGCCAGCTCCATAAAACTCTGGACATCTGTTCTTACCGGAACCTCTGAACCTGCCATATATCCTCCTTCTGTACGGGTAATGTAATCGCAGTCCGGAAGCCCTGCTGCCGGAAAATGCTTTTTAACCTGATAAAAAAGGTTATTAATACTGTTGTTGGGATCTGCAACGTCTCTTCTGTCATACATTGCATCTATCAATTCTTTTTTGGAAATTTCTTTATTTCCTCTCAGCCATATTAGCTGCATCAGCTGAATAAACTTCAGGGTGTTTTTTCTTCCCAGCAAAATCTCTTTTCCAAGATCGCGTTCTGCTTTAAACGCCACATACGGGTATCTGCGAGAAGAAGCCGGCATCTCGGTGACGTCGATCTT
>ERZ835051.3858-NODE-3858-length-11164-cov-3.434062_pt1 | contig 11164 bp, 6 predicted proteins | sample MGYA00519575_ERZ835051 | MGnify/ENA primary metagenome ERZ835051 (study PRJEB31850, sample SAMEA3708769) | human gut metagenome | biome: human gut; feature: human-associated habitat; material: faeces | place: China | collected 2014 ... | reverse complement strand
GTTAAGGATTTTCTTCAAAAAATGCCCGAATTGAAGTCTTTGTTCGTCCTCTTGTCTGCGGCTTTGCCTCTGGATTCAATTTACACTGATCTTGCCTCGAATGAGACGGTAACGACGGACAATTCTGATCTTGATTCCGCAGTTCAGTCTCTCAAGGCGTTGGGGATCGATGATTCCGCAATTGAAGGTCTGCTGAATACCCTCCGAGGGAGAAAGTAAATGAAGATTAATTTTAACGATCCTTTATATGCGCAGGCAAAAAACATTCTGTTATTGAGTGTCGATCAGAAAAAGCCCGGCCCCTTGGAAGTCGATGATGTTGTAAGAGCCATTTTTGATGAACTGGCTCAGGGGTTCGTGAATGTCGGTATTTTGCCCAAGGCAGTTCTGGACTACAAGGATGAGCTGGTACAAGACTTGGCGGGTATGTATTTGACTCAATATGGTGTGAACATGAAGGAAGGCCGTGTTTTGGGACGACCTGACCACACGCCATGGGTTGAAGCTGCCATCTCCAGTGGAGCATTGAAGCTCAAGAGTTATGAACAGTATGACTCTGTGATCCTCAAGGATTTCAGCAAGGAGAATCGTGATACTCTTAAAAAGGTATCCTCCTCCGTCCTCGACTACATGGGAAACCCCAAGGAGCCCAATTTCAAAAGCTTCGGACTGCTGATGGGCGATGTTCAGTCGGGTAAAACGGCTACGTTTACCGGTATTTGTCATATGGCTGTCGATGCCGGTTACAAGATGATCATTGTGCTGACGGGTACAAGGACCTCGCTAAGGAATCAGACGCAATCCCGTCTCGACAGGGATCTCATTGGCATCGCAACGGACAGCTATGGGCGAGAAAGCAGTCAGTTCACCAACGTTGACATCGTATGGAACAAGCTGACGACTTCGGAGTCTGACTTCACCAAACACGGGGTGCGAGGAATTGCTCCGGATAATCCCAACCAGGTCACTATCGCGGTCATTCAGAAAAACAAGCATATTCTTGACAACCTATACAACTGGCTGTCCAAGAAGGTGAACAACCTTGGGGTACACAAGCTTCCCCTTCTGATGGTCGATGACGAAGCTGACTCCGCATCTGTCAATGTCAATAAGGAAGAGGAGGATCCATCGAAGATCAATGCCGGAATCCGAAGGATTCTGGACTTCTTTGACTGCTCTGCCTACTTGGCTGTCACAGCCACTCCGTTTGCCAATATTTTCATTGATCCTCAGATTGACCCCGAAACGGGCGAAATTCAGCAGGACAAGCTTCCCGACCTGTTCCCGAGGGATTTTATTTACGCTTTGGACACTCCTTCAACATATTATGGCGTCGAGAGATTATTCGGTAGACAGGGTGACGACGAAAGAAATTCCTTGAAATATCGTGGCTTGATTCCTATTAGACGAAAGGAAGAAGGAAATTACGAGGACCAAAGAATTGCTGAGTGCAACTACAAGGCAGGAGACAAGCTGTACGAATTGCCGAGTTCGTTAAGACGAGCTGTTTTGTATTTTCTTTGTGCTTGTACGCTGAAGGAATATGATTCGATTGTTTCGTCCAACACGAGCATGCTTGTTCATATTGCTCGTTATACGAATCTTCAGAACAGCTTGAAGGAGTGTATCGACAAGCTGGTGAAAAACGTCGGCGCCCTGAATAAGACCGAACGCAGCCGAATAACACCGGATTTGCGTGAGAATCCTCTGTATTCCGAATTGCAGGAAATGTGGGATAACGGACTTGGAGAGGAAAGGTGGTACGGTGATCAGAAGCATGGGGACAAGCCTCTCACGTGTCGAGAGATAACTGGCGTGTCTTGGCAGTCAGCATGGCGTGGAAAGTTCAGGGATGGCATCAAGGGTGTTGCCGTCATTGAGGCGAACACCAATTCGAAGATCAAGAATTTCACTCGCTACTACGAAAACAACGATGGCAAGGTTATCGTTGTCGGTGGTGATGCATTGTCTCGTGGTCTGACCCTGGAAGGACTTTGTGTTTCGTATTTCAGTCGCCGAAGCTTTACCTACGATACGCTTCTCCAGATGGGGCGTTGGTTCGGTTATCGTGCCAGCGTTGAAAAGTATATGAAGGTCTGGATTTCAGACTGTTTGATTGATGCCTACGGCTATATTGCTGAAGCAGTGGATGAGTTTCGTCAAACGCTGAAACGCATGCGCGAAGCAGGAAGGCGTCCGATTGATTTTGGCCTTCGTATTCGAAGGACAAACAAGATGGCGAAGTTGATGGTCACCTCCGTCAACAAAAGGCGTACTGCAAAGCGGCGCCGTGCATGGATTCCAGTGGTGGGTGAGGCTTTTCAGGCTTCGACCATTCCGAAGGAACTCAAGTACAGGAAGCGCAATCTTGAGATTGCTGCAGCGTTCCTGAAGGACTTGGGGCCGCGCGCCATGTCTGAGGCGGGGCCCGACCTTGTCTGGAAGGACGTGTCTGCTGAAAAGATCGCAGACCTGTTGGTGAATTTCATTGTTCCCAACTGGAGTAACGATATTGAAATTGAACCCATTGCCGCTCGCATCAAGGATCGTAAGGAGCAGTGGACAGTAAGAGTCGTTTCTCTGCTGCAGGACGCTCAAGGCAAGAGAGTTCGAGAGGATATCTTTGGGCTTGGCGAGGACAATGCAGTCATCTGCAGCTACCGAACCATGATTGAAGCAGAACGATGGATCCAACCTGGTAACAGAGCGATTGTTTCGCAGTCTGACTTTGGCCGCCACTGGTCCTCAGACAAGCGCAAGGCAGTTTTGAAACGTGTCAATGAAGACAGGGATGAACCTCTGAAGGAACTCAACCCCAGGATCGTGTTGAACGAGCCAGGCGAAGGGCCTCAACTTCTAATTTATCCTTTGCGATCCATCAAAAAACTCACAGAGGAGAAAAGAAGGAATCTGGATGACAATGGCTTGGAGCACTTTGCCTGTTCCGATCCCATTGTGTCGATAGCTTTCGGTATTCCCGGTGATCCGCTTGTTCTTACGAGTAAGGATGAAGTTTGCGTTGAATACGATACGAACCTCATCTATCAGCTCGAGAAGGAACGTGGTTATTCTGCTGAGGGAGATTTGTAATGAGCGAGCAGTCAATAGCGGACTTTTTCAAAACAGCCGCTAGCGATCATCCGGGAATGTTCAGGATTCTTCCCGGATACGAATCGCCCCTTCGAGTTCTTGCGGGCATCAGAAATGGAAGGCCGGAGCTCCTCTTTTTCGGACGACATGAAATACCTGATTTGGAGTCGTCTGAAGCTGTCGAGGTTACTGCTGAAGACAAGGGAGAAAAGGGTTGGTACCTTTTCCTTTCGGTAAGGGATGAAAAGTACAAGGACTTGTTCATCAGGCTTTGTGACGATCTTTTGTCTGTCATTTCCGGAGCACGGTCAGCGGAATCAGCTTTGTACCTCATGGTGTCCAGGTATGAAAGTTGGCGCAACTTCTGGGGCAAGGCAAAGTCTGCAATGACTGAGGCAAAGGTTCGAGGCTTGGCCGGTGAATTGTTGTATATGGAGTATTGTCTTGACCAAGGCCGAGACCCAGGCGCCGTGATTGCATCGTGGATCGGGCCTTTGGGCGGTGATCAGGACTTTGTTTTCGAGGATGGCTGGACCGAAGTCAAATCAGTAAGACAGGGAGCTTCCGAAGTTCAGATTTCATCACTTGAACAATTGGTAAATCCCAGTGTTTTTGCTGATTCGTCGGAGGTAGTCGGTCGACTTGCCATCCTGCGGTTGCATGGCGAACCAGCAGGCGACGAGTGTGAGTCATTGGCAGATATTTACAATCGAATCCTTAAAAAAATGAGGGATTATCCTCATGCGGTTGTCAACTTCAGAAATACGATCGAAATGTTCGGTGCCGACATGCAAAAAGGGCATTTGGAAACAAGACTGAAGCTGAAGCTCCTTGAGTTCAAGGTTTACGACGTTAATGGGGAAGGTTTTCCCCGTCTGATCAGGAATGAAGCGCTTCCTGAAGCGATAACGAAGGCTCGGTACACCCTCTCAATACCGGCCCTGGAGCCATGGAAAATCGAGGAGGTGCAAACCGATGGCCAGTAATTTCGAGGACTTTGTCCATAATGCCCTCGTTGACATCGCTGCCACACGGCATGCCATGGGTGAGGGCAGCAGGAAGGCTTTCGTCCAATGGATGAACGAACACTCCTTCGATGAGGAAGCGGAGAACATCGAACTCGTTTATCTTGAAGCAAAATACCGAAACCGAAATGTTGGTGTGGACGGGTATTTTTATAATGATGCGGAGAACACGCTGGTTCTCGTCATCGCCGATTGGGATCCTGATCGGGAAGATAAAGAAGCTCGCTTGACCAAGACACAGGCAGACTCTTACTTCAAGCGCCTTCGTACTTTCTTTGAAATGTCCAGTCAGGGTCTGTTGCAGGATCCTGCTGCAGGCATCATTGACTGGAGTTCACCAGAATACGGCCTGGCCGACATGATCCAAAACAGCGCGTTTGATCGTGTTCGTCTGGTTCTTTACACTGACCGAAAGCTTTCCGAGAGATTCAAGACTCTCTCCAGTGAGCCGTTGGGCGATATTCCAGTTGAACAAACGATCTGGAGCTTTGACAGGATCTGGGAGTTTGTCAAGTCGGGCAAGGAACATGAACCCCTGGAACTCAGTTTTGAAGAGTGCCCCATTCCCTTGACGCTCGCCACAACCGGCAATGGTTTCAAGTCGTATCTTGGAGTCATTGGTGCGGAAAAGCTGGCTACGCTTTATCGCGAACATGGCGGAAGACTGCTGGAGGGTAATGTCCGTTCTTACCTCACTTTGAAATCAGCGGTCAACAGGGACATCAAGGCGACGATTCTGCGCGAGCCCGAGCATTTCTTCATTTACAACAACGGCATTGCCGTTACGGCTCACGGTCTTGTCTTTGACAAGAAGGGGCGTTTGATTCAGGCAACAGACTTTCAGATCATCAATGGCGGCCAAACCACTGCTTCTCTCGCAAGAGCGGTTCATACGGATAAAGCTGACGTTTCGAACATCAAGGTGGCATTGAAGCTTACTGAAGTCGACCAAAGCCTTGATCCGATTGAGGCGAGACAGCTTGTCAGAAACATCTCCCGCTACTCGAACAACCAGAACAAGGTTTCCGGGGCGGACTTTTCTTCTAACCATGAATTCCATGTTCTTATGGAACAGTATGCCAATCGTATACCCGCACCTCCTGCGCCGGGTAAGCTGCATTCTGAATACTGGTTCTATGAGCGCAACCGAGGCAGCTATCAAATGTTCATGACCGAGAGCGAGAAGACTCAGTTTGAAGCTCGATCCAACAAGAAACATAAGGTGCAGAAGGAAGAGTTTGCACGCGCAAGGTTGATCTGGGAGGAAAAGCCGCACATCGTCTCCAAGGGCGCTTCTTCGCTTTTCTCGGTCTTTATGGAGGAACTCGACTCGGACTGGGAAGAAGAGCGTCGTAAGGGCAGCTACGGCGAAGATTACTTCAAGGACTCCATTGCGCTTTGGATTATGTACCAGGATTTGCGTACGGCGGTTAAGGCTGCAGACTGGTATGACAAGGGCTACTTGGCGAATATCGTTACGTATGCCATGGCAGTTCTATCGTGGAGATTCAAGCTTGCCTACCCGAAGGAAAAGTTCAATCTTGGCCTCATTTGGCAAAAGCAGACGGTTTCGGAGCCGCTTCTTGAGCTGCTTCTCGAGATCAGTCAAATCGTCAAAGACTGCTTGACGGATCCTCACAGACTTCAGGAAAACGTGACTGAATGGGCCAAAATGCCAGAATGCTGGAAGAGGATCATGCAGACTTTTGATCGAATTGGCTTCGCCTTGCCTGCCAATTTCAATACTTGGTGTTGTTCCCGTCAGGAAGTCAAGGAGGCCCGCGAAACGGCGAAGGAGATCGCCAAGGTTGATGCCAGTGTGGATATCATGAAAAAAGCATATGAATACCAGTATTGGCAAGAGGCTGTTCAGTTCGAGGGGCAACACAGGGTTTTGACGCCCAAGCAGGATATGGCTATGCGACATTGCATGATGATTCCTAAAAAGTTTCCGACGGAACGAGAGTTGAAGCTGGCTTGGGAAGGGTTGGAAGAGCTCAGAATGGAGGGTTTCAAGTTTTAAGGAGTTCGTATGACCGACGTATTTGACAGCGCCAAAAGATCCCAGGTTATGTCGAGAATCAGGTCAAAGAATACGAAGCCGGAACTATTCGTCAGGAAGCTGCTGTATGGTTCCGGCCTTCGTTACCGACTGAATTCAAAAGAGCTCCCCGGTCATCCTGACATCGTGCTGAAAAAGTGGCGCACAACTGTATTTGTCAATGGCTGCTTCTGGCATGTGCACCAAGGCTGCAGGTCGGCTGCGACTCCGGCTTCAAATCAGATTTATTGGAAGGAAAAGCTGCAAACCAATCGTGAAAGGGATATTCGGAATTATAAACTCTTGCGTGAGCAAGGCTGGCGGGTTCTTGTTGTTTGGGAATGTGCCTGCAAGGCAAAATTTGCTGAGGAACTGAGAACGCGAATGGTTCAGTTCATACGTGGCATCGCCGAGGAGTTTCTGGAGATTGGCGGCCATGATCTGATGGAACATTAAATCAATGTACCTCAGGTGACGGCCAAAGTTAATTAACTTGTCGGGTAAGTTTTGATTGATTTCTTGAGAAGCTTTATATCCCAAACTCCCGGCGTCATCTCTGTACAACCGTTCATCGCTGACCCCTTGAAGACCGCTCATCTCCTGTAAGGCAAGGCGTAAAAAGTTACTTCAAGGGGTTGCTTTTTGGTGTAAACGTATATATAATATTGTACGTATGCTTATCGGGAGATGATATGAACTGGGAACCAATCAGATGGCAGGATGTGAAAGGATTGCCTGAAGGTGCGCGCGTGCAAAACAACAAGCAGGCAAAGGTGACGTCCGCATTCTTCCCGTACTACTTCTGGGATCCAAAGACGAAAGGACCGAAGCAGGAGCGCGACTACATTGGTTCGGTCAAGGACGGTGTATTTGTCCCTAACGCGTTCTATCTGACGTGTTCCCCAGTGGCTTCGGTTCGCAATCCTGAACGTTGGAAGGATCCTCAGCAGCGTGAGAAGGCGCTTGCCGAACAGAAGGAAATGGAGGAGCTGAGGAAGCAACAGGAAGAGAAGGAAGCGCAGGAGGAAAAGAAACGTCAGACTGCCAAGTTCTGGCGCAAGCTTGAGCTCTGTGCAGAGAGTGAAGACATTGCCCGCCAGATCGGGGCAAGTGGCTTTATGACGAAGTTGTTGTATGAGAACGGACTGGTTGCCGATGTCGCACGCGTTCTTGATTACGACATCGAACGAACGATGTTCGTCATCAATCACGGCTTGCACTTGGCATTGACCTCCAAAGCCACTTATCTGGCCAGGCCGGAGTCAAACTCGGTGAAATTCATCGGCATCGGCTGCTGCAGCTCTCAGCGTGCATCGGAGCACTTCAACTCCATGGGCCAAAGCCTTCAGCTGTCCCAGCGCATGAGTAAGTACCGGATGGAGCGCTTGGTATCTGCCGGCGACCAAGTCTCGGTCGATGGCACGTTCTTGGACTGCAACTCCACACAAATTTCTGCAGCCAAAGTTGGCAAGCGAAAGAATGGCACGTATGGACAGCAGATCAATTTTGCACTGTTGGTGAATTCAAGCTCTGGACTCCCCGTAGGTTACCGTTGGTATTCCGGCGACACGCACGACGTGACAACGCTTGACGATCTGGTCGAGATGTGGATCGACAACGGGTTCCAGAAGAAAAAGGCAGAATTCGTTTGGGATCGAGGGTATTTCGACAAAGAGCGCATGCAGCGATTCGACCAGGAAGGTTTTCGCTACATTTCTGGGGCCAGGGTTGGCTTGAAGGCCATCAAGGAAATCATCGACACCTACAACTCCGAGTTTTATTCCGCTAACAGTCTCCTCGAGCACCACTACTGCCACGGGAAGAAGGTTCCCATCTATGGCACCAAAGATAACGGTGAACCGGAGGCGGTTGGATACGTGTACTTCAGCCCCAACAAGTACATGGCAGAGATTCGCTCTCTCAGAAAGGAACTTGAAGAAGCGCAGAAGAAGTGGCGCGACGGAAAGCTTAATAAGAATGCCTCGATTCTGGACCTTTTCGAGCCGCCGGAAGAAGGTAAGGAGCTAGTTCTCAATGAGAAGCGCTTCGAGGATGAATGCTATTTGCGCGGCTTCTTTGCCTGCGTCAGCAATACTGACCAGAGCTTGGACGAACTTCTTGACAAATACCGGTTGCGCAACGAGGTGGAGGTCAATTTCCGACTGATGTTGGGAGACCTGCATCGGACGACGCGCGTGCAATCGTCTCAAAGTCTCGACGGCATGCTTCTGGTGACCTTCGTTGCCTTGAGCTTGCTGGGAAACCTTCGCACGATGCTCAAAAGGAAATTACCCGCCCATGAAAACATCCGTGCAGTCAACTGCGACATCATGGACTTCAACGAGGAATACCCCCTCAGCGACTACTACACCATTTCGGAAATGCTTACGGAACTCAAGAGTGTTGTTGCCATCAGAAGCCATCGCACACAGCAGACCCGGCTGATCAACCTAACCTCTAAGCAGAAGGGACTCCTGAAGGAGTTGGGGTACGAAGGACTCTTCGACAATGCCGACGAACTGTGGGAGCTGATGTCTGCAGAGCATTTGGCAAGCTACATTGCTGCCGTGAAGGCGCAAGATGAACTCAACGCGCAGGCGGCTCAAACAACGGCGTCAGCCGACAAGGCGTGATACCTTTCAAAAAAAACCGCTTCTTTGTACAGAGGATAGAAGCGGGATTTTGGGTTATATAGGGAAACGTAATTATGGCTAACAAGATATTCGAGGAAACTGTGGTTCCGTTCGAGGAACTGTTGACCTCCAATCTAATGATTGACTGTGTATACCAGAGTGGTCCTACGTGCGACTTGTCTTCGGAAGTAATATCGCGGCTGGTGCCATCCTGCCAGAATACAGGCGGATTTCGATGGGCAAAGAGAAGGGATGATTACGGAAAGAAGAATGGACTCCCTGCCTATGTTGTGCTGTACACCTCAATGGAGGAATTGGAATGGCCTGATTATCTCGACGTGGAGTCGGGGGTTTTCCATTATTACGGTGACAACCGCGAAGCGGGCTGCGATATTCACGATAAAAAAGGCAATCGCTTTTTGAATCTTGTATTCGATATGCTGAACAAAGGCGACTGGAAGAACATTCCTCCCATCCTAATCTTTCGCAAGACAGGTAATCGACGCGATGTTAGGTTCCTTGGCCTTGCTGCTCCAGGCAACCCGAGACTTTCTGCAGATCAGGATTTGGTTGCATTCTGGAGAACGATGGGTAACGTTCGGTTCCAGAACTACGAAGCATACTTTACGGTTCTGGACACGCGAAGCGATGTAATCTCCCGCAAGTGGCTTGAAGCCCTGATCACGAATCACGAGGACAGCATTAATTTGGCGCCCAAAGCATGGAGAGAGTTCGTCATGGGTGGCCGTCAACATATCCAAGCCTTGAGGGCACCGCGCATTACCCATGTACCTTCGCCTGCTGAGCAGTTGCAGTGTTCTGAGGCTGGCAGGAATATCATCAATGCCATCCATTCTTATTACGCCAAAGATAAAAACTTTGCTGAATTCGAAGCCTGCGCTGCTGACGTGGTCATGAAAATGGATTCGAATTTCGAAAAATTCGAATTGACCAGGCCTTGGCGTGATGGGGGACGTGATGCGTTGGGGATCTATAAAATCGGGACGGGATATAATCACAATCCTCCCTTGACAATTGACTGTGCACTCGAAGCCAAGTGTTACCAGGGGCATGCTGTTGGCGTGCGCGAGATGTCTCGACTGATCTCTCGAATTCGATACCGACAGTTCGGTATTCTCGTCACTACAAGCTGGGTCGACACGCAGGCTTATGAAGAGGTCGTCTCCGATGGCCATCCGATTATGATCGTGACCGGGGCCGACATTGCCAAGACGCTCATGAAATACAACGTCACAACGAGCAATCTCGACTCGTATCTGCGTGGAGTTGGTGAGCGTTTCTCCAGAATGCAAGAAAAAGTCGGTGGTCGCGGTTGGAATTCTACTGATGTTGATAAACAGCCGCAGTTGTATTTCTGATTTGGTATAAATATTGCCCATAGTAGGACCAGCCCTTGAACGGGGCTGTCCTACTCTAAAGACTATCGAAGATATGGGGGCTTAAGGCGCGGGTGGTTTCCTGCTTACAATCCTAAAAGTCGTTCAAAACGGTCACGATACTCAAGTGAAAATGACGTTTTGATAGAAAAGTCCGTGAAATACACGGACTTTTTCTTGCTTTCAATAGTGCATGCAAGATAGAATATAAGGGCACTATTGGAGATACTCATGGGACGCCCTCTCACTGGAAAAACGCATGTCGGCATTCGCCGCGAAACCCGCTCGAATGGCGACGTCTACGTATACGAACGTGTGACTGGATATGATCCGAAAACTCAGAAAACAAAGACGCTCTCTACCCGACTTTTGGGCAAAATCCTGACTGGGTCGACCGAAATGATCCCGACCCGCCCCAAAAAGAAGCGTTCCGAAGTTATCGAGGCACCCGTCCAGGCCGTCCGCACCCATGTCGGACTTCAAAAAATCCTCGAGTGGGCAGGTCATGAATCCGGTATTGATGCGGATCTCCAGAGGAGCTTCGAGATCGGCGACGCCCTCAAGTTGAGTTCGATCGCTCGGTACTGGGTCGCGACTGACGGTGACACGTTGCCGCGCATGGAATCATGGCAAGTAATGAATCCGCTACCGTACGGACACCCCATCACTCAGGATGTTTACGGCAAGCTGTTCGCCTCGGTTGGTCGAAATGAATCTGGAGTGCAGTCGTATTTTCAGTGCCGTGGACAAAGAGTCTCGTCGACGGATTTGAATCTGGCGTTGGACACCACGACTTTCTCGACGTATTCGAAGAATCAAATTGAAGCGCGTCAGGGATTCAACAAGGATGGGGACGGGCTTGATACGATCAAGCTTCTCGTGCTGTACTCTGTGGAAAATCGTCAGCCCGTCGCTTTCAGCAAGCAGCCCGGGAACATCCCTGACAAGATCTCGCTCGCCAATGCGCTTCGGCAGCTT
>ERZ835051.3843-NODE-3843-length-11204-cov-3.557449_pt1 | contig 11204 bp, 9 predicted proteins | sample MGYA00519575_ERZ835051 | MGnify/ENA primary metagenome ERZ835051 (study PRJEB31850, sample SAMEA3708769) | human gut metagenome | biome: human gut; feature: human-associated habitat; material: faeces | place: China | collected 2014 ... | reverse complement strand
AATTTTGTGAAATTAGCAACAAAAATGAACAAATTTTCAGCAAAAAAAGGAAGAAAAAGGCATATTTTCTTGTTCATTGTTCCGAAGATGATTTGTTGTTTGCGAAATTGATTGAAAACTAAAGGGTTTTTACATATACTTTATTTGTATAACAACGGAATGTATTTCCGCTGTGTACAAAGAGGAGCCTGCTTGACAGGTATGAAAAGTTTTTGTTCAAAATAATGAGGAAGTTTTTGAGAATTTAAATTTTTTAGGAGGAATGTAATAATGGCAAACAATACTGTATTTTTCCCCGGCTATTCCGCAGGTGAAAATGCTTACAAGGAAATCGACAAGGTATGCTCTCCCTATGGTACAAAGGCTGTTGTTATCAGTGATGAAATTTCTATCAACGCAACAAAGAAATATCTGGATGAAGCAACACAGGACGGTATTGTAAAGATTGATTATATCCTGTTCCCCGGTGAAGCATCCTTCGAGGCTGTAGAAGACCTGGAACAGAATGAAATTGTGAAAAATGCAGATATGATTTTCTGTCTGGGCGGCGGCAAGGCCATTGATACGGGTAAGCTGCTGGCTCACAGAATGAATAAGCCTTACTTCACATTCCCCACTATTGCATCTACATGCGCTTGTAACTCCGCGCTGGGAATTTACTACTACCCCAACCACGAGTTCCGCACCTTCTTCCGCGTGGACAGACCCCCCGTACATATCTTCATCTCTACAAAGGTTATCGCAGAAGCACCCGCTGCATTCCTGTGGGCAGGCATCGGCGATGGCATGAGTAAGGAAACAGAGGTAAGATTCTCTGCAAGAGGCAGAGAGCACGAGCTGACACTGGAGGAACAGGCAGGCGTTGCACTGGCAGCATGTTGCACAGAGCCTCTGCTGAAATACGGCGTACAGGCAATGGAGGACTGCAGAAACAACCGTGCATCCAAGGCAATCGAAGAGGTTGCACTGAACATCTTCATCAACACAGGTATGGTTTCCAACATGGTTGACTCTGCAAAATACAACACATCCTTGGCACACGCTTTCTTCAACGCAAGCACAACACTGCCTCAGATTGAAGCAAGACACAAACACGGCGAGGTTGTTTCCTACGGCACACTGTTGCTGCTGACACTGGATAAGCAGTATGACAAGCTGGAAAGATTCTTCGACTTCTACAAAGGCATGGAACTGCCTACAAAGCTGGCTGACCTGGAAATCGAGGTTGACGAGCTGGATCCCGTACTGGAGCTGGCAGTACAGAGATATGACCTGGATGTGGTTCCTTACGAAATCACACCTGCTATGATTAAGGATGCAATTCTGGAATTAGAAGAATATAACAAAAAAAGAGCATAATTAGGGGAATTCAGGGGGGGCTTTATTGTCAATTTTGTTGATATGCAGAGCCCCCTGAAAATTGTTTAGTTTTTTTAAAAAAACACTCTGGTAAAACAGAAAAAAGTACATTATACTAGGATAGTGTGAAAAAATCGAAAAAATCGAGGATTTCATCTATATAAACCGTGAGACTTGTCTCACAAGAGCAAAAGACGATGCGTCTAAAGACACAAGCAAATGTTTAAAGGAGGAAACAAATTTATGGAATTCGGATATTCTAAGGAGCAGGTACTGCTGAGAGAAATGTACAAGAAATTCGCTGAAACGGAAATCAAACCTCTGGCAGAAGAACTTGACGAAGAAGAAAGATTCCCCGTAGAAAGCATTCCCAAACTTGCTAGATACGGTTTTATGGGCATTCCCTTCCCTAAGGAATACGGCGGCGCAGGCGGCAACTATCTGACATACGCAATGGCAGTTGAAGAACTGGGTAAGGTATGCGCGACTACAGCAGTTATCGTTTCCGCTCACACATCTCTGTGTGCAGGTCCTATCTATTACTTCGGTACAGAAGAACAGAAACAGAAATATCTGGTACCCCTGGCAAAGGGCGAAAAAATCGGTGCATTCGGCCTGACAGAGCCCAGTGCAGGTACAGACTCCTCCATGCAGCAGACAACAGCTGTTCTGGATGGTGACGAATATGTTCTGAATGGTACAAAGGTATTTATCACAAACGCAGGCTACGCTGATATTTATGTAGTTATCGCTATGACAGATAAATCTAAAGGCAATAAGGGCATTTCTGCTTTCATCGTAGAAAAAGGCACACCCGGCTTCTCTGTTGGTAAGAAGGAAAGAAAAATGGGTATTCGCGGTTCCGCAACCTGCGATCTGATTTTTGAAAACTGCAGAATCCCTAAGGAAAACCTGCTGGGCAAAGTTGGTCAGGGCTTCAAGATTGCAATGCAGACACTGGACGGCGGTCGTATCGGTATCGCTTCTCAGGCTCTGGGTATCATGCAGGGTGCAATCGATGAATGTGTGAAATATGTAATGGAAAGAAGACAGTTCGGCAAGAAGATCGGTCAGTTCCAGAATACACAGTTTGAATTGGCAGACATGGCAACAAAGGCAGAAGCTGCAAAGCTGTTGGTATACGAAGCAGCAGCAACAAAGGATGCAGGCAAGCCCTATAGCCACCTGTCCGCAATGTGCAAATACTTTGCCGGCTCTACAGCAAGTGATATCACAAGAAGATGCCTGCAGCTGTTCGGTGGCTATGGTTATACAAGAGACTACCCCGTAGAAAGAATGATGCGTGACGCGAAGATCACAGAAATCTACGAAGGTACAAACGAAGCTATGAGAATGATCGTTGCTGGCTCCATGAAGGTTTGATTTGAGAGTTAAGAGTTCATTTTGAAAAAGCTTATTACTAAAATTTGGAAGGAGAACAAACTATAATGAAAATCGTTGTATGTATTAAACAGGTACCCGATACAGTAGAAGTTAAAATCGATCCTAAGACAGGCACACTGATCCGTGATGGTGTTCCTTCTATTATCAACCACGATGACAAAACAGGTATCGAAGCAGCTCTGCAGCTGAAAGAACAGCTGGGCGGCACAGTAACAGTTGTTTCCATGGGCCCCCCTCAGGCAGACGTTGCTCTGAGAGAAGCACTGGCTATGGGTTGTGACGAAGCATATCTGGTATCTGCTAGAGAATTTGGTGGTTCCGATACATATGCTACATCCGGCATCATCGCAGCAGCTCTGAAGAAAATCGGCTATGATCTGATCATCACAGGTCGTCAGGCTATCGACGGTGACACAGCTCAGGTTGGTCCCCAGATTGCTGAAAAGCTGCACCTGGCTCAGGTTTCCTATGTAGAAGAAGTTGTAGAAGCAGCAGAAGATCATGTTGTTGTAAAGAGACAGTTTGAAGATGGTTACCACATCGTAAAGGTAAAAACACCCTGCCTGCTGACAGCTATCGCTGAGCTGGCAGAACCCAGATATATGTCCATCGGCGGCGTTTTCGATGCATACCAGAAAGAAATCAAGGTTCTGGGCTTTGAAGACCTGAAGGACGACCTGGAACTGGATATGATTGGTCTGAAGGGTTCCCCTACAAACGTATTCAAATCCTTCACAAAAGAAGTGAAGGGCGCAGGTACCATTCTGAATGGTTTGACACCCGAAGAAGCGGTTGATGCAATCGTGAAGAAGCTGGAAGAAAAATTCATTATCTGATTTTGAAATAGATTTAGGAGGCAAACCCAATGAGCAAAGGTATTTTTGTAGTAATGGAACAGAGATACGGCAAGGTTCAGAACGTAGGTCTGGAACTTGTTGGTGAAGCTACAAGACTGAAAGAAGATCTGAAGGATGACGTAGTAGCAGTACTGCTGGGTCATGATATCAAAGGCGAAGTTGACAAAATCTTCCACTATGGTGCTGACAAGGTTGTCCTGGTTGACGATCCCATGCTGAAGGACTATGTAACAGAACCTTACACAAAGGCTGTTTGCGAAGTCATCAAAGCATTTGATCCCGAAATCATGCTGTTCGGTGCTTCTTCCATCGGTCGTGACGTTGCTCCCCGTGTAGCATCTCGTGTAAAAACAGGTCTGGTTGCAGATACAACAGGTCTGAGAATGGCTAAGACACAGGAAGAACTGGACAAGGAAGCAGCAATGGGTAACGCAACACCCGAAAGAGCTCTGCTGATGACTCGTCCCGCATTCGGTGGTAACATCATGGCAACACTGATGTGCCCCAGAACAAAACCTCAGATGGCAACTGTACGTCCCGGCGTTATGAAAATGATCGCAAAGGACGAAACAAGAAAAGGCGAACTGGTTGAATTCAAGGTAGATTTCACAGCAGCAGACATGAACGTTGAAATCGTTGAAGCTGTTAAATCCGACAAGAAATCCGTTGACCTGACAGAAGCAAAACTGATTGTTTCCGGTGGTCGTGGTGTTGGTTCCGCAGAAGGCTTCGATGTAATCAGAGATATGGCTGATGCACTGGGCGCAGAAGTTGGTTCTTCCAGAGCATGTGTAGACGCTGGCTGGATTGAAAAAGACAGACAGGTTGGTCAGACAGGTAAGACAGTACGTCCCGACCTGTACATGGCATGCGGTATTTCCGGTGCTATCCAGCACGTTGCAGGTATGGAAAACTCCGAACTGATCATCGCTATCAACAAGAACGAATCCGCTCCTATTTTCGAAGTAGCTGACCTGGGTATCGTTGGCGATCTGAAGCAGATCCTGCCTAAACTGGCTGACGCTGTAAGAAAATACAAAGCAGCAAAAGCAAACAGCTAATGAAAACCGATTGGTTTTGAAATAAGCGAATAAAGACTCTCCCTTATGGGAGAGTCTTTTTTTGTCAGAAAACAGCAAAAATAGACAAGAATAGTCGGATATGCTATACTTAACATAATGAAGAAGGAGGCGGAAAGATGGAATTAAATAAAGTGATTGACTTGGAGGCACTGACTGCATCAGGGTTTCCTGAAGGATTGATTGAACAGGCAAGCGGATTTATGGAATTGATGATGCAATACAGATGTGCATTGATGGAAGTGGAGACGAAGCTGAATGTGTTGAATGCTGAATTTACCATGAAAAATAACCGCAATCCTTTTGAATCGATTAAGAGCAGAATCAAAACACCGAAAAGTATTCTTGAAAAGCTGCGAAGAAAGGGCTTTGAAATCAGCGTGAAGGGGATTGAGGAAAACCTTGCGGATGTGGCAGGGATTCGTGTGATTTGCTCCTTTCCGGATGATATTTATGCGACAGCGAAGATGCTGACGGATCAGGATGATATTCGCGTGATTCAGGTGAAGGATTATATCATAAACCCGAAGCCGAACGGCTACAGAAGTCTGCATCTGATTTTGGAGGTTCCGATTTTCTTATCGAACGAAAAGAAGAATATGAAGGTAGAGGTGCAGTTTCGCACGATTGCGATGGATTTCTGGGCAAGTTTGGAGCATAAGCTGAAATATAAGAAAAATATCGAAAATGCAGAGGAAATTTCCAAGGAATTGCAGAGATGTGCGGAGGCGAGCAGTCAACTGGACTTGCGGATGCAGGCATTGAGAGATCGAATTGAGGCGGAACGCGAATGAGCAAGGATGGAAAAAAGCCATTAGGCGATAGCAGTGTTTTTCAGAAGGGGCGCAAGGGCGCGATGCGTGTGATTTACGGACGAACGGCGATTATTGCGGTTTCGTTTCTGGCGCAGATTATTCTAATAGGCGGCGTAGTGAATTTCTTCCGTCCGTATATACCGATGTTTTTCGGCGGCTATATGGTGCTTGGACTCGGCATTGTGCTTTTGATTCTGAATAAGGAAACGACACCGGAAACAAAGCTGATGTGGACGGTCATCACGATGCTGCTGCCTCTGGTTGGCGCGGCGTTATATGTATATGTGGAAACGCAGCCGGGGTATCGGCTGTTGGCGAAACGATTGAATGATATTTATAAGCAGACGGAAGCATTTGTGCAGCAGGATGAGGCGGTTCTGGATGCCTTGGAGCAGAAAGACATCGGGACGGCGCAGTTGGCGAGATATGTGCATAAAAACGGTAATTTTGCAACCTATCAGAATACAGAGGTGACATTTTTTCCGCTTGGTGAGGACAAATTTGCGGCAATGCTGACAGAGCTGGAGCAGGCGGAGCAGTTCATTTTTATGGAATATTTCATCCTGAAGGAAGGCTATATGTGGGAGAAAATTCTGGAGATTCTGGAACGGAAGGTGCAGGCAGGCGTTGAGGTACGGGTGATGTATGACGGAACCTGTGCGATGTTTGATTTGCCGTATCGGTATCCGGAGGAGCTTAAGGCGAAGGGCATGCAATGCAAGATGTTTGCGCCGATTCGCCCGATTCTTTCCACGCATTACAACAACCGCGACCACAGAAAGATTCTTGTGATTGACGGGAAGGTCGGCTTTACGGGCGGCGTGAATATCGGGGATGAATATATCAACCGTGTGGAGAAACACGGGCATTGGAAGGACACCGCGGTGATGCTCAAGGGCGATGCGGTGCAGGGGCTGACGATGATGTTTTTGCAGATGTGGAACGTAACGGAGAAGGAGCCGGAATACGGAAAATATTTGCAGAAGGCGGAGAAAGGCTCACAGTCGAAGGGCTTTGTATTGCCTTACGGGGACAGCCCGTTTGATGATGAACCGGTTGGCGAAACGGTTTATATGGATATTCTAAACCGTGCGAAAAAATATGTGCATATCATGACACCATATCTGATTATCGACCAGAGCATGATTACGGCACTGACCTTTGCGGCGAAGCGTGGCGTAGATGTGAAGCTGATTTTACCGCATATTCCGGATAAGAAATTTGCATTCGCATTGGCAAAGAGCCATTATAAGGAGCTGCTCAAGGCGGGGGTGCGGATTTATGAATATACACCCGGCTTTGTGCATGCAAAGATATTCACAAGCGATGATGAAAAGGCGGTTGTGGGGACAATCAATCTGGATTATCGCAGCCTGTATCTGCATTTTGAATGTGCGGCGTTTTTATATCAGGTGGAGGAAATCGCGGAGATTGAGAAGGATTTTCAAAGGACATTGGAAAAATGTCAGGAGGTTACCCTGGAAAACCGCAAAAAAGGCACTTTTTTCCTGCGGCTGGAGGGGTGGCTGCTGAAATGGCTGGCTCCGCTGATGTAAAAACGGGAAAAAGAAAAAGCAGATAGACCTTGCATTTTCTAAAAAAATGTGCTAAATTAAATACATTATTTTATGTACGAGGAAAAGTACATAGCATGCAGAAGATAACTATTTTACAAAAGAGGAAATTTTTATGAGAGCAAAATTCGTATCTGAAAATCTGAACGTCCTTCTTGGCGGCGTGCTGCTTCTGGTTTTGGCAGTGACAGCGGTCTTTTGAGTGATGCTCGGATTTCAGCGAATCGGCAGGAATGGCGATATTTGCTTTGACAGAAATTAGAACGACCCGGCAGCGCTCACTGTCGGGTCTTTTTATTTGAACAAAAGAGGAATACAGAAGAAGCACAAAGGAGAGATGGTTATGGAGATGACAGGCGCGCAGATATTGATGGAAACGCTGCTGGAGCAGGGCACAGATGTAATTTTTGGCTACCCCGGAGGGACGGTATTGGATTTATATGAGCAGATTTACCGAAACGAGGGACGGATTCGTCATGTATTGCCCTCCCATGAGCAGGGAGGGATTCATGCGGCGGATGGATATGCCAGAGCAACAGGTAAAACGGGCGTGGTGCTGGCGACCTCCGGCCCGGGCGCAACGAACCTGGTAACGGGGATTGCGACAGCTTATCTGGATTCGATTCCGCTGGTTATCATTACGGGGAATGTGCCCACAACGCTGATTGGGCAGGATAATTTTCAGGAGGTGGATGTATTCAGCCTGACGTATGGGATTGTCAAGCACAGCTACCGTGTAGCGCGCGTGGAGGAGCTGGCGGAGGATATCCGAGAGGCGTATGCCATTGCGGCATCGGGCAGACCGGGGCCTGTTCTGATTGATATTCCGAAGGATGTCCAGCAGAAAAAGACAAGGTTTACGCCTAAGCCGCCTGTGGAAATTCCCAAAATTGCAGGGGAATATACCGAAAAGGAAATTGCACAGGCGGTGAAGCTGATGGAAAAGGCAAAACGTCCCTGCATTTATTGCGGCGGCGGTGTGATTATGGCGGATGCAGGGGAAGAAATTATGGAGCTTTCCCGCAGACTGGATGCGCCGATTTGTCATAGCCTGATGGGCGTGGATGCGGTGCCGACCGACTTCCCTGCAAGCCTCGGAATGTCTGGGATGCACGGACAATATGCATCAACAAAGGCGATTGCCGAGGCGGATCTGCTGATAGCCGTTGGGGCGAGGTTCAGCGACCGCGCGGTTGGAGATAAGCAGAAATATGCGGCGAAAGCGAAAATCATTCATATTGAAATTGATCCGGCAGAGGTGGATAAAAGCATAACGGTTGACCTGCCCTTGATTGGGGACGCAAAGGAGATTCTGGGGAAAATTCTGGCTGCGGTGGAAGGCGGCAAAAAGGAAAAATGGCAGGCGGAAATTGCTGAAATGCGCGCCTTTGGGCGGATGCACGCAACCGACTACAGCGGGAAATTAACACCCGATGCGATTATTGATGCGGTCAGCAGAGTCATGCCGAAGGATACGCCGATTGTAACGGACGTAGGGCAGCACCAGATGTGGGTGGCGCAGAGATACCCCTTTGCACAGCCGCGCACCTTCCTGACCAGCGGCGGACTTGGCACGATGGGCTTTGGTATGGGGGCGGCAAACGGTGCCTGCATCGGGACAGGAAGGAAAACCGTACTCTTTACGGGGGACGGCAGCTTTGCGATGAACTTTAACGAGCTTGGGACAGCGGTGACGGAAGGACTGCCTGTCATTGTGGTGCTGATGGATAACGGTGTACTGGGGATGGTACGGCAGCTGCAGAGGTTTTTCAGCAATGGGCATTATTCTCAGACGACAACAAACAGAAAAACGGACTTCGTTGCATTTGCAAGGGCAATGGGGGCAGAGGGATACCGTGCGACAACAACGGAAGAAATGGCGGATGCCATGCAGAAGGCGAAGGCGGCAGAAGGACCTGTTGTGATTGCATGCGAGATTGACCGAGAGGATATGGTATACCCGATGGTGCCTTCAAACCAATCCATTGATGAAATGATTTTGCAGGGAGGTCGGTAAGTATGAAAAAATATATGATAGGGCTTTTGGTAACGAATAAATACGGTGTGCTGACAAGAATTGCATCGCTTTTTGCGCGCAGAGGATATAATATTGATACGCTGACGGTTGGGGAAACGGTGAATCCGCAGGTTTCTCGTATGACGATTATGATTACGGGGAATGACCATGACAGAGACCAGATGATCAAGCAGCTGAGAAAGCTGCACGATGTGCATTTTGTAAAGGAAATGGTGGCGGAAAAATCGGTTTGCAGAGAGCTGGTGCTGTTAAAGGTGGCAACAGACCGCAGTAACCGACAGGAAATCATTGATGCGGCGAATGTATTCCGCAATAAGATTATTGATTATTCCACCGATGCGATTACGATGGAGCTGACGGGGGAAACGAAAAAGCTGGATGCGTTTATCGAGTTAATGAAGGAATACGGGATTCTGGAGCTGGGGCGAACAGGCGTGGTTTCGCTGAAGCGAGGGGACGAATGTCTGGACGGAACAAACAGCAGGAGTCTGAAGAAGCCGAGAGTAAGAAAAAGAAAAACAGAAGAATAAGAGAAGGGCGGTCTGCAACAGACCGCTTTTTTGTGTGCGGAGGGCGAAAAAAGACGGATATTGCAGAGGAAAAAGGGGCATCACCGACAGCGTTTGACAGGATATGCAAAGAAGAAATGGTATCTTTGTAGACAGGAATGGAAAGATACGATTTTCAGTCTGGCAAAGAGAAAGTGCAAAGGAGGATGCAGGATGCAATATCAATTTGACGGTGAAAGGGAACGCAGGGCGGAATTTGCTATGCCGAAGCGGACAAAGCAGATGGGCGGCATTGAGCAGCGGCTCAGAATCTTTGTAGAGGATTATGTATATACATATCTTTATCAATATGGAAGAAGCGGCGGCGGAGCAGAAAAGCTGGCGGCGCTGGTCGGGAAATATTATGAGCTTGAAGGGCAGAGGGTGCTTTTGATTTCGGGCGCAATACAGGCGAAGGGAACGGTGCAGGAAGGCGGCACAGAGCGATTTGGCGACGAAACATGGGAATACATCGGCGGGCAGCTGCAGCAATACTTTAAGGGGATGACGGTGGTCGGCTGGGTGCATTGCCAACCGGGCTTCGGGGCATTTCTGACGGCGAAGGACGAGCAGTTCCATCGGGAATATTTCAAGGAGGACTGGCAGGTGTTTTTTGCGATGGACACAGTGGACAGGCTGGACAGCTTTTATCTCTATAATGAGGACGGGAGTGGACTGCGGCAGGCGAGAGGGTATTTTGTATACTATGACAGAAACCGGGAGATGCAGGAATATATGCTTGATAACAGCATGATTCGCCCAAGGGAGGAAGCGGCAGAAATTGAGACTGTGGCGGAGCAGCCGAAGGAGGGCGCAAGGCGGCGGAAGAAGCCCACGCAGGAGGAGCGGATGGATGCGGCAAAGGAGATTCGCAGGGTGCTGCAAAAGCGCGAAACGGTGGTGAAGCAGGCAAAAAGGGAGCATGATCTGATGCTGTTGGCGGTGAGCGGCGTGCTTTGTGTGGTGTGCGTGTGCATGGGAATGGCAATGATGCAGAGCCTTGGCAGATTGCAGCTTGTGGAGAAGGAATTGACGGCAATGCAGACCTCCTATCAGACGTTGGCGGAAAATCTGGAGGATGCGAGGGTGCAGAGCGTTTTTGCGGTGCAGAAGCAGCCGCAGACCGCAGAGGAGCAGCCGGAACAAAAGCGAAGCTATACCGTGGAAAGCGGCGACAGCTTAGGATTTATCAGCAGGAAATTTTACGGGGACAGCAGCGGGATTCAGAAAATCATGGAGGCAAACGGATTGGCAAATGCAGATATGATTTTCGAGGGGCAGACACTGCTGATTCCGTAAGGGAATACGTTAAAATTGGAGAAAGCCTATGGTTTTGAGAGAAGCCATGGGCTTTTTTTATTTTGGGAAAAGGGGGTTGACAGAAGGATAAGGAAAATGATACATATATGCAAGAACGAATGTTCTATACAAAAGGGAATATAAGTTCTTGTTGCGGAGAGGGGGAGAAGGATATCTGGAAGGCGTATGTGAGAAGGGGAATGAACAGCGAGAAGGGACAGATGAAGCTTC
>ERZ835051.3835-NODE-3835-length-11240-cov-6.033438_pt1 | contig 11240 bp, 15 predicted proteins | sample MGYA00519575_ERZ835051 | MGnify/ENA primary metagenome ERZ835051 (study PRJEB31850, sample SAMEA3708769) | human gut metagenome | biome: human gut; feature: human-associated habitat; material: faeces | place: China | collected 2014 ... | reverse complement strand
CGGCGCTTGCAGGGAGTTATTTAAATAAGCGGAAGGCCGCAGAGATGCGGCTTTTTCGAGATACAGCAGTTAGCACGATCTAACTGCATGACTATGCGTATCGGTTAGGTGAATCTAACATCGAAAGGAATGATAGCGATGCAGAAACACAAGGACTTCTGGGATAAAAATGCCGGTCGGTACGACCGATTTATGCGCAAGGATGCGGCGGCTTACGAGCGGCTGTACGAGTTGCTTTGCCCTGTGGTACGGCACAAAACGGTGCTGGAGTTGGCGACCGGCACGGGGCTGATTGCAAAAAACATCGTGAATGCGGCGGCGCACATCGAGGCGACGGACGCCTCCCCGGAGATGATTATTGAAGCAAAGCGGGATAATCAATCAGCAAAGCTGCACTTTTCCGTGCAGGATATGTTCCACCTGCCCTATGCGGATAAGTCCTTCGATGTGGCGATCGTGTCCAACGCGCTGCACATCGTACCGCAGCCGGAGAAAGCCCTTGTTGAAATTCGCCGGGTGCTGAAGGATGACGGCGTGCTCATTGCGCCGACATTCACCCATGCGGAAAATTCCTTTTCCGGCAAGGTCAGGGCATTTTTCATGAAGCTGGCGGGCTTTCCGCTGTACAGCAGGTGGACGAGCGAGGAATATCTGGCATTTCTGCGGCAAAACGGCTGGACGGTGCAGAAAAGCACCGTGCTGAGAGCCTCATTTCCGCTGGCTTATACAGAGTGCGTAAAATTGGAGGGATGAATCATGCAGATATTGGAACACGGGCAGGAACATGGGCGGACGCTGCTGTTTTTCCCCTGCACGGCAGAGCCGGTGTGGGCTTTTGCCGACACGATCGCACAGCTATCTCAGAGCTGGCACGTTTTTCAGGTGGTGTATGACGGCCATCAGCCGGAGTACCTCGGGGACTTCACCTCCGTGGAGCAGACTGTGGATGCGGTGATCTCTTACCTGAAAAGCTGCGGCATCTCACAACTGGACGGGGCCTATGGCTGTTCCATGGGCGGAGCCTGTCTGACCCGTATGCTGGCATTGGGAGAAATGCCCATCGGCCGAGCCATCATTGACGGCGGGATCACACCCTATCAGCTGCCCTTCTTGGTGCGAAAGCTGCTGCTGGCGCGGGATGTGCTGTCTTTCAAAATGGCGGCAAACAGCCGAAAGGTACTGGAAGCGGCTTTTCCGCCGGAACGGTTTACCCCGGCAGGGCATGACCCTAAAAAGGAATATGACGCCATGGCGGCCTATCTGAAAACCTTTTCAGACCGAACGATCCGTAATATATTCTGGTCTGCCAACAACTATGCGCTTCCGAAGCTCCCAGCGAAAATTGGCACAAAGATCACCTACTGGTACGGTGACGACGAAAAGAAGGATCGCAGACGGGATATCCGGTTCATCAAGGGCTATTTTCCCCAGACGCGCATTCATGGCATCCCAAAGATGGCTCACGCGGAGCTGGTGATGGTGCATCCGGAGAAATTCTGCCGGTATGCGGAAAAATTTCTGACTTTACAAGCGGAGGAAACATGACATGAAAGAAAAAATCAAGCTCTCCGGCGTGCCGGAGACCATGCTGCAAACCGTTTATGCAAGGGCGAAAGAGAGTCGGGGAGGCGGCATCATTCACGATGCAAAAGCAGAGGAAATCATTGAAAAGATGGACTACGATTTTTCCCTTGCCGACAAGGATACTGCTATGCACAGTGGCGTTATTGCCCGCACCATTGTGCTGGATCGGCTGACGAATAAGATCATCGTTTTGGGAAAGGAGTGACGGAGAATGGCATTTTTCGAGAACACCCGGAAGCCTACCGGCTTTGGAGGGAAAGTCATGGTCGCCATGATGAACGTTGGGCACAGCGCCGTGGCGCAGTGGGGACTTCAATTTCTGGAGCTTGCGACGGATGCCAAGGTGCTGGACTGCGGCTGCGGCGGCGGGGCAAACATCAAAAAGCTGCTGAAAAAATGCCCACAGGGGATCGTGAAGGGCATCGACTATTCCTCCGTCAGCGTTGAGAAAACGAAAAAGGTCAACGAGACCGCCATCGCAGAGGGGCGCTGCGCCGTGTTTCAGGGCAGTGTGGAACATATGAATTTTACGGATGCGTCCTTTGATGTGGTCACTGCCTTTGAAACCGTCTATTTTTGGCCAGGTCTGCCAAAGTGCTTTCAGGAAGTCTACCGGGTACTGAAGCCCGGCGGCATCTTCCTCATTTGTAACGAGGCCACCGGTGATACCGACAAGAATGACAAGTGGACACAGCTTATCGACGGCATGACCATTTATCGGGATGTGGAGCTGAAAGCGGCCATGCAGGAAGCAGGTTTTATGAACATTCAAATACACAAAAATCCAAAAGATTGGCTTTGTGTTATAGGACGGAAACAGGAGAAGTAATCCTGGCGAATGAGGCGGGATTTAGGAGGAATACATAATGTTACTGCAAGTGATCTTGGAAGGATTAGGATTGGGCGCATTGCTGGTATTGGTCTGCGCCATCGGCATCCGCAAGGGCGCTGTTGGAATGGTGCATTTTTATAGTGACAAGGTGCAGCAGCGATGCATTGAACTGAGACTGACTACGAAAGAAAGAATCAGGCGAAAAGCCATCGTGCTGAAAATTGTTTGCCTGCCGATTTATATAGCGTATGCGTGGCTATGCGTGTATACGCTCAATGGCGCAAGTGGATTTTTAACTGTATTCTGGCAGTGCTTTGTGATCCTGTCCGTAATGAATCTCATCGACCGGTTTGGCATTGACGGCTACTGGGTTGGACACACAGGGGCATGGGTGATCCCGGGGACAGAGGATCTGATGCCGTATATCTCAAAAGCCGATAAGCAAAAGAAATGGCTGTTCGGAACCGTGGGGATGGCGGTGATCTCCCTGATTCTTGCGGCGATCGGGCTGCTGCGGTAAGGGAGAAAGGAAAATGGAGATCAAACGGTTCGGTGATCCGGAGAGGAAAAAGATTATGCTGCTGCACGGAAATCTGATGTGCTGGCGGCAGTTTGAAGATGTGATCCTACTGCTGGAAAAAGAATTTGATGTTTATGCCGTCAGCTTTGACGGGTTCGACGGTACCGGAGAAACGACCTATACCACGGCGCAGGAACAGGCCGATAAGCTGGAAGACTATCTGATCCAGAACTGCGATGGTACGCTGGATGCGCTTTATGCGGAGTCCCTCGGCTGCGGACCGGCCGTATACCTGAAAGCGTCGAAAAACATTCAAATTCGCAGGATGATTCTCAGCGGGCCGGAATATCTGGATTTTGGCATTTGGAACCCGTTGATTCTGAAAATCATGCCCCAAAAGCAGTATCAGACGGCGAGAACAAAGAAAATGCCCGCATGGGCACTGCGCTTTATGGGGCAGACGGAAGCAGGCATGCAAACTATGCTGGATAGGATACCGGATCATGTCAGTCTGGAATCCGTTTATGCCACATGGAAGGTTGGACTGTACCTGTACCGCTGTATGCCGGAACCTCAGCCGGATGCAGAGGTGGCCTGCTGGTATGGGCAGCGGGAGGGGCATATGAAAAAAGCCATTGAAAAGCTGCGGATGGTTTACCCAAAACTGACGGTTCGGTGCTTTCCGGATTTTGGGCATGGGGATATTCTCAACCATCCGACGCTGCTTGCTGAGAAATTGAAGAATGAGATGATTTGAAAATAGATTTGCGTTAAAAAGTGAGGAGGATGCGCCATGTCAAAGAAAGCGACCGAGTTTCAGAGAAAAGCCATGAGCAAGATGTACCGGGGCAAGGAGATCTTCAAGCCCCTGAACACGGGCTGGATCAATGAGAATGTTGCCTGCGTGCGCGAATGGGTGGCAAACATCTTCTTCTACCGCAAGGGCGACACCACGATTATGATTGACGCCGGTTACAATTACGACCGTCTGGAAGAAAAAATGGGCTGGCTGGGCATCGCCCCGCAGTCCATCCGGCACATCCTCATCACCCATCAGGACACCGACCACGTGGGCGCGGTGGAGGCAGACAGCCCCGGCCTGTTCCGGGATGCAAAGCTCTATATCGGCGAGATCGAGAACCGCTATCTCACCGGCGAAGTCCGCCGCAAGGTGATCTATCACCTCTATAGGCTGCCGCAGGTCACGATCAACAATGAGAAGGTGCTGCTTACAGAGGGGCAGGTTCTGGACATCGACGGCATTAAAATCGAGTGCTTTCTGGTCCCCGGTCACACCTGGGGACATATGGTCTATCTTATTGATGACAAATACCTGTTCACCGGTGACACCATCTGGTTCGGCGCGGACGGTGGATACAGCTTCATTTCCTCTCTGGCAGAGGATAACAAGCTGGCGGTGAAATCGCTGGCGGCGTTGGAACAGAAGCTGCAAAGCCGTGGACTTCACCCGGTGTTTCTCACCGGTCACACAGGCTGGACGGACAATTTTGAATTTGCGTTTGCACACAGAGAAGAGTTGTGCTCCCCGTTCAAAAAGAAGGTACATGACCCGTCTGCGCCCTATGATGCCTATGACGAATCGGACGACACAGAAAAAATGGCAAAAAGCGGTTTTCGGCGAGAAAGGAAAATTCTATGAAATACTTCGAATTCGGACAAGAACACCCGGAGCTGATGGTGATGCTCCCCGGCGGCGGGGTGTGCTACCGAGGCGCACTGCCGGTGGCGGAGGAGATGGCGAAAACCTACCATGTGGTGCTGCTGGCTTACGACGGCTTTAATCCCGATGAACCAGAGACAAAATTCATATCCGTGCCGGACGAAGCCCGACGGTTGGGCGATTATATTGTGGAGCACTACGGCGGAAAGATCGCTTTCCCAATATGGGGCACGGCACACTGGCGGGCGAACATCCGCAGGAATTTTCAAAAGAAGTTCAGGCGGCACACCGTCAAAGCCTGCAAAAGGAGAAGCCATGAAGGACAACGAGCTACAATTTGACCGCAGCTGCCATGCGCTGTATTCCAAAGCCTGCAAAAAGCAGATTCGATCGAAGGTCGCCCTCCACTACCCGGAAGCGCGGCGGGAAGCCGTTTGGGAACGGGTACAGCGTCAGTATGTAGAATTTCTTTCGGACTGGCGGACGGACTTGGGCGGCAGCAAAAACTTCCACAACGGCGCAGGCGGAACATATGACTGTATCGCCATTATGAGCTATTACGCCGTCTGCCGGGATGTTGTCTCGTTCCGCGAAATTGAAGAGATCGAAGAAAATCTGATCCTGCCGGCCTTCCGGAGGCTGCGCTTTGTTGACATCAACAAGCCGTTTTGGAGGAAGCTGATGTATCGGGCGTTTCAGAATGCCGAAAAGCAGTGCGCCAAGTGGCATGACTATGAGATGCATGTTGCGCCCTATGACAAGGACAAGCCCATCTATTATGAATTCACCGCCTGTCCGGCGGCGGAATTTGCTATCAAGCACGGGCTGACGGACATCATGCCCGCCCTGTGCAACGTGGATTTTGCGTCCATGGAGCTGCTCAGCGCCAGGCTGGTGCGCAAAACCACCTGCTCAAACGGCTGTAAATGTGACTATACCATCTGCGGCGACAAAGACCCATATTTAAACGGTCATCCCGAATATCGGGACGCGGCGGGATTTAGGAGGAATACATAATGAAACACATTCACTTTGACGTTGAAAGCGATGGCTTTTACGGTGCATATTGGGCGTGTAAAACGCCATCTGAATGTGCCATGATCGCTATGATTGGGGATGATCCGGAAGATTATATGGCTCGTTCCTGCGTGAAATGGCTTTTGAAGCAGGACATCAATGTTCTCACCATGTCCCCGGCAAAAAAGGATTATGGTCATCACAACTATCCATTGGAGCGTGTGGAGGCAGCAATTCATTGGCTAAAAAACCACGGTATCCGCAAAATCGGTATTGTGGGTGCCTCTACAACGGGTACACTGGCGTTGACAGCAGCATCCTACTTTGCGGATATTACCCTGACTATCGGTATGACGCCCAGCGATTTTATCTGGCAGGGATTCATGCAAGGCAAGAAAGACGGTTGCAAGGAATGGCCTATTGAGGGTGAATCTCTCTTTTCTTACCAAGGAGAGCCTTTGCCCTATATGCCGTTTGTTTATCAACACCCGCAGTATTGGCAGTGTATTGCCGCCGAAACCAAGCGTACCGGCGATATGGTTAACTCATGGAAACTTTTTGACGATTCCGAAAAGGCACATCCTATTACAGAAGCCGAGTTCATCAAGGTAGAAAATATCAAGGGGAAGCTCCTGCTCATTGGCGCAGAGGATGATGTGCTGTGGGACACAGCGAAATACATTCGGCGCATGGAAAAGCGATTGGCAGAACGCCCACACACCTGCGAGGTAGAAACAGCGGTATATCCTTATGCTACGCACTTTGTTTTTCCCGAAGGACTGATAAAGATTATGCTGCCGGTTGGTTCGGGTCTGTTTATGAAAATGGCATTTCAGAGTGCGAAGAAGCACCCGAAAGAATGCGAATCAGCTCGCATGGATATTGATCGGCGTATCACCGCCGCCATTGAATCATGGAAGAAGGCTGCGATATGAAATACATAGGAATGCCCTTCGGTATGTGGACGCTGTTTGCGCCGTCCTTCCGAAACCAGTTGACAGCGGTATTCGGCTATGATACGGACACCGCAAAAGCCATCACAAAAAAAGCAAAGCCGAAATACAGGGAAATTATCTCCGAGCTGCCCGAATTTGAAAAGGGCGACCGGTTCAAGATGAACCTCGTCAACTGTGCGATGATCGGTGCGTTCATTCTCTCCATGCCGAAGCGCCCGGATACAGAGCGGCTGACCGTCTACTACGCTAACGCCATGATGACAAAGCCGATGCAATGGTTTTGCCGCCGGAGCGGAAAAAGCAAATTTACCGCAAAGGACATTGCCGATATGAAAGCCACCGCCGCGCTGAGAGCTGCCGAGCGAAACCCCTACTCGTGGAATATGGACTTTTATGAATACCCCGACGGCAGCGGCTATGAGGGACGCTTCACCCAATGCGGCATCTGCGTGCTGATGAAAAAGCTGGGGCTGTACGATTTGACGCCCGCGCTGTGCCGCCTTGACTACACGATGAGCGAAACCGGCAGTGTATCAGATTTTGTGCGAAAGTACACGATTGCCTCCGGCGGGGCGTACTGCGACTGCTGTTATAAGAAAAAGATGCTTTAAGCGGGAGGAAAAGTTATGAAGGAAAGCTATCTTACAAAAGCGTGCCGAAAAACGGTACGTGAAAGATTTCCGGAACGGGAAGCCGTGCTGAATTTTACTTTTGAAAAGAGGTTGAGTGAGCTGCGCTCGGAACATGCCGGAGCGAGCAAGGAAAGGCTGCGACACCTCGAAAGTCAGATCATACCGGGCATCGCAATCTATGAGACCCTTCAGACCGTTATGCCGAAGGACGAAGCTCTTAATGCTGTTCACGGATATGTGGAAGAACGGGCATACCGTCTGAAAAAGACCTTTCTGCGATTGATGCGCATCCCGGGATTATATCAAAAGGTACCGGGTATCTTCGCCAAGCAGACGCCGAAATTCTTTGGAAACTCGGCGGGCTTTGAGGCAAATGAAATCCGGACGACCGGCGGCGTATGGCGCATTGATATGACGAGATGCCCATATCACAATGAATGTGTGCGCTACGGCTGCCCCGAGCTATGCCGGTGCTTCTGTGACAGCGACGATATCACATATGACGGACTCCACCCGAATCTTGTGTGGCATCGGACGAAAACACTGGGGCGAGGTGATGACCGCTGCGATTTTTGTATGAAGGTCATGAAATAGATGCACGGGAATAAAAGAAAGAAACAGTTTATCTGATGCTGCATTTTTGGCATAATCAGCGGAATATTGATAGCTGCCTTTTATGAGAGAAATCACACACAATTAAAAGAGGAGTTTTTAACATGAAACCTGACTACAAAAACTGGATCCCCAAGGGAATGCTGTTTTCACTCATCGCGGGGACGGTGCTGTCCCTTGCGCTGCTGCTCGTTTTCGGCGTATTCGGCGTCTGTGTGAGCGGAAAGCTGCGCGTCGTGCTGGGCGTGGTATTCGGAGTCGCCTTTGTCGTCTGTGCAAAGTACACCCAGTGGTGCGTGTATGCCTATCGGAGCTTTTCCTATGACGGCGAACGCAAGCTCTCAAAGCAGATCATTGACGGTACGGCGAAGCATATCACACTCCCGGAGGGCGGCGTGGGACTGGATATCGGCTGCGGCAGCGGTGCGCTGACCATTGCCTGCGCAAAGCGCAATCCGCAGGGAAAAATGGTCGGTATCGATCGCTGGGGCAAGGAATACGCCTCCTTCAGTCTGCTGCTGTGCGAAAAAAACGCCGCTGCGGAGGGTGTGAAAAACGCTTCGTTCTGGCGCGGGAACGCCGTGAAGCTGGATTTTCCCGATGAGAGCTTCGACGCGGTGACCAGCAACTATGTCTATCATAATATCACGGGAAAGGACAAGCAGCAGCTTCTGCTGGAAACGCTGCGCGTGCTGAAAAAGGGCGGAACATTTGCTATCCACGACCTGATGTCGCCCCGTAGATACGGCGACATGCAGACGTTTGTCCAAAAGCTCAGGGACATGGACTATGAGCGCGTGGAGCTGATCGACACGACCGACGGCAGCTTCATGACACCGAAGGAGGCCAGACGCCTGATGCTTCGCGGCTCAACATTGCTGGCGGGAAGAAAGTAAAGCGGCGATGACATCAGCTATGTTGGTCTGCATCCGAGGCTTCCTCGGCAGAGAACCATGGAACCATGACGCTCGCTCACGGCGGCAGGCGGTGATTCTCTCTCAAGAGCCGTTGTACGAGAACGCCCTGCGCGCCGCCATCGATGCCGCCTGTTATACCACAGGGGTGATATTCAAACGAGGACATGCGAAAAGAAGGAGCCGTTTCCATTCTTGAAGAAGTAGTCGGCGATTTTTGAAGAGCCGCCTTCGGGCGGCTTCTCAAGGGCTATATGGTTAGACTATGCTAACCGATAAACATACGAAGGAGGCGAGAGCAGTGAGTTCCCCCACGAGGTAGGGCTGTTTCTCAGCTATCCGCCGGAGGACGTGAAGGGCTTCATCAACCACTGCGCGGGCGGTTTCAAATGCGCGGGGCTTTGGAAGGTCTACGGCGACGAGGAAAAAGCACGCTCGCTATTCGAGAAATACAGAAAATGCACGGAGATCTACTGTACACTTTGGCAAAGCGGCTTGAAGCTGGAGCAGCTTGCCGTTGCAGTTTGATCATATAAAATCATTAAAAGAAAGGAATTTAAGAAAATGAAAACTGCTGTTGTTTATTGGAGTGGTACGGGCAATACGGAGGCGATGGCGCGTGCTGTTGCCGAGGGCATGACTGCCGCAGGCGCGGAGGCTGTGCTGCTCACGCCCGCCGAGGTCGCGCCCGGCGATCTGAACGCCTACGCCGCCATCGCCTTCGGCTGCCCCGCCATGGGCGCCGAGGTGCTGGAGGAAACGGAGTTCCGGCCCATGTTCGATGCCTGCAGGCGTAGCCTTGGCGGCAAACGCGTGGCGCTGTTCGGCTCCTACGGCTGGGGCGACGGCGAGTGGATGCGCACTTGGGAGAGTGACTGCGACAGCGCAGGGGTGAACCTCGTTTGCGAGAGCGTGATCTGTCCGGAGACTCCCGACGATGCGGCACTTGACGCCTGCCGCGCCCTGGGTAAGGCGTTGGTGGAGTGAGAAATGACCCCGCCGCTGACGGTAACTTTAGCGGCAGGTTGCGCGGCTTGCATTTGCCAAACAGCCTATCCGAAAAGGGGCTGTTGCATTAGTCCCCAAAACAAAACCGGGCAACTCAAGAAGGGTTGTCCGGTTTGCTGCTTTCGTGTATAATTAAATTGTTCAAAAACCGACAGAAAGCGACCTGATTATACAATGAAAACGAGCAAAAATCAGGCGGTGGAGAAAGATTGACCCTGAGGTTATGTTTTCTATTGTTTTATATGCAGACATGCGAGGAATTCTCTCGAGCAGAGCTATAGAAGAAGTGTGCAAAACTGACATCAGGTTTATGTGGCTGCTGCAATACGAACCGGCACCGGATCATATCACGACAGCAATATTTCTTGAAAAAACATGAACGGATGTGCAGAAGGGCTTTTTTGCCAACTTGTTCAAAAGCTTTCGGAAATTGGCGAGATTGAATTCGAATCAATGTTCGTTGACGGAACAAAAATTGAAGCCAATGCAAACAAGTACAGCTTTGTTTGGGCAAAGGCAGTGGAGAAAAACCTTGTTAAACCTGATAAAAAAGCAGAACAGACGGTGATTTCAATGTCCGAAAAATACGGTTTCAGCGAATGCATCGATCTTGAACGGGCTGTTGATTGGCTTCACTCCATTGCCGGTTTCAGGCAGGAGGAGTTTGTTTACGGCAAAGGCCGGAGGAAGACCGAGCTTCAAAAAGATTGTGAAAAGCTTGAAGGGTATCTGAAAAAACGCAGTGAATACGCAGAAAAACTCCGCATATGCGGCAATCGGAAGAGTTATTCAAAGACGGACCTCGAAGCAACTTTTATGAGAATGAAAGACGACCACATGGGAAACGGACAGTTCAAACCCGGGTACAATCTTCAGATAGGCGTTGAAAGCGAGTATATAGTTGGTCTCGGATTATTTTCGAACCCGAACGACACAACAACATTGCTACCATTTCTTGAACGAACAGCGGAAGGAACCGGCCGAAGGTACGGCAATATCGTTGCGGATGCAGGGTATGCAAGCGAGGAAAACTACACTTACCTTGAAAGCACGGAGCAAAATGCATACATCAAACCGGCGGATCATTAACTGAAGAAAACAAGGAAATTCAAGAAAAACATCTATCACAAGGATGATATGCCGTGCAATGCGGAGAGTGACAGCTTTACATGACCGAATGACAAAAGACTGCTTCATGCATATGACAGAACCGGAAAGACTGATAACGGCTGCATGATATTGAAAAGTTATTATGTTTGTGAGGACTGTTCCGGCTGCTCCCGCAGGGAAAACTGCTTTAAGGGACAGTACGAGAACCGTAAAACAGAACTTTCAAAAACAATGCGTCGTCAAAAAGATGAAGCAGAAAAACGCATTTCAACCGATAAAGGCATTCTTCTCCGAATGAACCGTTCGATCCAAGTTGAAAGTGCTTTCGGCGTTTTAAAACAGGATTACGGGTTCGGAAGATTCCTCACCCGAGG
>ERZ835051.3832-NODE-3832-length-11253-cov-3.776299_pt1 | contig 11253 bp, 9 predicted proteins | sample MGYA00519575_ERZ835051 | MGnify/ENA primary metagenome ERZ835051 (study PRJEB31850, sample SAMEA3708769) | human gut metagenome | biome: human gut; feature: human-associated habitat; material: faeces | place: China | collected 2014 ... | reverse complement strand
TCCCGGCCACATATCGTAGCCCGCCTTCGTAGAGATGATCAGCTCATCCCGATAAACGCCCAAGCCCTTCTTCAATATCCGGCCAAAATTCTCCTCCGCCGATCCGTAGGCCGGGCCATAATTATTCGCCAAGTCGAAATGAGTCACGCCATGATCGAATGCGGCGTGAGCGATCTGGATAAAATTACTGAACACATCCACACTACCAAAGTTGTGCCACAATCCCAAGGAAACGGCCGGCAATAAGATACCGCTCCGTCCGCACCGCCGATATATCATATCCGCATAGCGATTCTCTTCCGCTTTGTAAAACTCCATATGCTCTTTCTTTTTTTAATTATTATATCTCATCCGGCCAAGGAACCGGTTTGCCTGTCGCCTTAAACGACGGACGTTGCCCGTCCACTTTCCGTAAATACGTACCCAATTCCCCGGACAGACGCTTTACGATATCGGGATGCTGCCTTGCCACATCATTATGTTCCCCTATATCCTCCGGGATATTAAACAATTCCTTCTTCCCCGTCTCGTAATAATAGATCAGTTTCCAGTCTCCATTACGAACCGAGCAAGTCGGACCGATTCCCGGCCCGTCATTACCCCATATATTCGGGCAGTTCCAGAATAAGCTACGTCCCACGGAAGGATCTCCCGTACCTTTTAATAAAGGCATGAAACTGACGCCATCTATCGGCTGTACGGTCTTATGCCCCCTTATGCCTGCCATCTCCAAGATAGTTGGATAGAAATCCTCGATAATCAAGTATTTATCACATTTGCTTCCCGGCTTCACCACCCCCGGCCAACGCACGATCATAGGCTCACGGACTCCTCCCTCATAGGCGGAGCCTTTACCACTGTTCAAGGGATAGTTTTGCGTATGGATCTCGCCGTCACGCCATCTGGGCTCGCTGGAAAGACCACCGTTATCGCTCATGAAGATCACGATCGTGTTATCCGCCTCGCCATTCTTCTCCAACCAGTTCATCAAATCGCCCAGACTCTTATCCATACCCTCTATCAAGGCAGCGTAAGCCGCCTCTTTAGCCGTTAACCCCTTATCGATATATTTCTGGTAGAAACGCTTGTCCTTATCAATCGGGATATGGATCGCATAATGTGACATATATAGGTAGAACGGCTGGTTATATTTCTTAGCCTTGTCCAACGCCTTGATCGCCTCCTGCGTCAAGGCCTCCGTAGCGAAGGTGTCGCTTCCCCAATACTTTTCCAATCCGGGGATAGCGTTCGGAGCGTAAGGTTTACCATCCTTGGTATGCCCGTAATTATTCTCGCCGAGGTAACTGGCGAGACCTCCGGCGGCATGCCCGGCTATATTGACCTCGAATCCCCAATGATGCGGGTCCTCCCCCGGGGTATCGATTGCCCCGAAATGCGCCTTGCCGCAATGGATCGTGTGATATCCGTTATTCTTCAATATCTGCACGAATGAAGTACCCACAAACGTATTATTCGTCCCGCTCACTTGAGCCACGCCGTTATAATTCCAATCCGGCAGGGTAAGCACATCACTCTCCCGGTCGGTCGTCTTATCCTTAAAAAGTGTCCAGTTCGTAACCCGGTGACGGGCGGCATTCGTCCCCGTGATCAAGCTACAACGAGTAGGCGAGCTGATACTGCTAGCGTAGGCTTGGGTAAACATCATACCCTCTTTCGCCAATCGTTCCATGTTCGGGGTCTCATATACTTCATTATAATGCGTCTTTTGAGTCCAGAAAGGCAAGGACGTATCCTCCCATCCCATATCATCCACCAAGAACAGGATGATATTCGGGGGACGACTGGCACTCTGGGCGTTCGCTACCGCCGATACCGACAATAAAGCGATGGGGATAAGCTGAGTCTTCTTCATGATTGGCAACGGATATTTGTATTCTACGAAAGTAGATATATTTCACCGAAAAACAATATTGTTTCATATACAAAATAATATTGTCTTATGTATTATACTTTTCCGGACATAAAATAAGGGGCCCTTGACAAAAAGAGTCCCTTACCTAATATCTTATACCCAATGATTTATCTGGAAAGCCTTAACGCAAACGATCCAAAGAACGTACCAGCGCCTCATCGGCCCCGATATTACGGATCGCCAGATAATCCAAGATCAGATTGACCAACGGGAAGGAAAGAGCGATCTTAACACTTACGCTGGCACCTTCCATATCCCCCTTCAAGGAATAGATCAAGAAGGCGAAGAAACCATAAAAGCCCAATATCAGCAATGCGTTGAACACGCAAAGACGGATTTGCAGGATTCTTTTCTTATATAAGAAGATCGTCACTAAGGCAATGATAGCGATGATAGCGGTCAAGGCAAATAAGCCCCACGCCGGGTATAGTAATTCCGGCTCACCGATCATCGTGCTCAACCCGCTAGCATCGAACGAGAAGAGGGCGTCTCCTTGTTGCAACACGGCCAACGGCAAGAATAAGGTAGCGACCGTAAGCGCCACGATAATTAGCAGGTAAACAGTTTGTATTCTTTGTAACATGGTAATTAGTTCGTTTTAAATGGAAAGGCCGACTCATTTGAGGGTCAGCCTTTCCGATGTTCAAAAATATTTCTTCTTAGAAGTTATTCTTCTCTTTAGCAGGATTCTTGTAATAAACCTTGCCATCCTCGTACTCTTGAGCGGCGATCAACGTTGATTTCGGAAGTTTCTCATAGTAGCGTGAAATCTCGATCTGCTCACGGTTTTCAAAGACTTCCTCCAAGTTGTCATTGTAAGAAGCGAACTCTTGAAGTTTCTTTTCCAGATCTTGTTTCATCTCAACACTAATCTGATTCGCCCGTTTTGAAATGATAGCGACTGTCTCATATACGTTACCCGTTTCTTCACTTAACTTCATCATGTCACGGGTTACCGTATTGGTAGGAGCGTTTGATTTTCTGTAATCCATTTTCGTTTTATTGATTAAATTCGCTTAATATGCATCTGTAATTCGCTTGCTGGCATAGTCGTAGAACTTCGTTACCTGCTTTACGTAGTTACCTTCCGGATACTCGTTCATGTAGTTGTAATACTCGTCAACCACATCCCGGTAACGGCCCTGCAACTTCTCCTCTACGGATACTAGCGCCAACTCGTACTTCGCACGGATGATAAGGAACATGAATTCCTCACGATACTTGGAATACGGGTAATTCTTCAAGGCGTTCTGCGCCGTGATCACGCAAGACTGGAAGTTATTCCCCATATAGGTACCTAGATTGAAATACAAGCGGGTGGCCATCAATTCCTTGTAAGCCAACTTCTCCTGAAGCTCGAACATGATGTTCTGCGCTTCCTCGGCCCGTTCACTTTGCGGATAATACTCCAAATAAAGTTGCAACTGCTCGATCGCCTTATACGTCTGCGACTGGTCTAACCGGGGATCCGGAGAGTCCAGATACAAACCATAACCGGAATAGAAACGGGATAATTCCGTAAACTCCCCTTTCGGATAGGTCGTATAATAGGTCTCGAAGTATTGCGAAGCCGTCTGATAATCTTTCTGACCGTAATAGCTTTGCGCCAACAAGTACAAGGACTCCTCGGCATAAGCTGTTCCTTTAAAGATTGTAACCAGTTCATCCAGCAGAGTAGCGGATTTCGAGTATTGCTTCGCGTTGAAGTATTTCTTCGCGTACGAATATTTCAATTCGTAATCCGTGCTCTTCAGTATCTTATTATACTCTCCACAAGAGGATAATAGTACTGTCATCATCATCAGTAAAAATACAACCTTTTTCATTCACATACTTTTAGCGTGCAAAATTAGTGCTTTTAGGCGAATAAATGAAACCCAAAACGTTAATATTTACAACTTATATAAATCGCTAGCAGCGATCAATTCCAATTTATTCGCTTTCAAAACCTCCGCGCACTTATTGACATCGTCCGGACGGATGATCACGTTAGCAGCGTCGCCTTGAGAAAAAGCGTACATATATTCAATGAAGATCCCGGCCGAGGTAATGATATCCATCGCCTTTGCCAAGGCTCCCGGCTGGTTGGGACAATGCAAGCATACCACGTCGGCCACGCTTACAGCGTATAACTTTTCACGAAGCACGGATATCGCTTTCTCCGTATCGGATACGATTAGGCGAAGGATACCGAAATCGGAATTCTCGGCTACCGTGAAAGCGGACATATTGACCCCTGCCTCCCCTAATATCTTGGCGACTTCCGTAAAACGGCCTTTCTTGTTTTCCAGAAAGATTGATAATTGTTTTATTAACATAGTACTTAATCTTTTAGAGGTTATACTAACTTACGTTTATCGATCACGTGTTTTGCCTTACCCATACTACGTTCGATACTACGCGGCTCCACGATCTTGATGTCCGGTTGCAAACCGATCACGCTCTGCATGCGGGCGGCGATCTTCTTTTTCAAGGCGATCATCTTGTTCATCTCGTCCGAGTAGTATTCTTGGCGAACCTCCACCTGTATCTGGAAGGTATCGGTATTGTTCATACGATCCACCACGATCAGGTAATGCGCCTCGAACTCCGGCAGCTCCAAAATTACGGATTCTACCTGAGACGGGAAAACATTTACGCCACGAATAATCAACATATCGTCACTTCTACCTAAAATACGTCCCATACGAACTGCCGTACGTCCACAGGCGCACTTCTCGTAAGTCAGCGAGGTCAAATCACGTGTACGGTAACGAAGCATCGGCATACCCTCCTTCGTAAGCGTGGTGAAGACCAACTCTCCTACTTGTCCCGGTTCCACCGGTTGTAAGGTATTCGGGTCCACGATCTCCGGGAAGAAATGGTCTTCCCACAGGTGGGTACCGTTCTGGCACTCACACTCGCCACCGACGCCCGGCCCGCAGATTTCCGTCAAGCCATAGATATCGTAAGCTTTGATATTTAGTTTCGTCTCTAATTCCTTACGCATATTCTCCGTCCAAGGCTCGGCACCGAACGCTCCGACACGTAGCTGGAATTCCTCCAAGGGAATACCGGACTGGTGGATGGTCTCCGCCAGATACAAGGCGTAAGAAGGCGTACAAGCCAAACCCTTCGCCCCGAAGTCGTGCATCAACTGGATTTGTTTCTGGGTGTTACCGCTACTCATCGGGATCACTGTACCACCGATATTCTCCACTCCGGCATGGGCACCCAAGCCTCCGGTAAACATTCCGTAACCATAGGATACTTGCACGGAATCGTTCTTTGTCAAACCATAGGCGGTCAGGCAACGAGCCACCACCTCGGCCCAAATACCCAAGTCCTTACGGGTATATCCCACGACGATAGGCTTACCTGTCGTACCGGAAGAGGCATGCAGACGGACGATCTCGGACATCGGCACGGCCATCAAGCCGAAAGGATAGTTATCACGCAAGTCTTGTTTTACCGTGAACGGTAATTTCGTTATATCATCTATTGTCTGTATATCGTCGGGAGCAATGCCCATCTCCTGCATTTTCTTGCGATAAAACGGGGAGTTATGGTAAGCATGTTCAACAACTCTTTTCAACCGTAGGCTCTGTAGTTTCCGCATTTCCTCACGGTCCATACATTCAATAGTTTCGTTCCAAATCATGGTATTTGTCTGTTATCTTTTAAAGTTAGTAGTCTAAATCCGCCGCAAAGTAACAACTTTTTTTAAATCGGCACCCTTTTGTTACGAAAAATTAGTCACGAGGCGATCATTTCAACTCCTTCACCTTGATATTGCGGAACGCTACCTCATCCCCATGATCCTGCAAAAGGATGTGTCCTTTCGGAGCCTCGCCGAAAGCACCACCCGCATTATAAGATGGATCAGCGTATTTACTGCCCTTCACCAAATCACGGAACTCCTTGCTGCCACGCTCGTACTCCAATACCTTCACACCATTCAGCCAGTGCTCTACGTGGTTGTTCGGGAATACCTTCACCACGGCCGTATTCCACTCTCCTACGCCGTTGAAATGGATGTTCTCGCTTTTCTTCAGATCATACAAGCTTCCAAGGGTACGACTACCGGGGAAAGTCGTGTAAAGCTTGGCATCCGGGTGCTTAGCGTCATCCAATAGCTGGAACTCCAAGCCGTAAGCGGAGCCTTTTTGCTTCTCTTGCTCGGTCACGAAGTATTTAATACCGCTGTTGGCCCCTTCGGTGATCTTAAAATCCACGCTGAACTCAAAAGCGGAATATTCACCCTCCGTAACGATATCGCCTCCGTTCGTAGACTCGCTACCGTCGGATTTCTGCACGATCAATTCGCCATCTTTCACCATCCATCCGTGATCCGGGAAAGCGTCTTTGTGCGCTCCACGCCAGCCTTTCGTTGTCTTACCATCAAAAAGGAGCGCCCAACCCTCGGCTTTCTCTTGGTCGGTCAATTGATTGATCGCCGGTGTAATTACGGCCATCGGTACTACCTTAGCTGTCTCTTCCGTGCTTTGCGTGTTTTTTCCACCGCAGGCGCAAAGGATCATAGCGCTCATGGCGGTACAAATTACTAGTGTCTTCATGTCTTATTTATTTTTAATATATATATAATCAAGCTATGTGTGCGTCCACAAAGATAATTGATTTCATAAAAAATAGACGTATCTTCGCGATATAAATATTAAATGATTATTTATATGAAACAACTAAAGACCGCCTTGTTCGATTTTGACGGCGTAGTAGTAGATACGGAACCTATTTACGATTTATTCTGGAACGATGCCGCTAAACGTTATGGCTTAGGTATCGATAATTTCGCTGATATTATAAAGGGTACGACCCTACCGTATATTCTGGAGAAGTATTTTTCCGGATATACGGAGGAGTTCCGCCAAATGGTGACCAAAGAATCTACAGAGTATGAGAAGACGATGCCCTTGCCTCCCATGCCCGGCTCCATCGAGTTCATCCGTATGCTGAAGGAGCACGGCGTACAGATAGGCTTGGTTACCAGCTCGGATAACGCGAAGGTGAAACGGGCTTTCGGGCTTCTACATCTGGACAATCTATTCGATACCCTAGTGACCGCCGACCGCATCACGCAAGGTAAGCCCGATCCGATGTGTTATCTATTGGCGGCGAAAGACTTGAACGTATCTCCCGAGGATTGTATCGTATTCGAGGATTCTTTCAACGGCATACAGTCCGGGAAGGACGCAGGGATGCGTGTCATCGGGTTAAGTACGACGAATCCGGCGGAATCTTTAAGAGATAAAGTATATGAGGTAATCCCCAATTTCGAGAAAGTCACGTTCGAGGATTATTTGAGATGGTAAGCAATCGAGAAAAAGGAAATGATTATTTCCTTCATTCCTTCACCGGCTCCTACACACACACGCACGTATACGCATATGCGTGTTATTAATGTACGCATACATGTGTGTGTGTGTAGGAGCCGGTGAAGGAATGAAGGAATAAAGGAAACGCCTGTACTGGCAATGGGCTACACCAGTATCGGCGAGAGCCGGAAGCAATACTGGTGTAACCCCACGGCAGTACTGCCGTGGGGCTGTGACTATATTGGGATCAGAAACTATATCCTACGCGAACACCCAGCATGGCCTGATCGAAATCCTTGATGATATTATACTTCACCTCCAATCCTATCGAAAGATTGTCGGTAGCATAAACCTCACCGCCTAAACCGATATTGGCTCCCAGACGAGTCTCGTTATGAGAAAGGCCATGGCCCGCATCCCAATTCCAAAAGGACAGACTAAGCCCCGCTAATGGATAAAAACCGAACATCTCACTTAACTTCACTACATAATGAGCATTCAAGTCGATCGCCCAAGTGCTGTGATTATCATTCTTTACGAAATAAGTAAGAGAGGGGCTCAAACGTACCGCATCCGTGATACAATAGCGGTAATCAACTCCTAACGTGGCATTCTTCGAATCGAATCCATAACCGATGTTAAATCCCACGGCAGATTGTCCTTGCTGCGTCTGCGCATAAGCTCCCAGACTAAAGACTGCTAACATCAGCATCATTACAAACTTTTTCATACGCTTTCTTTCGTTTAGTTCAACATTAGATTATTATTGGTATTTATTTTACTTTCAGTCGATCGCCGGCACTCTTCACGATGCTACGGTAATAGTCCTCGTCATATCCGGGAAAATCGGGAGACGCAGGCTGGCCGTACGGATTACGCTTGAACTGTCCGTTCACCTCTTTCTTCACGTTTCCATCGATGTATTTTACCAGCAAATACTCACCCAATTGCTTCCAGCGGGCGGTAGCGGAGTCTGAATTAGTCGTGCTATACCACGTCAAGAACTTGACAGCCTCCGCCGGGTCCTTGGCATACAACTCCTGAGCCGCCTTATCGATAGCCGGTACGGTCTCTTGATAACCATTCTCCAACTCTTGCTGTACCTTACGGATATCCTGAATCATGAAGCTATATTTGTGGTAAGCCATATTAGCCACCCAGTTATGAATCCAGAAAGCGGAAGTCCAAGAGAAGTTCAGCAAATCGCCGTTTCCCACCCGATAGCACTCCGGAACATCCGTTACCGACGCATATACAGGAGTGAAGACCGCCATATCAGCGTCGTCCACGGCAAACCACAAGATACCACCGATAGCGTCCGGCAACCAGTTACGCATTTGTGGAACAATCACGAAGCCCGTTTGTTGCGTCGCTATGGCACGTTCATTCGTATATTCCTGCCCGTCTACCTCGAACGTCATCGGCCGCCAGCGGTAAGGAACCTTATACGAGCCGGCACCGGCATCTTTCGTCATATCCAGATCCGTTCCCTCGTAATGGTCGCGCATGCCATTCTGTACGTCTTGAACGGAAAGCTTACGATTCGGCTTCACATACAGAGGCATCGGCTCCTTGGAAGGATCACCCTTGATAAAATCCATATACTGATCCATCGTGGTATCATATTTACGGAAGAAAGACCATACACGAGCCTCGCATCCACGCAAGGCGCTGAAATCATACGGGCAATAAGCCTTGGCGAAACTGAAATCAGCGTCCTTTCCCTTGAAATATCCTTTCTCACGGGCGAAAGAAACCACATCCGGCGAGTATATGCAATTCTCCTTATCGTCAAACGGTATCTGCTGGATACGGGACTGGTTGGCATGCGCCGAGATACAATCGTCCGGGATGCGGATCGCTACCCAAACGGCACCTTTGTTACCCGGTCCCTTACCGATCATCTCCATCACCCAAGCCTCGTTCTTATCGGCGATAGAGAACGTCTCGCCACTGCTGTAATAGCCATATTCCTTTACTAAGTCCGTCATGACCTTGATCGCCTCACGGGCCGACTTGGAACGTTGCAAAGCGATGTAGATCAAGCTACCGTAATCCATGATACCCGTCGTATCCACCAATTCATGGCGTCCGCCGAACGTACTCTCCGTGATAGCCACCTGATGCTCGTTCATGTTACCCACTACGGAATAGGTATTCTCCACTTGGGCGATCTTGCCCAGCGGTTTTCCCGTATCCCATTCCTTCACTTCCAACATGGCGCCCTTCGGCCATGTAGCGGCGGGCCAACGATACATCTCCCCATACAGGGAATGCGAGTCCGCCGCATAACTAATCATTACCGAACCGTCTGTCGAAGCCTTCTTGCCCACCAGCAAACCGGTACAGGCGATAGCCTCCACCCCGGATAACAGGGCGGCGCAAGCGGTTAATAAAATCCAACTCTTCTTCATATAAATAAAGTTTTAAGCAAATAAAAGCATATATACACCGGCGCCGCAACAATAGCCGATCAACGCCAAGATAGAGAACCGTTTCGTATAATACATAAAATCGATCTTCTCCAATCCCATTACCGTAACGCCCGTGGCCGAACCAATGATCAAGATGCTACCCCCCGTCACGGCACAATAAGCCAAGAAGGTCCAGAAACCACCGTCCGATACGAAGAACTGGGCATAAGGCGATAAGTCGGCCACCTGCTCCACGATCGGGTACATACCCATCGTAGCAGCTACCAAGGCTACGTTATCCACGCAGGAGGACAAGGCACCGATCACGAAGCTGATCAGATACGGCTCATGTACATGCTTATCCAAGAAAGCGGACATGATACCCAACTGCCCGGAGGTCTCCAGCGCTCCCACGGCCATCAAGATCCCCAAGAAAAAGAAGATCGTAGCCAAATCGATATTCGGCAACAATTGGGAAATACGGAGTTTCTGGGACTCATGCATATGCAGCTTGCTATACATCAAATCCGTATAGAACCAAAGGATCACCAATCCCAGCAAGACGCCCAAGAACGGCGGCAAGTTCGTCACCATCTGGAAGACAGGCACCAACGCCAAGGAAAGCACGCCGATCACAAAGATCATCCGACGTGAGCGGTTCGGTATCTCTGGTATGTACTCGTCGCCTTGCTCCTCCTCGCTCAACACACGCAAGGTAGATCCTTTCTTGAACAACCAGAAATGGGCGATCGTCAACGGCACCAACATATTAACCAAAGCAGGGATAAATACGTGAGAGATCTGATGCATCGCCGAGATATTCTTTCCGACCCAAAGCAAGATGGTCGTCACATCACCAATCGGCGACCATGAGCCACCGGCGTTCGCCGCTATAATCACCATACAGGCATATTTCAAACGATCCGTACGATCCGGTACCAGCTTACGCAACACCGCCATGATCACGATAGCGGCTGCCAAGTTATCCAACAAGGCGGAGAAGAAAAAAGTAGCGAAACTTATATACCACAACAGCTTACGTTTATTCGGCGTACGGATATACCCGGTCACGGCCCTAAAACCACCATGCTTATCCACGATATCCACGATCAACATGGAACACATCACGAAGAAAAGCGTCTCGGAGACGTTTCCTAAATGATAAACAATCGCACGGTTCGATATAAAATTAATAAATTGCTCATGCGGGGGCAAGCTGGCCATCTCCGGATTCTGGGTCAAGAACTCTTGAAAGATCGTACTGGAGCGTTCGACGAAAATATTGTAGGCATCGAACATCAATATCATCCACATAGAGATAGCCATGAACAACGCTATGGCCGCTTTATTTATTTTGATCTTATCCTCCAAGGCAATAGCGAGGATTCCTAAGACAAAAATGACAGGCATTAAAATGAACATATAATCAAGATTTTAATTGTTTATATAGAAGCTGTATCTCCTCCGGCCAAAGCGCCTCGTCCGGGGTCTCTAGGATTAAGGGCATATTGTCGAAACGGGGGTCCGCCATGATCATGCGGAAGGTATCAAGGCCCATCAAGCCTTTACCGATACTCTCGTGCCGGTCCACACG
>ERZ835051.3828-NODE-3828-length-11264-cov-9.789812_pt1 | contig 11264 bp, 12 predicted proteins | sample MGYA00519575_ERZ835051 | MGnify/ENA primary metagenome ERZ835051 (study PRJEB31850, sample SAMEA3708769) | human gut metagenome | biome: human gut; feature: human-associated habitat; material: faeces | place: China | collected 2014 ... | reverse complement strand
GAATTATTAAAATATACAAAAGCTGTATTTGAACTAGCTGACAAAGAAAAATAGATGCAAATTCTTTAATCGAATTTTATATTTGAAATGATGAATAATAAACTGAACATATAAATAAGAAATGGTATACTAGCAAAAATGCTAATATACCATTTCCTTTAAGGAAATTTATGATTTATTTATTAACTAGCTCTTTTAAAGCTTTACCAGCCTTGAATGCTGGAGCTTTAGAAGCAGGTATTTTTATTTCTTCTTTAGTTTGAGGGTTTCTTCCTTTTCTAGCACTTCTTTTTCTTACATCAAAAGTTCCAAAACCAACTAATTGAACTTTATCATTTGCTTTTAGTGCTTCAGAAACAACAGAAATGAAAGCATTTAAAGATTCTGCTGTAGCTTTCTTTGAATGACCTGTTCTAGAAACCATTGCTTCTATTAATTCTGCTTTATTCATACAAAAAATCCTCCTTTCCCAAAAAATAAAATCTTTTGTAATTTGTTATACACAATTTATCAAAAAAAGCCAATAATGTCAATATTTTGCTGACAAAAAGGGTATTTAATGATATAATTATGTCGAGAGAAAAAATAACGGAGTAAATATTATGATTAGAACAGTATTTAGATATCAGGAAAAAAGGGCAATAGCTTATGATTTTAATACAGAAATAGGAGAATGTAATTTTGAGGAAACAGAAGATATATGGAATATAACTCACACAGAAGTAAATGAAAAACACCAAGGACAAGGGATTGCTAAAAAACTTGTGGAAAATGTTATGGGGAATGCCAAAAGACTAAATAAAAGTATTGAGGCAACTTGTTCTTATGCTAAAAAAGTAATAGAAAAAAATAAAAGTGAGGTTGATTAGATGGAAGACAAAATCAAAAAGCAAAGTATTGATAGACTAAATATATCAGTATCTATACTCGAAGGACTAAAACAAAATAATATAATTAAAATAGAAGACAAGTGTTCTTTTTTTTTACATATTTACTCATCGTTTTCAATGAACTTTCTATACTCCATTGAATATTTTTTTCAGATACATTATATTTATGCGACAAAATAATACAATTGCAATCACAACTCTAAGGACAACACAGATTGTAGAGTTAGATGTTATCATCTAACTAACTCCTAAAAAGAGCTGTCATTGATTGCTCTTTTTTATTGTATTTGGAAAATTCATTTTATATTCAAAAAAAATATAATGACAATTTAAAAAAGATATTATATAATAACAAAAGAAATTTTAATAAAGGAGTATAAAAAATGGAAAAAGTAAGAGGATTTGAAATAGCAAAAGGATTTGAAAATGAAAAAATTAATATGCCAGTACGTAAAACAAAATATTCTGCTGGATATGATGTGGAAGCAGCTGAAGATTGTATAGTTCCAGCATTTAAAGCAGGTCAAGCACCTACGTTAATAAAAACAGGAATAAAAGCATATATGCCAGAAGATGAATACTTAATGCTTTGTAACAGAAGTTCTAACCCAAAGAAAAAAGGGCTTGTTCTATCAAATGGTGTTGGAATTGTGGATGGAGATTATTATGGAAATACTGATAATGATGGACATATAATGTTTGCATTCTTTAATATAAAAGATGAAGACATGGAAATAAAAAAAGGAGATTGTATAGGACAAGCAATTTTTCAAAAGTTTTTTACAGTAGATAATGATAACGCTGAAGGCACTAGAATGGGCGGTTTTGGGTCTACTAGTAAATAAAAAATAGAGAGAAAACGGTAAAAATAAATGGTAAAAGTTTTGACTTTTGCCATTTTTTGTAGTATAATATATTTGCGGTTTAGAGAAGAGCCTAAAAACCTTTCTTAACTAAAAACCAAATATTTTGCAATAGAAAGGAGCGTCTTACATGTTTAATGTAGGTGATAAAATTGTATATCCAATGCATGGAGCAGGTACAATTGATTCAATAGAAGAAAAAAATATTTTAGGAGAAAACCAATTTTATTATGTTATAAGAATGCCAGGTGAAGTAAAAGTAATGGTACCAACAGATAGAGCAGAGCAAATTGGTGTTAGAAATGTAATAGGTAAAGAAGAAGCTGAAAAAGTTATTTCAATTCTTGGTGAAGATGAAACTGAAATGTCACAAAATTGGAATAAAAGATATAGAGATAATATGGAAAAAATGAAAAGTGGAAGCGTATATGAAGTAGCAGATGTAGTAAGAAACCTTAGCTTTAAACAAAAAGAAAAAGGGTTATCAACAGGCGAGAAGAAAATGCTTTCTAATGCAAAACAAATATTAGTTAGTGAACTTGTGCTTGCTGAACATGCATCACAAGATGAGGTTGAAGAATTAATAAATAATAAAATTAATTTATCATTTAATGAATATAGAGCTCCACAAGCAGAAGTGGACATAAATACAAGTATAGTAAATAAATTTATTCCATTTGATGATAATGGAACAACAAATTTATAAGACAACAAAAAAGATGAGAAGGCGATAAAAAAGCCTTCTTTTTTCGATATTTGTCATAATGTATAGAAGGATTTAACCACTTTATGTCGAATAATATAAATAGTATGTAGAAAGGTAATTTAAAATTGGTAAGATATAGTGATGAACTAATTGAAGAAATAAGAACAAATAACGATATTGTAGATGTAATATCTAAATATGTTACGTTAAAAAGAAGTGGGAGAAACTTTTTTGGATTATGTCCATTTCACAAAGAAAAATCTCCTTCTTTTGCTGTTTCGCCAGATAAGCAAATATTTCATTGCTTTGGATGTGGAGCTGGTGGAAATGTAATTCATTTTATTTCAAAAATAGAAGGACTAGATTTTAAAGATACTTTAGAATTATTAGCAAATAGAGCTAATATTGAGTTGCCAACACTGGAAAATTCAGAGGATGATAAAACAGCAAGATTAAAATCAAAAGTATATGAAATAAACAAAATTGCGGCTGAATTTTATCATGAGAATTTATACAAACCTACATCTAAAATGGCCCAAGAATACATAAAAAAGAGAAAACTTGACAATCGTACATTAAAAGCATTTTTAATTGGGTATGCAGGTAATTTTAATGAACTATATTTGTTACTAAAACAAAAAGGATTTACAGAAGAAGAAATGTTAGCTTCTAGCTTAGTAAAAAGAACTGACAATGGTGGCTACATGGATAGTTTTCGAAAGAGATTAATGTTTCCAATACAAGATGTTAGAGAAAGAGTTATTGCATTTGGTGGTAGAGTTTTAGATGACAGCAAACCTAAGTATATAAATTCTCCAGAGAATATAGTGTATAGCAAAGGCAGAAACTTATTTGGTCTTAATGTAGCAAAAAAGCATGATACCAAAAGAATTATTATTGTAGAAGGATATATGGATGCTATTTCTTTATATCAAAGAGGAATCACAAATGTTGTGGCATCTCTTGGTACAGCAATGACTGAGTCACAAGGAAGACTTCTTAGAAGACACAGTGAGCAGGTAATTTTGGGTTATGATGCTGATGGGGCTGGACAAGCAGCAATATTAAGAGGAATGGAAATTCTACAAAATCTAGGATGTGATATTAGAGTATTGCAAATAGAAGGTGCAAAAGATCCAGATGAATATGTTTTAAAATATGGACCAGAAAGATTTCAAAGATGTGTAGATAATTCTATTTCATTAGTTGAATTTAAAGTTAAAGTTCTACTAAAAGAATTAAATATAGAAAATACAAATGATAAAATAAAGTTTTTAAATGAAATTGCCAAAATTCTATCGAAAATTACAAATCAGATTGAAAGAGAAATATATGTTGATAAAATTGCACGAGAATATAAAATTTCAAAAGAAGCAATTTATGCAGAAATAAATAAATTGATTTATAAAGATAATCAAGGAAGTAAAAAATTAGAGAAAAAAGTAATTACGATGGAACTAAAAGAAGAAAGCAAAACTAACATTTCAGAATCAACTCTAAAAAAGGAAAAATTAGTAATATATTTACTTATAAATGAATATTCTAAATCTTATGAAAAAATAGCAAAATTAATAACTTTAAATGATATACAAGATGAAACAAATAGGCAAATACTAAAAAAGATGTATGAAGAATTTCAAAAAGGAAATATTAATACTAATCAAATTGTAGATTGGTTTCAAGATGAAAACATTATTAGTAGAATTACAGAAATAATGGCTGAGGACTTTGAAATAACTGATGTGAATAAAGCAATAGATGATTTAATTAATGTTTATGAAAAACAAAAATTAGTAAATAGAAGAAACGAAATTTTAAAGCAATTGGATACCGAAAAAAATGTAGAAAATATGAAAGAATTAGAAAAAGAATTAAATGACATTATTTTAAAGTTAGCTAAAATCAAATAGGAGGTTTAATATATATGAAAAAGAAGCAAGAAGACGAACCAATAATAGAAGATAAAGCAAAAAAAGTAGAAGAGCCTAAAAAAGAAAAAAAGACTAGAGCAAAGAAAAGTGAAGAAATAAAAGAAACAGAAAAAAAATCTGATAAAAAAATGCCTAATAAAGAAAAAGAAGTTGATGAAACAGCAAAAAATAATAATCAACCTGAACCAGAAAAAGTAGAGACTAATAAAGTAAAGAAAATCAAAGAAATTGACGACATAAGTAAAGAAAAGGTTGAAAGCATACTTAAAAAGGCAAAAGAAAATGGAAAAATCACCTATGGAGAATTAGCTAACGAATTAGAAAATACAAATCCAGATCAGATAGAAGAAGTATTTGATACATTTGAAGGTCTAGGAGTAGAAGTTCTAAAAGATGGAGATCTTGATTCTGAACCAGACATGGATGATTTAAGAGAAGTTGAAGACATTAAATTAGAAGATATAGACTTAACAAATATGGAAGGCATAAGTGTAGATGATCCTGTTAGAATGTATTTAAGAGAAATAGGAAAAATACCACTACTAACTTATGAACAAGAATTAGATTTAGCACAAAGAATACTAAATGGAGAAGAAGGAGCAAAACAAAAATTAACAGAATCAAATTTAAGGCTAGTTGTAAGTATTGCTAAAAAGTATGTTGGAAGAGGAATGCTACTTTTAGATTTAATTCAAGAAGGAAACATGGGATTAATAAAAGCTGTAGAAAAATTTGACTATACTAAAGGATATAAATTTAGTACTTATGCAACATGGTGGATTAGACAAGCTATTACAAGAGCTATAGCAGATCAAGCAAGAACCATTCGTATACCAGTACACATGGTAGAAACAATAAATAAACTAATTAGAACTTCAAGACATTTATTACAACAAAATGGTAGAGAACCTACACCAGAAGAAATTGCAGCAGAAATGGAAATACCAGTTGAAAGAGTTGCTGAAATTCAAAAAATTGCGCAAGATCCAGTATCTCTTGAAACACCAATAGGAGAAGAAGATGATAGCCATTTAGAGGATTTTATACAAGATGAAGATACTCCAGCACCACAAGATTCAGCAGCATATACACTACTTAGAGAACAATTAGAAGAAGTGATGGGAACTTTAACACCAAGAGAAGCTAAAGTTTTAAAATTAAGATTTGGTTTAGAAGATGGAAAATCTAGAACTTTAGAAGAGGTTGGAAAAGAATTTATGGTTACTCGTGAAAGAATTAGACAAATTGAAGCAAAAGCATTGAGAAAATTAAGACATCCAAGCAGAAGCAGAAAATTAAAAGATTATATGAACTAACACAAAAAAGCTGAACCAAAGTTCAGCTTTTCGGGTTAATTTGGGCAGAAAGCTTGATTTTTCTAGAATAATATGGTAAAATATATATGTATTATGAATTTTAACCATTATAAATGGAGGAGATATATATGAATTTAAAAGAGAAATTAAGTTACTTTTGGAATGTAACTTTGGGAGAAGATTATCCAGAAACAGAAGATGTAAAAAAAAGTAACAATCCAGAATTTGCAGAATTAAAAAAATCTTTAAATAGAATTGAAGAAATGGAAAATACATATTCTAAACCAGCATCCAGCTCAAAAGGTGGAAAAGGCAGTATTGTACAGAATGTATCTGTTGATGAAAAAGCTGCTGCTGAAGTTGCTGAAGCAAAAAAAGGAAACAAAGAGCAAGCTAAAGAAATTGAAGAAAAATAATTAAATATTAAAAAGTTGAGCTAAGCTCAACTTTTTAATATATTTTTATTGACAAAATAAAAAAAGCATATTATAATGTAAATCGCGTTAGCAAATAACATATGGCGAGGTAGCTCAGTTGGCTAGAGCAATCGGTTCATACCCGATAGGTCGTGAGTTCGAATCTCACCCTCGCTACCATAAACGGCTAGATATCTAGTCGTTTTTTTATTCTATTTTTCTTTCAGAACGTGAATTACACATTTTTTCATATTCTTTACATTTTATTTTATATTCAATCTGTTGAGTCATATATCTATAATACATATAAGCTTGCTCATATTGCATACATGGATTGAACATATTTGGATCTCCAATAATTGGATCACATCCAATATCGTAATTCATATATGCTGAGAAATTAGGGTCATTTTTATCCATAAAAATCTCCTTTCTAACTGTTTAAATAAATAAACCAAAACTAATAAAAAGATATGTGTAAAATGCTGCAAATATACCTTGTAATAATTTGCCTATAATATAAGATTTAATAGAAAGTCTGGCCTTACTAATAATACTAAATACTTGTAATAATACTGAAAAACCACCAAAACCCAATAGAAAACTGGTGGTAATTATACTAATCGAAAGAGAATGAATATTAGAAGAGGCGTTAACACCATTTGTTAATTCTATAACTCCAATTAATAAAGAATTTAATAATTCACTTGGAAAACCCAAATAACATAGAATAGGAGATAACAATGTTGTGATAATACTTAGCACTCCACTTTGATTTAATATAGAAATAACTACAGAAAAAACAACTACAAAACCTCCAATTGTCAAAATAGAAGAGATTGAATTTGTAATAGATTTTCCAAGCAATTCTCCAAGATTACAAAGTGAAATAGTAGAATTTGATGAATTTGAATCAGAGCCATTAGTTAAAGTAAAATTAACATGGCGACTACTAAAACGTAAAAAAATACCGCCTGTTACACATGCAAATATATGAGTAATAAACAATAATATGCCAATATTAGTACTACCAAATAATGCTATTCCGACAGTTCCAATAATAAATAATGGACCAGAATTGTTAGTAAATGCAAGAAGTCTTTCTGCTTCATCTTTGGTAACTATATTTTGTTCAAAAAGTTTTACAACCACTTTAGCACCAACTGGATAACCACTAATAAGACCCATTAAAAACGCAAAAGCACCTTCACCTGGAACATTAAATAAAGGTCTCATTATTGGATTTAAGTATTTACCTAATGTTTTTACAATATTTGTATGACTAAGTAATTCTATTGAAATGAAAAATGGAAAAAGAGAAGGAACTACAGCAGTCGCCCATAAGACCAATCCATCTTTTGCAGCCTTGAGACTTGAATTAGAATATAAAATTAATCCAATACAAAACATACAAATAATAATTGATACTCCATTTTGTCTAATTGAACATACAAAAATTTTTATTTTGCTTTTTCGTTTATTTTCAATTGGAATAGATATTGATGTCATAAACAATTTCTCCTGATATTTAAAATATGTAATACTTTTAATATGTAATGCTTGTAATATGTAATGTTAAAATCGCTGGTCCTTGGTGTCGAGCTTCCTTCCCTTGGATGTCACAAAAACAAATAAATTTGTTTTTGGACACTATCGGATGGAACTCTCCAACCGTTACGCTTTGCTCCACCTTACGCGGACTGGCGCTTTCTTTTAACATTACATATTACAAATAACTATAATAGTTTAAAATTTATTTAGAATATCGAAATAGCGAAAACCAATTGAAAACTACATGCTCAATCATATTAAAAGCTGTATTTTTATCAACAGACTTTTCGGCCACAATATTTACTTTGCTAATTTCTGTACCATTTAAACTATATGTAATATTACCTAAAACTTGCCCAGCAGAAACAGGTGCATTAATGTTATCAGGGAGTTGTACAGTTTGAACAACATCTTTATTTTGACCTTTTTTAATTAGTATACCACTGTCATTTTCAGCTATTGCATTAACGGTATTTTCTATACCCTTATCAACAGAAATTTCTTTTATTAAATCATTTTTATTAATAAGACTTTTATATTCAAAATTGTTAAAACCATAATCTAATAACTTTTGTGCTTCTGCAAAACGAATTGGTCCAGTTGGAGCTTTCATTACAACTGCAATTAGAGATAAATTATTTCTTGTGGCACTTGCAGAAAGATTATATAGAGCAATAGAAGTTGAACCAGTTTTTAGACCAGTAGCTCCTTTATAATTTCTGATCAGTTTATTTGTATTAACCAATGATGATTTTCCATCTCTTAAAGTATCCATATAGATTGTAGTGTATTTTGTAATTGATGGATGGTTAATTAGTAATTCTCGTGACATTAATGAAATGTCATAAGCAGAAGTTACATGACCATCCTCGTCAATACCATGACAGTTCTTGAAAGTAGTGTCATTCATACCAAGTTCTTTTGCTTTAGACTGTGTAATTCCGCTGTTACTGTCCGTTACAACTGCAACCTTCATTTCATTTCTCCTTCCGGCAGGTCCTCCTGGGGCTTGTCCTGCACTGACATATATAATTGATAATACATTCCCTGTTTTTCCAGAAGCTCTTCATGGCTTCCTTCTTCCATAATTTTGCCATCAGACAGCACCAGAATCCTGTCTGCATTCTGAATCGTAGTCAGACGGTGGGCAATGGTTACTGTCGTTCTTCCCTGCGCCAGGCGCTCCAGAGACTGATTTACCAGGTGCTCGCTTTCATTATCCAGAGCCGAAGTTGCCTCATCCAGAATCAGAATCGGCGGATTCTTCAGAAATACTCTTGCAATACTGATACGCTGCTTCTGTCCTCCAGACAGCTTCACTCCCCGTTCGCCTACATAGGTGTCATAGCCGTCCTTCAGCTCAGAGATAAATTCATGAGCACCGGCCATCCTGGCAGCTTCGATCACTTCTTCCCTGGTTGCCTCCGGCTTTCCATAGGCAATATTGTCATAAACGGTACCTGAGAACAGATACACATCCTGCTGCACAATTCCGATTCCGGAGCGGAGACTCTGCAGAGTAATTCCTCTCAGATCCCGTCCGTCAATCTGGATTGTTCCCCGCGTTGTATCATAAAATCTGGGGATCAGATTGCACAGGGTTGTCTTTCCCCCGCCGGAAGGACCAACCAGAGCAATCTTCTCTCCCGGCCGGATATCCAGACTAATGTCATCCAGAACAGGATTGTGGTCATCCGGATACTCGAAGCTTACATGATCGAACCGGATTCCTCCCTTGACCTGCTCCATAGGCTTTGCTCCCGGTTCATCCAGGATCTCCACCGTAGAATCCATAATTTCCACAAAACGCTCAATTCCCGTCATACCCCGCTGGAACTGCTCTGCAAACTCAATGATTCTGCGGATAGTGGCAAGCAGAGTTGTCACATACATGGTGTAGGCTACCAGATCACCGGGGCTGATCAGGCCCTTTACCATAAAAATACCTCCGGCAAGGATCACCACCGTGTACATCAGTCCGTCAAACATACGGACAGTATTCTGGAACGCAGCCATATATTTGTAGGTTTCTCTCTTAATATCCAGGAAGGCCTGGTTGTCCTCCCGGAATTTTTCAATTTCGATATCCTGGTTTGCAAAAGCACGGACAACTCGGTTTCCCAGAAGATTATCCTCAATTTTTGCATTCAGCTCACCAATCTGATATCTCTGGCGCTTAAAAGCAGCCCGCACCTTCAGATTAAAATAGGTGCAGGATACTGCCATAACCGGAATAAATGCAAAAATAATCACGGTCAGAGGCAGATTGATCCCTGCCAGCACAGCAAAGGCCACAATCGTCTTGATTCCTGCGATAAAAAATTCCTCAGGACAATGATGGGCAAATTCCGTGACATCAAACAGATCACTGGTGATCCGGGCCATAATCTGCCCCACCTTCGTATTATTAAAATAACTGTCTGACAGCTTCTGCAGATGCTCAAATGCATCCTGACGCATATCTGTCTCAATTCTGGCACCCATGACATGTCCCGTATAAGCCATGTAAAAAGCCGCCATACCGTCAATGATCCGCAGACCAAAATAAACCAGGGCAATTCTGATAATCATGCCTGATGTAATGGAAGCAAGATCCCGCATTCCCTCATTGGTAATAAATCGGAGAATCATAGGCAGAACCAGCTCGCAGATCGTTGTCAGCGACGCGCAGAACAGGTCAAAAACCATAATTCTCCAATACTTTCCATAGTAGGGAACGAATCGCTTCATCAATTCTGAAGTTTTCATTCCTTTTTCCTCTGTTTTCTTTCCTGTATAGATTTTAGATGTAACCAGATGTACTCTTCATTGTAGCCTATTTTTCCAGGAAAGGGAAGCGGTATTTTTATAAATTTAATTATGTCCATGCTTTTCTCCGACAGATGTTTTTCTGGACGAACCTGAAAATCTGCTTTATAATAACACATAGGAAAAAAAGCAACACAGGGAGGAACTTATTATGCCTTATTGCCCCAAATGTGATATGGAATTTGTTGACGGAATTACCGTGTGCAGCGACTGCGGCGGACCCCTTGTAAACTCTAAGGAAGAGGCTCTGGCCATAGCCCGAGAAGAGGCCGAAGCGCTCCGGATCCGGAAAGAAGCCCAGCTGGCTGCCCAGTTGGAAGAGGCTGCCCTTGAAGAGGAGCTTTTAAAGGAAGCCGAACAGGAGACCTCCTCTGAACAGAAAAGCTGCAGAGAGCCTGCCCGCGTCTATGTAAAAAAATCGCAGCGCTATGAGGATCTTCAGTCCTCTTCCTCTGCATTTCTGCTGTTGGGAAGTATTATGCTTGCAAGCGGAATTCTCTTCTGGCTGGGTGTCATCCCTATGCCCATTGCCGGTTTTTCCGGAATCATTACAAAAACGCTTCTTGTTGTCATGGGAGCTGCCGCTCTTTATGTGGCCTTCACTTCATCCAGGGATGCAAAAAAGATCAGCAGCCAGATTGCCCAGGAGGAGGAAACCACAAAACAGATGATTACCTGGTTTGTTTCCAGCTATACGGGAAATCAGCTGGATCAGCAGATCCTTTCAGAATGCGGCGAGCTGAGCCCGGAGGAGCTGAGTCTCAAACGGTTTGAACTGATTCA
>ERZ835051.3827-NODE-3827-length-11267-cov-4.977257_pt1 | contig 11267 bp, 7 predicted proteins | sample MGYA00519575_ERZ835051 | MGnify/ENA primary metagenome ERZ835051 (study PRJEB31850, sample SAMEA3708769) | human gut metagenome | biome: human gut; feature: human-associated habitat; material: faeces | place: China | collected 2014 ... | reverse complement strand
TAGTAACACATTTATTAGTTTGTAAATGTGTCTACCTATATCAGGATAAGACAGTCCGTTCTTATTTCATAATGTGGTTTATTAATTCTTCCGGTGAAAGAGGTGTGATACCAAAAATATAGCTTTGACCAGACTGAAATGGTTCAGTCAGTTCAAAGTTCTCATAAGCGATACCACCAGGTATCGGAGATTTACTTGCCCAATAAGTATAACGACCATTCACAACTCCTTCTAACTCATTACTTGGATTGGAACAATACCAATATTGCGTTGCTTTTTTACCAGTATATTTCCAATGTGTATGTGTATCTTCAGCATATACAGCTTTTGTAGGGTCTTTCTCATCAGGTGACGCTATAAACCATACACCTCCATTTTTATCTTTTATCATTTCTGCCACTGGAATATGGTTATGTTCTGTGAAATTAGAATCTTTATAGCTCGGCCATAATTGGCCGGCTTCTTTCGTTTTACCATCTGCGAGATGTAATGTCCTAAGTCTTGCTTTGTTTCCCATAGTAGCTGTGAGTATAAAACGATTTAGCTCATCTGATTCTTCCGTGGTATACGTAGTTAATTCAAACTCATAAGGCTTTCCTTCTGTGAATTTAGTCCGGACATAAATATCCGCACCATTATCAAAAGTTTCACAAAAGAAATACACAGTAAGTGTTTCAACTCCATTTTCCTTTGCTATTACTCCGTGAGCTGGATAATATTGATTTGGGAATGAGGGAGCTTCAGGAGTATTCCCACTCCAAAAACGTTTTCCACGAACATTATCAAGTTGACTCCATTCCAATTCTGAGAGCCCCCTATTATTTTTTGCTTTATCAATTGGTTCAAAAGCAATGAAATTGGTAACAACAAATTCATCATGTTCTAAATAAGGTGTATAGATACGAATTAGCCCACGTGGACCTCCTAATGGAGCAATTCCTATTCGGATACCATTTGCAAATCCCCAAATGGGTTGTGCTTTTGTATTTTGAGCAGGTTGTAACCATATTCCATTTTTTTCCGGAGTTGCTAAAGTTTCCGGAGCTATTTGTAGGTTAGTCTGTCCATAAAGGTAGTGTATTCTGCATGCAAAGAATAAAAGTGTAAATAGAATCTTGGTTTTCATGATTTTAAAAGTTTAAAATTAATTTTTATGTGTCGTTTATGGTAGTTCATATCGTTTTTAGCATGATTTGATACTGCAAATATAAAAATGTTATAACGAATTAGCAAAATAATTTGCAGATTTAATTTTTATGTTTATATTTGCATCGTGAGAATACGATAAGTGCTACTGATTCAAGAGGTAACCTAAAAGTATAATACTATTATATAGCAAAAACGTTACACAAATATATGTCGTCACTAAAAAAAATATCGCTGAAGGATATTGCTGAAGCTGCAGGCGTTTCAACAGCATTGGTTTCGTTCGTTTTGAATGGGAAAAAGAAAGAGTATCGCGTGGGAGAAGAAACTGCCCAACGCATATTGAAAATTGCCAATGAAATGAACTACCAGCCTAATCTTGCGGCCAAAAGTCTTCGTAGTGGCAAAACAAAAACAATAGGATTAGTGGTTTCTGATATTTCCAACCCATTTTTTTCTCAATTAGCGCGTGTATTGGAAGATGAGGCAACCAAACGGGGATATACCGTACTTTTTGGAAGTTCAGATGAGGATAAGGATAAGATGACCCGTGTTGTTAGTAACCTTATTAATAAAGGGGTAGATGGACTCATCATTGTTCCTTGTGACAATTCTGAGAAATCCATCGCTTCACTTGTGAACAATAATATCCCTATTGTTTTGTTCGACCGCTATTTTCCGGAAATCAATGTCAGCTATGTGGCGTTGAATAACTTCAATGCTTCCTATATATCAACCAAACATCTTTTGAATGCAGGCTATAACGCTCCTTGTATGGTGGCTTATGATGTCAACCTTATCCATATGAAAGAGCGTATCCGTGGTTATAAAAAGGCTATGGATGAAGCCGGTAAGAGAAACTTGGCTAACGTGGTCTTTTTGAGGCAGGATGCTCCCAGAAAGTCCGCAGACCGTTTGTTGCCTAAAATGATTGATGGCGGTGTAGACGCTTTTCTTTTTGCCACCAACATGATTTCATTGGCTTGTTTATATACAATAAAGGACATGGGAGAGGGAATTATTGGTAAAATAGGTTTAGTGGGTTTTGACGGTAATCCGGTATTTGACTTTTTTGATGCCCCTATATCCTATATTCAGCAGCCTATAGATGTTTTAGTACAGAAAGCACTTGAAATACTGATAGATATCATTATTAACGGTAATACAGTGCAGTCTGTGCTTGCCGAGGGAGAATTTATTGAAATGGCTCCTTAGGAGAGCTGTTTTTTTTACATGATAGCTTAATCGATTTAGTTAATTTTTATATTAATCTCAATAAAATCAGTTGAACCATGAGAAATTCAAGATTAATCGGTGGAAAGCCGAAAATTGGTATCAGACCTATTATTGACGGTCGTCGTGGAGGTATCCGTGAGTCATTGGAGGATATGACTATGGCCATGGCCCATAAAGTGGCCGAGCTTTATTCTTCTGTCTTACGTCATAGTGACGGCACTTCCGTAGAGTGCGTCATTGCAGATACAACTATTGGTGGAGTGGCTGAAGCTGCCATGGCGGCTGAAAAATTCCGTAATAGTGGAGTCGGTGTTGTACTTTCTGTAACTCCTTGCTGGTGTTATGGATTCGAAACTATTGATATGGACGGAGAAATGCCAAAAGCCATCTGGGGCTTTAATGGTACAGAACGTCCGGGTGCGGTTTACCTGGCTTCAGCATTGGCAAGCCATACACAGAAGGGATTGCCTACTTTTGGCATTTACGGACGTGATGTACAGGAGGTGACCAATATGGAGATACCGGAAGATGTACAGGAAAAATTGTTGCGTTTTGCCCGTGCAGGTATAGCTGTGGCTACAATGAAGGGGAAATCCTATCTTTCAATCGGCAGTGTATCCATGGGCATTGCAGGCTCTATTCCCAATCCTGATTTCTTCCAAGAGTATTTGGGCATGCGTAATGAGTATGTGGATGCCAGTGAGATAGAACGTCGTGTCCAGTTGGGCATTTATGACCATGAAGAGTTCGCACGTGCCATGGCATGGACAGAAAAGTATTGCAAGAGTAATGAAGGGACAGACTTTAATCCGGAACATCTGGTATATTCCCGTGAAGAGAAAGATGCCCGTTGGGAATACGTGGTAAAAATGACTCTTATTTTCCGTGATATGATGATTGGCAATCCCAAATTGGCTGAAATGGGGTTCAAGGAAGAGTCAATGGGACACAATGCGATTGCTGCGGGTTTCCAGGGACAGCGCCAGTGGACGGATTATAAGCCTGACGGTGATTTTTCAGAAGCTATACTGAATACTTCTTTCGATTGGAACGGTATCCGTGAAGCATTTACTTTCGCTACGGAAAATGATACGTTGAATTGTACTTCAATGCTCTTCAATCATCTATTGACCAATACTGCACAGATATTTGCGGATGTGCGTACTTATTGGAGTCCGAATGCCATAGAACGGGTAACGGGTAAGAAATTGGAAGGTAAGGCGGCAAACGGTTTCATTCACCTGATCAACTCCGGCTCTTGTACGCTTGATGGAACAGGCTGTCAGACACGTGACAATAAACCGGTAATGAAGCCTTTCTGGGAAATTACGGAAGAGGAAGTGGAAGCTTGTCTTTCTGTAACCAAGTGGCATCCGGCCAGTCGCGAATATATGCGTGGCGGTGGTTATTCTTCCCAGTTCCTGACTCGTGGTGAAATGCCGGTAACAATGTGCCGTTTGAATCTCGTAAAAGGTCAAGGTCCGGTATTGCAGATTGCCGAAGGCTGGACAGTAAATTTGGATAAGGATGTTTTCAAGGCTATCAATGAACGTACTGACCGTACATGGCCTTCCACTTTCTTCGCTCCACGTCTGACAGGTAAGGGGTATTTCCGTGATGTATATACTGTTATGAATAACTGGGGGGCTAATCATGGCGCTATCAGTTATGGTCATATCGGTGCTGACTTGATTACTCTGGCTTCCATGCTTCGTATCCCGGTATGCATGCACAATGTTTCTGAGGAAAATATTTTCCGTCCCAGTGCATGGACCGCTTTTGGCGAGGATATGGAAGGCAGTGACTATAGAGCTTGCAAGAATTATGGACCTCTCTATAAATAAAGGAAACAGGCGTTATGTTGAAATCAACCAAACTGAAAAACACTCTGCTGGTAGGTGCAACTGCAATACTTGTATCATGCGGCGGACAAAAAGAAATCAAGATGGGAAGTTATGCTTATGATGCCCAGTTCTTAAAGGACCACGGCATTGAATATACTGAATTGGTATCTGCTGATGGGAATTCTAAAGTGATGGTTATTCCTGCATGGCAAGGCCGTGTAATGACTACTTCTGCTTCCGGCGATGAAGGTGATAGTTACGGCTGGATTAATTATCGTTTCATAAATGAAGGCAAAGTCAGTTCTCAATTTAATCCGGTAGGAGGTGAGGAACGCTTCTGGCTTGGTCCGGAAGGTGGTCCGTTCTCACTTTATTTTAAGGAAGGACAAGAGCAGGTTTATGATAATTGGATAGTTCCTCCGGTACTTGATACTGAAGCTTTTGACATAAAGTCGCAAGACAACAGTAGTATCCGTTTTGTGAAAGATACTCGTTTGACAAATGCTTCCGGTACTACTTTTGATATGAATATTGACCGTACTGTATCGTTGATGGATGCTGGTGAAGTGGCTGCCGATTTTAATATCCAGCTTACAAATGATACGAAAATTGTAGCTTACAAGAGTGAGAATAAGATTACCAATACAGGTGACAAGGCATGGACAAAAGAGGGTGGTCTTGTATCTGTGTGGATGCTCGGCTGTTTTAATCCTACACCGACCACTACTGTATTCATTCCTTATAAGCAAGATGCGGAAGGAACAATTGTGAATGATGAATATTTCGGTAAGATACCGGCGGATAGGCTGATAAAGGAAAATGGTATTATCTATTTCAAGATTGACGGGCTCTATCGTTCCAAGCTGGGATTGCCGGCTTCACGGGCAACGGATATTTGCGGAAGTTATGATTCATCGAAAGGCGTACTCACAATCCTGTGGTGTAGTCTTCCCGAAACTCCTTCAGTCTACGTAAATGGCCAATGGGGACCTCAGGAAGATCCGTTTGCCGGCGATGTAATCAACTCTTATAATGACGGTCCGGTAGAAGACGGTTCTATAATGGGACCTTTCTATGAAATTGAAACGTCTTCTCCTGGTGCGGAGCTGGCTCCCGGTGCCTCATTGGTCCATACGCAAAAGGTGATTCATATACAAGGTAAGGATGAACAATTGGTTCCTATCGTGCAAGATTTATTTGGAGCAGATTTGAATGTAATAAAAACAAAGTTTCAATAGGGTAACTATATAATGGAGAATTCGTATGGAATCAAATAAAATAATACCGAAAGGAATCCTCTTCCCATTCATTCTGCTCACTACTCTTTTCTTTGCCTGGGCTGTGCCGAATAATCTGACAGATACTATGCTTGCAGCTTTCAAGCGCATCATGAGTATGAGTGATTCAAAAACAGCCTGGATACAGGTAGTGTGCTATTTGTTGGGATATGGATGTTGTGCTGTTCCCGGTGCCTTGTTTATCAAGAAATACACTTATAAATCAGGCGTGATGCTGGGGCTTGGTCTATATGCATTTGGGGCTTTACTGTTCTATCCTGCCATGCTTAGCTCGGGAGTGAATGTTGATTTCAGCTTCTTTATGTATCTGCTGGCAATCTTTGTTCTCTTTGCCGGACTTTCAGTTCTGGAGACGTCTACTAATTCTTATGTATTGGCAATCGGTCCTGAAAGTACCGCGACACGCCGTTTGAATCTGTCTCAGGCCTTCAATCCGTTCGGAGCGATTACGGGAGTGGTGATCAGTCAGATTTTCATCCTCTCACAACTGAATGGAATGACGGCGACAGAGCGTGCCCAACTTCCGGCTGAGGAACTGGCCGCCATCCAGGGGCAGGAATTGAATGCTGTTACTACTGCTTATGTGGTACTTGGTCTGGTGATGTTGGTGCTCTTGCTTGCCATCCGGCTTACCAGAATGCCCAATCTTAGTGAAAAAGGTGAAAAAATAGAGTTTGGTGCCACTCTTCGTCGTCTTATAAAGAATAAGAATTATGTATGGGGTGTAATAGCACAATTTTTCAATATTGGTGCACAGATAGCCGTATGGTCATTCGTAATCCGTTATGCTATGGTACAGCTGAATTTTGACGGTGTATTGGCTTCTTTAGGAGAAGCCGCTTCTGCAGATGCTGTTGTAAATGCATTACGGGGAGTGGAACCGGTAGCTGCCGCATTCTATAATTGTTGTGAATGGCTTGGATTGGATGACTTGCTGCCGCGTACGGCAGAACAGGCTGCGGCCACTTACTATATCATGTCGCTCATTCTCTTTGTGACCATGAGGTTTGTATGCACTGCAATGATGAAGTACGTGAAAGCTTATAAACTCTTGATAGGACTTGCGCTTCTTGCTGTAATGTGTTGTTTGGGTGCCATGTTCGGTAAGGGCAGTTTCGGCGTCTATTGCCTGATGGGTATTTCCGGATGTATGTCATTGATGTTCCCGACCATTTATGGTTTTGGTCTTACAGGTTTGGGGGATGATACTAAAATCGGCGGTTCATTCATGGTAATGGCTATTGCCGGTGCTGCCGTTCTGACCCAAATTCAGGGTATTGTCTCCGACCAGACAGGTAGTATTATGGCTGCATATGCTGTACCGGCCGTTGCTTTTGCAGTGATTGCCTATTATGGGTTTTTCATTGCAAGAAAACAAGAGTTAACAACCAAATAATGCTTTAGACTATGGAATCAAACAAGAAATACGTTATTGGTCTTGATTTTGGTACGGATTCTTGTCGTGCACTGGTAGTGGATACATATACTGGCCGTGAAATGGCTACGGGGGTAAGTTTTTACCCCCGTTGGAAAGCGGGGCTTTACTGCGATGCACACAACAATCGCTATCGCCAACATCCATTGGATTATATTGAATCCATGACAGAGGCTGTACATATAGCCTTATCTGATTTGAAGGAAGAAGAGATTGCTTCTATTTGTGGATTATGTTTTGACACAACTGGTAGTACTCCTGCTTTAACTGATAGGGCAGGAATGCCATTAGCTTTATGTCCCGAGTTTGCAGAAGAACCGGATGCTATGTTTATTCTTTGGAAAGATCATACAGCTGTTCGAGAAGCTGAGCAAATCAACGCACTGATTAATAAACGTAACCTTGATTATTTACTTTATGAAGGTGGTACTTATTCATCAGAATGGGTATGGTCAAAGGTTTTACATATTATCAACACAAACGTCGCTATAAAGGATGCTGCTTATGCTTGGGTAGAACACTGTGATTGGATGACTGGATTAGTAACTGGTAACACTATTCCGGAACAGATTTTTCGTAGCCGTTGTGCTGCTGGACATAAAGCAATGTGGCATGCCAGTTGGGGTCTTCCTTCCGGCGAAGTTCTCGAAGAACTTAATCCGGCCTTGAAGGAAATGCTCCCCCATCTGTTCACAGAAACCCACACCAGCGACACCAAGGCAGGGGAACTGACACCCGAGTGGGCAGACAGGCTTGGACTTCCCCAAGGAATCGCCGTGGCCGTGGGGGCGTTGGACGCCCATATGGGAGCCGTAGGCGCATCCGTCGTCCCGGGGATACTGACACGTATCATGGGAACATCCACCTGCGACATCATGGTTGCCGGCAAAGACGAGGTAGGCGGACGCTGTATCAAGGGAATCTGCGGCCAGGTGGACGGTTCGGTGCTTCCGGGATTCATCGGTTTCGAAGCCGGACAGTCGGCTTTCGGAGACATCTACGCCTGGTTCAGGAAGATGCTGGCATGGACACTGAAAGATATCCCCGGAGGGGAGGCCAGGCAGAAAGTTCTGGACGGCATGCTGGTGGAACTCACCCGTGAGGCCCAGGACATGGAACCCTCCGAGGATGGTGTTGTCGCCCTGGACTGGATGAACGGCCGCCGTACCCCCGATGCGGACCAGAACGTGAAGGGTGCCGTTGCGGGACTCACGCTGGGTACCAGCGCCCCGGAAATATTCCGTGCGCTGGTGGAAGCCACCGCCTTCGGTTCCCGCCGTATTGTGGAGCATATGAAGGGCCAGGGGCTGCGCATTGATTCGGTCAATGCCATCGGAGGTATCAGCAAGAAGGCGCCCTTCGTGATGCAGACGCTGGCGGACGTGCTGGACATGCCCATCCGTGTGGTCCGCTCGGAACAGACCTGTGCCTTGGGAGCGGCAATGTTCGCGGCAGTTGCCGCAGGGGTGTACAAGGATATCAATGAGGCGACAAGGCATATGGGGTCGGACATCGAGGCTGAATACCGGCCGGATGAGAAAAGAGCCCTCATCTACGAAAAACTATACAAGAAATATCTTGAACTGGCAAAACTTGCTGAAACCATTAACTAAGTATACAAACCATTAATCTATTTAAAACATGAGAATCAAATCATTAATTTTGGCGGCCTTATGCATGGTCACCGTGGGTGTTTACGCCCAAAGCAACTACCCGTTCAACGGTCTGGACATGAACATGGGTAACCTGTCAAGACTGTCCGATGCCAAGACACGTTCCATCAGCCCTGAGAACTTTACAGGCGAGAAGGGCAAGGGCGGCATGGCCGATCCGGTCAGGGACAAGGATCAGCGCAATGTGGCCAACGCCCACCATGCGGCCAAGGACCTGGGCAAGGGTTGGAAGGTAAACCCCTTCATCATCGTGAAACCGGGAGAGACAATCACGATTGCGGAGATCGAGGGTCCGGGAGCCATCCAGCAGATCTGGATGACACCGACCGGGAACTGGCGCTTCTCCATCCTGAGAATGTACTGGGACGACGAGAAGGAGCCTTCCGTCGAATGTCCGGTGGGTGACTTCTTCTGCAGCGCATACAATGAATATGCACAGCTCTCCTCACTGGCCGTCTGCGTGAATCCGGGCAGCGCCTTCAACTGCTACTGGAAGATGCCTTTCCGCAAGAAAGCCCGTATCACGCTGGAGAACATCAACACCGCCGAGGAGATGCGCCTGTACTACCAAATCAACTACACCTTGACAGAAGTTCCTGAGGACGAGGCCTACTTCCACGCGCAGTTCCGCCGCTCCAATCCGACCCAGGGGTCGCTGCACACGCTGATTGACGGTGTGAAGGGCAAGGGACAGTACGTGGGTACCTACCTGGCATGGCGTGTAAACGACAACTGCTGGTGGGGTGAAGGGGAAATCAAGTTCTACATGGACGGTGACAGGGAATATCCGACTATCTGCGGGACCGGGATTGAGGACTACTTCTGCGGCTCGTACAATTTCGAGAACCAGAAGACGCGCCAGTACCAGGAGTTCACCACCCCCTATGCCGGCATGCACCAGGTAATCCGTCCCGACGGGCTGTACCGTGCGGTGACCGCTTTCGGGCTGTACCGCTGGCATATCCTTGACCCGGTACGCTTCGACAAGGACCTGAAGGTCACGATACAGGACCTGGGATGGCGCCATGACGGACGCTACAACAACCAGAAGTCGGATATCTCGTCGACCACTTTCTGGTACCAGGCCGAGCCGCATGCCAAATTCCCGGCTTTGCCGAGCAAGGACGATTTGGAAATTCCAAGATGGTAAAATAAAAGTTTGAGTATAGAGGCTGTGCAGTACAATTTTAGGAAAAACGTATTGTATAGTAAATAATATTATATTGTTAACCTTTTTTATTTATATTATGAAATATTTCAAAAGAAATGGTTTCGTGGCATTGGTATCAATGTTGTCATTGACAGCTTATGCAGGGGATAGTTTACCTCTTTCTGTGGCTGTATCGGAGACAAAAGAGTTTATTCAAGTATCTGGACATGGTATAGATACTTCTAACGTGATTCAACAAGAGAGGATAATACAAGGAACGGTTTTGGAAGAAGGAACGAATGAACCTCTTGTTGGAGTGAATGTTGTTGTTAAAGGAACTACTATCGGTACCACGACTGATATTGATGGAAAATACTCTATAAAAATACCTTCTGATAAGGCAATATTAGTCTTTTCTTATATTGGTCAAAAAACGGAAGAATATTCGGTTAAAGGCTTAAACTTTTTGAATGTTATCATGAAGAGTGATGCTACAATGTTGTCAGAAGTTGTGGTATACACTGGTTATATGACACAGAAGAAAGCGGATTTGACAGGTTCTGTTGCAATGGCAAATGCGAGTGATTTAAAGAAAAATGCTTCTGCCAATGCCATGAAGTCATTACAAGGAAAGATGGCTGGTGTGCATATCACTACAAATGGTGGTAATCCTGCTGAAGGAACTACGGTGCAGATTCGTGGATTGTCTTCTCTTTCGGGAGGAGTTAAGCCTTTAATTGTTTTGGATGGTATGCCTACTGAAAATTTGAATCTTCGTGATATAAATTCTGGTGATATTGAATCTATTCAAGTTTTGAAAGATGCAGCATCTGCCGCTATTTACGGAGCCAAGGCGGCCAACGGGGTGATTGTTGTAGAGACGAAAAAACCGGAAGCAGGAAAATTACGTTTTAGCTACAATGGTAATTATCAGGTGGCTTGGGCAGACTTGACCGATTATAATCTGATGAATGCAAGCGAAAAACTTGAGTTTGAACGTCTGTCCGGGCATTATGGCAAATTGGACGAAAATGGAGAGATTCTCCACGATAAAAATCGGGCGCTTTATTATAAACGACTGGCGCGTGTCATTGCCGGTCTGAATACATACTGGATGGATAAACCCTTACGTACGGCTTGGACACACGAACATTCGCTGAATATTGAGGGGGGAGATGCGGCTTTCCGATATGGATTGACTTTCCGATATAAGAACAATCAAGAGTGATGAAAAAATCCGAACGACAAAATGTCGACGGTACGATCAATTTGCTCTATCGGGTGGAGAAATTCAATTTGAGTAATCAAACAACAATCGGATATACGAATGCGCCTAATAGTACCGTACCCTTCAGTTCGTTTTCCCGCATGAATCCGTATGAATCGCCATACGATGAGAACGGTGAGATTTTGAAAGTACTCGAAGAAAAATCTGTCTATAATCCTTTATGGGATTTTATTCAGAAAAGCTATGACGAAAGCGAT
>ERZ835051.3823-NODE-3823-length-11278-cov-2.736167_pt1 | contig 11278 bp, 10 predicted proteins | sample MGYA00519575_ERZ835051 | MGnify/ENA primary metagenome ERZ835051 (study PRJEB31850, sample SAMEA3708769) | human gut metagenome | biome: human gut; feature: human-associated habitat; material: faeces | place: China | collected 2014 ... | reverse complement strand
CAGTGATGATGCGGATTGTGCCGAATTAAAAAAAGATTTGGTTGAGATGTATGAAAAATCAGGAGTAACCGTTGATGTGTATTTTTGTATTGCAATAGAAGAAATGGAAGCGTGGCTTCTAGGGGATGAGAAAGCAATAGAAGAAGCATATCCACAGGCCAAAATGCCGTTGTTAAGAAAATACGTTCAGGATAGTATTGTAGGAACATGGGAGTATTTGGCGGATGTGGTTTATAGCGGCGGTGTGAATGCCTTAAAAAAGAAAGCGGAGTCTTATTATGAGATAGGGTTGTTTAAATGTGAATGCGCCGGAAATATTGGAATGTATTTAAATATTCATGAAAATAAATCACCAAGTTTTAATTATTTTATAAATAAGCTGAATGATTTTTGTGAAGTTTAGTTTAGAATAATTCATATAACGCAGCAAAAGAGCCATAGCACGTGTCCTCTTTTCCTGCGTTATATTTTTTTAATACATTCACCTATTGACATAGTAGGTAAATAGGAATATCATCTTGATAAAACAAAGGATTGGAGAACAGGCGTATGATGATTTCTTCAAAGGGCAGGTATGCCCTGCGGGTTATGGTATTTCTTGCGGAGCATAACTCAGATGAATATGTACCGCTAAAAGAAATATCGGAAAAAGAGCAGATTTCACAGAAGTATCTGGAGAGCATTGCAAGAATGTTGTCCAAAGAACATTTAATAGAAGGCATCAGCGGACACGGCGGAGGTTACCGGCTGGCAAGAAAACCGGAAGACTACCGGATTAGTGAAATATTGAGATTGACGGAAGGAACACTTGCACCGGTATCCTGCTTAAAGGACGATGCAGTGCCCTGCGACAGGGCAGGTGATTGCTGTACACTGCCAATCTGGAAAGGGCTGGCGGAGCTTGTGGATAAATATTTTGACAGCATGACACTGAAAGAAGTCGCAGAGAATGCCAGACAGCAGATGATACAAAATCAGAGATCAAATGAAAAAAGTTGATACAATATTACCCTGCCGGATACAAACAGGCAGGTTTGTGTCACAACAAAAATACACATAAAACAGCTTGCAATTAGGGTGATATAAAAATCAGGAGGAACAATCATGTCAGAAAAAGAATTACTGAATGTAAAAGATTTAGTTGTAGATGTAGAGGAAAAGGAAATTTTACACGGGGTCAACCTTACGATTCGTCCGGGAGAAACCCACGTACTGATGGGACCGAACGGAACCGGTAAATCTACACTGGGTTATACACTGCTTGGCAATCCACGCTACACGGTAAAGCAGGGGGAAATCTGGTTTGACGGAAAAAATATCACCGCAGAACCGGTTAATGAGCGTGCAAAGGCAGGCATTTTTTTATCCTTCCAGAATCCGCTGGAAGTGCCGGGGGTGACACTCAGCTCCTTTATCAGAAATGCGGTAGAGCAAAAGACCGGCAAACGAATCCGTCTGTGGGAGTTTAAAAAGCAGTTGGAAGCGGCAATGGAACTGCTTGATATGGATAAGTCGTATGCAGAGCGTGATTTGAATGTCGGATTTTCCGGCGGTGAAAAAAAGAAAGCTGAGATTTTACAGCTCTTAATGTTAAAGCCAAAGCTGGCAATTCTTGATGAAACCGACTCCGGCCTGGACGTTGATGCCGTGCGCACTGTATCAGCCGGTATCCGTGAATATCAGAAAAACAGCGAAGGCAGTCTGCTGGTTATCACACACAGCACAAAAATTCTGGAATCCCTTCCGGTAGATTATACACATGTTATGGTGGAAGGAAAAATCATTAAGACAGGCGGTGCAGGGCTTGTTGATGAGATTAATGAAAGCGGTTTTGCAGGCTACGAGGCAGAGGAGCACAGGTAGGAGAGCAGAGAATCAAGCATACAGCAAACAGCGGAAAGGGAGTAACAGGCAATGAAAGAAAAAAGCTATGTGGAAGACATCGACAGAAGCGTTTATGATTTCAAAGATGATGAAAAAGATGCGTATAAATTGCAGGCGGGTCTGACACCGGAGATTGTAGAAAAATTATCAAAAGAAAAAAATGACCCGGTGTGGATGCAGAACTTCCGTTTACAGGCATTACAGATTTACAATGAAATGCCCGTACCGGACTGGGGACCGTCGATTGAAGGACTGGATATGGCAAATATCGTGACCTATGTCCGTCCAAATACGAATATGAAGGCAAAGTGGTCAGACGTGCCGGAAGACATTAAAAATACATTTGAGCGGCTCGGTATCCCGCAGGCAGAGCGGAAATCCCTTGCCGGTGTCGGCGCGCAGTACGACTCTGAACTGGTATACCACAATGTGCGCGAGGAGGTTGCGGCACAGGGAGTTGTATACACGGATATGGAGAGTGCCTTAAAAGGCGAATATGCCGACATGGTACAGAAGCATTTTATGAAGCTGGTAAAGCCGAACGACCACAAATTTGCGGCATTGCACGGTGCAGTATGGTCCGGCGGTTCATTTGTGTATGTGCCAAAGGGGGTATCGGTAGAAATTCCGTTACAGTCGTATTTCCGGTTAAATGCGCCGGGAGCAGGACAGTTTGAGCATACGCTGATTATTGTGGATGAGGGCGCAGACCTGCATTTTATTGAGGGCTGTTCCGCACCGAAGTATAATGTGGCAAACTTACATGCAGGCTGTGTGGAACTGTTTGTCGGCAAAAATGCAAGACTGCGGTATTCTACGATTGAAAACTGGTCAAAGAATATGTACAACTTAAATACAAAGCGCGCACTCGTTGAAGAAGGCGGCACGATTGAATGGGTTTCAGGTTCATTTGGTTCGCACGTTTCTTACCTGTATCCGATGAGCATTTTAAAGGGCAAGGGCGCAAAAATGGAATTTACAGGCATTACATTTGCAGGAAAAGGACAAAATCTGGATACCGGAGCCAAGGTTGTACACAGTGCGCCGGATACCAGCTCTTATATTAATACAAAGTCGATTTCAAAGGACGGCGGTATTTCGACATTCCGATCTTCCGTTGTAGTGGCAAAGAATGCGAAGAACGCAAAGTCTTCCGTATCCTGCCAGTCCCTGATGTTAGATGCCATATCCCGCTCGGATACGATTCCGGCGATGGATATCCGCACAAAGGATGCCAATGTCGGACATGAAGCACAGATTGGCAGTATCAGTGATGAAGCCGTATTTTATCTGATGTCCCGCGGCATGAGCGAGGAAGATGCGAGAGCCTGCATTGTCAGTGGATTTGCAGACAATGTATCAAAGGAGCTGCCACTGGAATATGCGGTTGAAATGAACAATCTGATTCGGTTGGAAATGAAAGGCAGTATTGGCTAGAAATGCGGAATGGAGATTAATATGAAAGAAACAGTGAATATAAAAATAAATCAGTTACCGTCTAAGACATGGCACTGGCTGAAATTAAATGAAACGAATTTTGCATGGACCGATGAAGCACAGGACTGTACAATTGTAAAAAAAGAAAGCACAGAAAACGAAGCATTATCGGGCGGTAAAGAAACAGCAGAAGCATTGGCGGACATTAAAGCTTTCGAAGCGGTGGAAACCGGAGCGGGACGTCAGGCAGACTGCGTGTTTAAGGCAGTGGCGCCGGAAAGAATAACGGCGGCAGCAGGCAGAGAACCGGAAAATCCTGTGGTATATGAAATCAGCGGCACAGATACGGCATCTGCCGGTATGTTAGACATTTATGCAGAGGAAAACAGCCGGATTACGGTTGTGGAGCGTTTTACAAAAAAGAGTCCGGAAGAAAAGAATCTGGCATTCCGTACACGCATGATTGCAGCAAAAAACAGTAAAATCCGTCTGGTGCAGGTCATAGCCCTCGGCGAGGAGCAGACCCTTTTATCCGATACAGGCTGTGTCTGCGATGAAAATGCGCAGGTCGAGCTGTTGCAGTTATTTATCGGCAAGGGTCATGTATACAACGGCGTGCGTACAGATTTAAAGGGCAAGCGTGCGGATTTTCAGGCGCAGACAGGCTATCTTGTGCAGAATACCCAGCTTTTGGATATGAATTATATTGTAAATCACATCGGCAAGAAGACAACCAGCAATGTGACGGCAGACGGCACGTTAAAAGATGCCGCACACAAAGTATTCCGCGGTTCGATTGATTTTAAACGCGGCGCTTCGGGTGCAAAGGGAACGGAAAGCGAACAGGTACTGCTTCTGGGCGATGATGTCATCAATCAGACCATTCCGCTGATTCTTTGTGCAGAAGAAGATGTAGAAGGCAATCACGGTGCGGCAATCGGCGAACTTGATGAAGAAACACTGTTATATTTTGCGGCAAGGGGCATTGATAAAAAACATGCCGAAGATATTATGACACGGGCAAAGCTTGAACTTTTAACCCATAAGATTGACGATGAAGAAACAAAGGAATTTGCGGAAGAGCAGTTAAGTGAGGTATTGACAGATGACAGCTTATGATTACAGACAGGATTTTCCCCTGTTACGGGGAAATAAAACGGTTTATATTGATAATGCGGCAACGGCACAGCGGCCGGACTGCGTACTGGAAGCAGAAAAGCGGTTTTACGAAACGGCAAATGCAAATCCCCTGCGCGGATTTTATCCGTTGAGCCTTGCGGCGACCGAGCAGTACGAAGAAGCAAGAAAGACCGTACAGAAATTTATTCATGCGAAATCTTCCAAAGAGATTATTTTTACAAGAAATACGACAGAAAGCTTAAATCTGGTGGCATACAGCTACGGCCTTTCAAACCTGCGTGAGGGTGATGAAATTGTGGTTAGCATTATGGAACACCACAGCAACCTGCTTCCGTGGCAGATGGTGGCGCGCCAGACCGGTGCTGTCTTAAAATTTTTGGAATGTACGCAGGAGGGGGCGCTTCCTGATGAGGTGCTTGAAGCTGCCATTACAAAAAAGACAAAGCTTGTAGCCATCGCACAGGTATCGAATGTCTTAGGCTGTGTCAATCCGGTTGAAAAAATCGTAAAACTGGCGCATGAAAAAGGCGCGGTTGTGGTTGTCGATGCCGCACAGAGCGCACCGCATATGCCGGTGGACGTAACGGCACTCGATGTCGATTTTCTCGCATTTTCGGGTCACAAACTCATGGGACCGATGGGAATCGGTGTATTATACGGAAAAGAAGAACTGTTAGAAAAAATGCCGCCATTTTTAACGGGCGGAGAGATGATTTCTTCCGTGACAAGAGAGGGTGCAACGTATGCCGAACTGCCGCATAAATTTGAAGCAGGAACAGTCAATGCGGCAGGGGCTGCCGGACTTGCGGCGGCAATCCGCTATGTTGAAAAAATCGGCTTTGACACGATTATGGCAAAGGAAGAAGCGCTTACTAAGCGTGCAATGGAGGGATTAAAGAAAGTGCCGCATCTGCATATTTTAGGCGATGAATCCCCTGAAAATCATACGGGAATTGTTGCATTTACAATAGAAGGCGTACACCCGCATGATGTCAGCGAAATCCTTTCATCAGACGGAATTGATGTGCGTGCGGGACATCACTGCGCACAGCCGCTTTTGGAGTATCTGGGGGTACACAACGCAACGCGCGCAAGCTTTATGTTTTATAATACGCCGGAGGAAGTGGATGCATTTGTAGAAAGCACGGCGCAAATCAGAAGGAGAATGGGATATGGAGAATAGAAGCTTTTATAATGAAATTCTGACGGAACACAATATGCGCCCGGAATTTAAACACGACCTGCCGGATGCCAATATTGTACTGGAAGGGGTTAATCCGAACTGCGGCGATGATATCTGGCTGAAATTAAAGGTAGAAAATGGTATCATTAAAGATGGTGCGTTTGTCGGGAACGGCTGTGCCATTTCACAGGCATCGGCAGACATTATGCTTGGCATGATTATCGGAAAGTCCAAAGAAGAGGCACTGCGCCTCGGAAAGCTGTTTTTACGCATGATTCAGGGCGAAGCAGACGACGAAGAAATCGAACAGCTTGAAGAAGCTTCGGCGTTAAAAGATATTGCCCATATGCCTGCGCGTGTAAAATGTGCCGTTCTTGGCTGGCATACGCTGGAAGAAGCGTTAAAAAAACTTTGACCAATTTGTATATCTGTGTTATGTTAAAAGAGAAACAGAGGACAGATTACAAAAGGGGGCATATTTTTTATGACTAAAATGCTGAAAAGCATCATTGCCGGTGCGGCAGTTCTGATTGGTGCATGTTTTATCGGACAGACCCAGCCGGTGCAGGCAGCAGATGATTATGCACTGCGTCTGGCAGAGGATAACCAGTGGTACTATTATCAGGATGACGAAGTCGATACAGCGTATCAGGGACTTGCGTTAAACGAATATGGCTGGTGGTACTTTAACAATGGGGTACTGGATTTATCATATACCGGAATGGCGTTAAACGATTACGGCTGGTGGTATTTTAATAAGGGTCATCTTGATTTGTCATATACGGGAATGGCACGCAATGAATACGGCTGGTGGTATTTTGACAATGGGATGCTTGATTTGACGTATACAGGCATGGCATGCAATAAATACGGCTGGTGGTATTTTACAGATGGATTACTGGATTTAGAGTATTACGGTTTAGGTGAAAATGAGTACGGTTTATGGCTGTATGAAGACGGACGGATTAATTTTAATTATACGGGAAGCATCACGGACGGTTCACAGATTTACATCATTCAGAAGGGCTATGTTACAGAGATTTCAAAGGTACGTTGTAACCTTGATCCGAATGATCCGTATTACAATTATGAATACGCGTACAGAACAGGCGATACATCCGTTATTAAAACAGATGAACAGGAAGCGTTTTTTGAAGGCTTGTCCGCTTGTCTGGATGCTGCATTTGAGTATAATACCCTGTTTGAACAGGAAAAAGCAGTACACGATTACATGGTGTTAAATTCAGCATATGATTATGAAAGTTATCAGAACGGAACCGTACCGGAGGTATCACATACGGCAGAAGGCATATTTGTCTATAAGACAGCGGTATGTGACGGATATGCCGGTGCGTTTAAGCTGTGCATGGATATTTTAGGAATTCCATGTGAAACGATTACCGGAACAGCAGGTGGTATCGGACATGCATGGAATGCGGTAATGCTTGATGATGAGTGGTATATGGTAGATGTAACATGGGATGATCCGGTACCGGATACGCCGGGACAGGTGCTGTATGGGTATTTTAACATTACAGATGAAAAAATGAAGCAGGATCATACCTATACAAGTGATATTACGGCAGATGGAACAAAGTATTATTATCTTGGAATGCAAGAAAATTATTTTACAGATGCAGAGATAGATGATTATTATGCTTATATCAGTGAAAAGGCATCAGAAACATCAGGGAATGTTACAATTACGGCAATGGTAGAAAGTACGGATCAGGAAATTGACAGTGAATGGCTGGGTACATTTACAGATTCTGGCAGACTGGAGATTTCATATCGTGAACTGAGTCTTTCAGTTCAGTGGTCAGGGCATATCGCAACATTTACATGGACGTTGAAAAGATAGAAAATATTCAGGAGGAATAACATGGCGTTGTTTATGACACGGAAGAAAAGAGAGCAGATTGGGGATGAGATTGATGATTTACTGATGCGTCAGTATCATCACAGATGTAAGCTCGAAGAGGCACAACAGGCCGGAAACGAAGAACGTGTGCAGTATGAAAAGAATAAGATAGAAGAGGAAGAACTTCAGATTCAGAAATTAAGAAAAAAGCTTGCATAGCAGGCGTGGAGATGCTATGAAGTATTCAATTGTAATCGTTACATATAACCGTTGCGATTTATTAAAAGAGTGTATTACATGTGCGTTGCAGCAGACAATTGCTGCAACGCATATTGTCGTAATCGACAACGCATGCACAGATGATACCGACAGGTATTTAAACAGTCTTTCAATACCGCAGCTTGTACATTACCGGCTGGATCATAATGCAGGAGGGGCCGGCGGCTTTTATGAAGGACTCAAAAAAGCGCATGAACTGGGAGATGAAGCGCATATTATAATAGATGATGATGCAATGCTTTCTAAAGACTTTGCAGAACAGCTGTTGGACAAAGCCCGGAAAAATCCAGAGATACTTGCATTTGCAGGGGCTGTAAAGACAGAGGGCTGTATTGTCCGGGATCACCGTCAGCGGATGAAAAGACCGGGCTTCAGAATGGAGAAAATCGCACCGGAGGAATATCAAAAGGAGTCTTTTTACTGCGATACGGCCTCCTTTTGCGGTCTGATGATTCGCGATGAGGTGATTGCGCGGATTGGATATCCGCAAAAAGAGTATTTTATATGGTATGATGATACAGAATACTGTGTAAGAATCCGTGAAATCTCCCCGATTATGGTAATTCCGGCAGCAGTATTAAATCACAAAACGGTGTTTAAACCGATGGACTGGCCAAGGCATTATACATGGAAAGATTACTATGGAATCAGAAACCGCATGCATATGGTGCGTACTCATGGGAATTTGTGGGACTATGTGGTTTTACGGCTGCTTTTGTGGACGGGCAGCGGTATGCGTAACAGAATATTTGCACTGGTTCATCTGCATCATGAGGACTGGAAAGAAGAAGTATCCATCTATAAGCGGGGAATCCGCGATGGAAAGAAATTTTTAAAAGAGAAACAGAGGTAAAGAAATATGCATAGTGAACAGATGGAACTGCATTTGCAGCATATGATTGAGCGGGCGCAGATGGGAATGCAGGGAGAAGAAAAAGAGATTGAGGAACTGCTTTTTGATGAGGTCTATACGTTAGTTTATACAATTTACAAGGATAAAGAAAAGACACAGAAAGTAGTGCGGACCATTTTGGAAAAGTATGTTGCAAATCTTTCGGACAGAAAAATTCTGGATGTACATAAAAATGTTCAGGTCTATGCAATTGTGCGGATTTATCAGGCACTGGGTAAAAAGAACGGGACATTATATACAGCAGCTGAAAATATGAAAGAATATGAATACACTGTCATTGCAGATGATTCGGAATTTGAAAAAACAGCAGACACTTACGCAGATGCGTTCGAGAGCGTACATGCCTATAAAAGCAAACCGGAAGCATTTCAGAATTTAAAGGCAGAAAAGATGATAATGGCTGCTTTATATATGTATGAAAAATGCACTGTCGATGAAATCAGCAGGACCTTAAAAATTGATGAAAGCATTGTGAAAAATGAAATTGCACAGTTAAGGGAATGTATGCTTAAAATAGGAAAGAGCACGACAGTCAAAGAAAAACGGTCACAGGAAAATGTGCAGATGCGTAAAAAGCATGAGAAAACGCATCCGGGTGATGAACAGGACGAAAAAGGACTGGTCGACTACCTTTTGCCGAATCTGGGAAAAGGAGCAAGAACAGCAATTGATATAGCAGCTTCGGTTGTTGTTATAGCTGCCTATTTTGTCATTTTTCATTAAATGTATTGAAACAACAGGGAAATTAGTGTATCATTAATTGATTGCATCTGATACAGGGTGCTATATATTGAATTGAGGATAGATTATGAAACTGATTATACAGATACCTTGTTTTAATGAGGCAGAAACCTTAGAGGTTACATTAAATGATTTGCCGAAACACATCGATGGAATTGATGAAATAGAGTATTTGATTATTGATGACGGAAGCCATGACAATACAGCGGAAGTTGCAAAGAAATGGGGGGTGCACTATGTTGTACGCTTTCGAAGGAACAAAGGTCTTGCCAAAGGATTTATGGCGGGGCTGGATGCCTGCTTAAAGAACGGGGCAGATATTATTGTCAATACCGATGCGGACAACCAGTACTGCGGTGCGGATATTGAAACACTGGTCAGACCGATTCTTGACAAAAAAGCGCATATTGTAATCGGAGAGCGTCCGATTGATGATACGGAGCATTTTACACCGTTAAAGAAAAAGCTTCAGCATTTTGGCAGCTGGGTTGTGCGCAAGGCAAGTAAGACGACAATTCCGGATGCGCCAAGCGGATTCCGTGCGTATTCCAGAGAAGCTGCGATGAGAATTAATGTAATTAACGATTATACCTATACACTGGAAACAATTGTACAGTCAGGCCGTGAAAAAATGGCGGTGATGTCAGTGCCAATCCGGACCAACCCCGAATTGCGTGAATCCCGGCTGTTTCACAGCATGTGGGGATATATTAAAAAATCCATGCTGACAATTGTGAGAACCTATCTGATGTACCGCCCGCTATACTTCTTTTTTATGCTGGGAAGTATTCTTGCGCTGGTAGGCGTTGGTTTTTTTGTACGGTATTTTGTATTTTTTTGTTCCGGTGAAGGCGGTGGACATCTGCAGTCACTGATTTTAGCCAGTACCCTTCTGATTGTTGGGTTTCAGACAATTGTGGTCGGGCTGCTCGGCGATGTGATTTCCGCAAACCGTAAGATTTTACAGGATGTACAGTATCATGTAAGGAAAATGGATTACAGCAGACAGGAATGTGAAGATGAAAAATCTTCCGATTTAGTAAAAAATGAGTCAGGGTTATCAGAATGAAAAAAAGACTGCTTATAACAGGTTCGACCTTTCCACGCTATGAAAATGACACCGAACCGAGGTTTATACTGGATTTGGCAAAATATATGAAAGAATACGCAGAGGTGACGGTATTGGTACCGGCAGCGCCTAAAGCAGCAGATACAGAGGTGCTGGAGGGTGTGTCCGTGATACGGTACCACTATTTTCCGGTTCATTCATTAGAAACATTATGTTATCCAGGAGCAATCGTACCCAGAATTAGAGAAAAGAAAGTCAGGGGCCTTCTGGTTCCCTGGCTTTTTGTGTCATTATGGGTGCATCTTTTTAAAATGAGAAAGTCCTATGACATTGTTCAGGCAAACTGGCTGATTCCACAGGGAATTGTCCAGTCGTTCTTAAAAAAACCGTATATTGTGACTGGACATGGTGCAGATGTGACTTCACTGAATCGTGGATTGTTAAAAAAATTAAAAAAAAGGTGCTTAAAAAATGCATGGGGCGTCACTGCGGTATCCCGGCCTTTGATGGACGTATTGGACGGCATTTATAAGAATGGAAATCAGGCGGTAATTTCCATGGGGTGCGATACTTCACTTTTCGGACGGCAGTATCGTGAAGAAAATTATTTTGGACAGGGAAATCAAAAGGTGCTTTTATTTGTCGGACGTCTGGCAGAAAAAAAGGGTGTGTGCTATGCCATTGAAGCAATGAGAAATGTAGATAATGCAATGCTTGTGATTGCCGGTGACGGACCGTTAAGGGAAGAACTGCAAAGACAGGCTGACAAAG
>ERZ835051.3821-NODE-3821-length-11281-cov-2.926510_pt1 | contig 11281 bp, 10 predicted proteins | sample MGYA00519575_ERZ835051 | MGnify/ENA primary metagenome ERZ835051 (study PRJEB31850, sample SAMEA3708769) | human gut metagenome | biome: human gut; feature: human-associated habitat; material: faeces | place: China | collected 2014 ... | reverse complement strand
AGGATACGAGGTCGGCGTATATTTTCGTGATACGTGAATCCACTTCTCGTGCGATTTCGAGGCGGTCACTTGACCAAAGCAGGTGGTACACGTCGCTGTTCGGTACTTCTTCCATAGGTTCTGTACGGGCATACTCGGTAGTGATTTTACAGTTGGGATATTCCCGTGCGATTTCCGATATGCGATTATTCACGATTTTAGTCTTTTCCTCGTTCGACAGGTTCGGATCGAGTGTCAGTACATCGGCAACGTGCGTGTCTGTGTATGCCGAAGTCAATTCCCAACTGATTTGGATAATGGCACGGTGAATCTTGATACCCAGAAAGTATTTCGGCTTCCGTGCGATAGAAATAGTCGCACGGAACGTAATGATACCATTGATGTTCGGCATCGTCGCCTTACGGACGAACGTATAGCCGCTCCATGTACCTCCGTCCTGCCAAGTGAGGCTATAGGCTGTCTTGCAATCCTGCATGATAGCCGGTAGGCGGTAGTAATCATCTGTCGGCACATCGTTCTCTGCTTCCGCTTCCTGCTTTGCATCTGCGTACTCCTTCTGTTTTTGTTGCCACTCGGCAAGTTCGCTTTTCAGTTCCTCGATACGTGTCCGGTTGGAGTTATATTGTTGCCGGTAAGCTGCTGCGTCTTCCACGCTCGCCTCGGCAATTTTTTTCAAAAGGTCGGCGTTTTCCTTTTCCAAGGCACTAATCTGAGATTGAAGAACGGCGACTTGATTGTCCGCTTCCCGTATCAGTGCGTCCAGTTCTGAAAGATCCAGTTCGTTCTCCGTTACCGAGGTCTGCATGACACACTCTTTGGAGTGGGCATCCAGTGAGCCGCCACACTTGCGACACTTGTATTGTGTCGAGCCTTGCCCCAGCGTCGCCCCGTCTGAACAGGTTACACTGATGGTCACGCTTTCGCATCCCTGCAATTTTGCGGCGTCCGTCGCCTGATAATAGTTCCGTGCATCGGATGCTATGTAATAGACATAGCCTTCCTCGTTGTCATTGAACTCCGAGAGGCGGGCATTGAGCTGCGCTTTGAACGTATTCAAATCCATCGAATAGGAGTCGAAGACATCCTCATAGACCACCTCCATCCGATTCCAACTCTGTGTCACGTGTATCTCGTAGGCGTATGCCTTCTTTGTCTGTTTGTTACCCTTACTGATGATATAGGCCTGTTGTCGGGTATTGATAGTATAGGTGTAGCCATCGTTGCTATTGTTGAGCTGTTGCACTCGGCTTCTTGACCATCCGGCATACCGTTCTGAATTGGCGAGGGCCTGCTCCCGTTGCGAAGCGTTCGGATAAAATCCCGGATCACTCGTGTTAAAGCGTGTCCATGCACCCCCGTTCAATATGCTGTTGTCGTCTGTCGGTGGGTAGTAGTCGCATAGAGAAATGCTTCCTTGATCACGCCGTGCGATATACCACCGTTGCGTGTAATAGTTCCCGACAGCATTGTCCATATAGTCGGTCATCCACGATGTGAGGTCGTAATTGCTGAAATTGAACAATGCGGCCACGCTATCCTGACCGCCCACCATGTCGATTAGCAGACTGCCGATGTCATGTTCCGCCTGCTCGAAGAGAGTACCGTAGTGTTCATACAGGTTGCCGATTTCATTGACTTTGCCACCCAATAGGTCATGGAACGCACTACTTTGCAGTAGAGCGTCACCGAGGTTCTCCATACCTGATGTTGCCAGCCCTACGCCCATGTTATAAAGGTTGTCAATGTCGCCCTTTAAGTTCTCAATCGTGAAATTGCCCGGCACTTTGGTAAAGTTGTCCAACATCCGTTGCCAATCGGTACCGCCCAGTTCTGCGAGGTTCAGCAAGGTGGCAATGTCGCGGTCAATTTCCAGAAAAGCGATGTCCGAGAACGACAGCGTGCTGTTTGTCACCACACTTTCGAACTGCATACACAGGCTCTTCGTATCGTCGCACACTTTCATCAGGTAGCTGCCCCAGTGGATTGCTGTTTGTGGTGAGCGCAGCATCAGCTTCGCCACCACCCATATTTTCGGCATGATTTTTTCTGCCACCATGTGGTAAATTCGACGATAGTAGTAATTTTCCGTGCTGCTGCACCAGATGCCAAGGTCGGACAGAGCCTTGTGTTCCAAAAATTTGGAAGAAAATATCCCTGCTGCCGCCACTTCTGCCGCCGTATAGTGTTTCAGAATATCATCCACCTGCTCGCGGTAGTAGCTTTCGGCTACTGCCTCCGTGCCGAATGCTGCGGCCATGGCCGCCACGGTACGAGCGTCATAGTTCACGCTGTAATATTGTGCGTGAACGTGCTGTGTCAGGGCAGGCAATAGGATAACCCAAAAGATAAACAGCCGTTTCATCGTTTCAGACCTCTTTTATGTATTCCGGTTCCTTGTGATTGAAATACCACCGTTCAGATTCGATACAATTCTCCGTGACAAGTCGGCAGAACATATCATGTATGATGGTAGTATCCTTGATGGCCCTTTTGATCCGGGCTTCTTGGGAGCCGAACCATCTCAAAAAGAAAGGCTGGTTTAGATAAGTTTCGCGCACGGTCTGATAACGTAGCCATCCCAAGTCACTTAGTCTTTTTTCACTCATCGGACTACTGTTCAGTTCCCTGAATAGTTCTTCTCGAAACCTGTTTTCATCGAAGACAGGTTTGCTGTTACATAGCCTGTCGCACATATCGTAAAACTCCTTTTCTTTGGGGTTTTCTTCATAATACCGGTTCAAATACGCTTCCAGTTCTACATCGGACATACCCAACCGAAGGGAATACTCTGCCAACAACCGTTCGATGGCGGCTACTTTGTCCGGTGTCATGTCATCCATGCGGAGCAGGTTCTCCTTGGACAGCATACAAAACTCCCGGAGGGACAAAACAGTGAGTTCCGGATTGCTGACAGAGATTTGTTCGCGCGTCAAGCTGCTTTCAAACCCCATCATATTTATCCCGTAGCCCAGTGACAGGGTGATTAAAATCCTTTTCGTTTTCATTATGATGTTATTTTAGTGGTTAAGTTCAGTACACATCCCGCTTCATTAACTTTCTGCGCAAACGGCAATGCCTTGCCGATACCGCTGGTATTCCAGTCGCGGCAATATGCCTCGATAGCCTCTTGGTGGCTGCATTGTAACTCGCGCTTGTAAAGCTTCAGAGCCTCTTTCTCCGCTCGTTCGGTCGTGTAAGTCATGTAGCACTCGCGCGGTTCTTCCACGCCATAAACACCGCTGGTCGTGCCCCGACGGATAAACACCTCGCGGAAGAAGCTGCGTCCTTCCTTGTTTTCAAGGCGGTTAATGGTAAAAATTTTCTTACAGTCCACGTCCGTTAGGCCAAGAATCGTCTTGATGGTGTCGAAACGTTCCTTGAATTTGCTCTGGTCAAGCAGCATCACCACATCCGAGTTATTGATGATGGCCTCTTTCACGATTTCGCTGCCGATGATGTCTTGTATTTCCTGTGTCACCACGCCCACACTGGCCCAGAATTTACGCGCTGTTTTGTACATAAATTTAATGTACTCCGCCATCAGCGGGCTGGCGATGGCTTTCCATGCTTCCTCGATGACAAGGACTTTGCGGTTCTTCTTGATGCGCATTTTTTGCAAGAAAACATCCATGATAATCAGCGTGACCAAAGGAAAAAGCAGCGGGTCATCTTTTATGCTGTCGATTTCGAAGACCACGAACGTCTCGTCGAACAGCGAGCTGTCCATGTTCTCGTTCAGCGTCTTGTCATGGTTGCCGCCACGGTAGAAGTCCTTCATCATATAGCGGTATGTCGAGAGGTCGATGCCCGTGATACGGTTCTCCTCACAGATATCCGGGATGCGCTGCACGGAATATTCATAGAAAGAGTTGAATGACAGTTCCTCCACTTTCAGTTCCTTGCGTCGGCCCTCTATCTTGTCAATGATACCCTCGATGCGGACCGCGCGTTCCCGTTCGCTTTCGTGCCGCTTCTCACTGCTGTTGCGGTCATCAATAACGAGGCTCTTACGCAAGTCCTCACGCTGTTGGGGTGTGAAGCCCTCGAAACCATTGAAGTAGGCGTCGTAATATTCCGTGATGACGTGCTCTATCAGACGGTCTTCCGTCTTTGTGACCGTTCCCTGCGTACCTTTCCAGATAAGCAAGACGAGGTTTTTCAAGAATCCCGTTTTTTCTACGTTCATCTCTTCCCGATTGATGCGGAACGGATTCATCGTGATGGGCCGTTCCTCGGTATAGCTGATATACTTGCCGCCGAAATACTCGCATAGCCCCTCGTATGAGTTACCCGTATCGACCATTACCACGTCCGTCCCCTGTTCATGCAACTGGCGCACGACGGAGTTCATGTGGAAACTCTTTCCGCTGCCCGAAGGCCCCAGGCAGAAAAAATTCGAGTTGTCGGTCAGCTTGTTCTTTCCCTCTTTTCCCGTGATGTCGATAGCTACCGGAACACCTTGACGGTCAGTATAATAAATTTTTATCGGCGTTTCCTCACTATGCTGCACCCGTTCCTTGTACATCAGGCATACCGCAGCGTCGGAGAGGGTCAGAAAACGGTCATATTCCTCGTTCAGGCTGTAACAGTTGCCCGGAAATGAACTGACGAACAGTTCCAGTTGGTTGTATGCACGCTTACTGATATGTATGCCCATGCGCCCAAAAGCGTTTTCCAAGTGATTCGTGCATTTTTGAAGGTCGGTGTCGGCAGGCACGCCCACCACCATGTTGAAGTGCGTGTACACGAGCAGTTTGCTTTCACGGGCTATTACGTCCTGTACCTGCTTGATGTCCTCTACGGCCATTTGGTTACTCGGATTGGGGATGCTTGCGTGCCGGTTCTTCTTTTTGTCGAGTAATGCCAGTTCACGCTTCTGACTGGGCAGGAAAATAATTTGGTTGTACACCACCGTTTCTGCGTTCGGAATATTATCCACCACCGAGACAAGATCCACTGGCATCTCGGTATTATTCACCTCGATATTGGTATAGGGACGTATCAGCGAGGGGAGTGCGGCGCAGTCCACGTCCACGAGGCTGTACACCTTACAGCGTTTATCACCCATAGATACCGTTTCGTCGTCAGCCTTGACATTCGTCATCGAGACCGTACGGTCTTTGAAGTTCATCGCAAAGTAACGGTCCACATATTCGCTTGCCTCGGCTTTGTTCAGGAATTTCACTTGTACACCGCTGTCGCGTAGTAGGTCTCGAACCTTATAAATCTTCACGAGGAAATCGCGCCATTTCTTGCTATCGTAAGAGAAAAGACGGCTCTTCTTGGCTTCCTGTGTGATAGTCAGATAGCAAAGGCTGTCCGTGTACGGACGCCCATTAAAATAACGGAAGTACGATGCTGAGAGAAATTCTTGATTATGCTCCGGCTCGTTCGCGAACTGTTTTCTCACGAAGATGTCCTGTTTGTGTAAGGCATATCCTTCGCCCAGTGTTTGCGCAAGGGCAGAGAATAGATGCGTGAAATCGTAATAGCTGTCAATGTCCGCCGAATACTTCTGTACCGGATTTTCGATTTTCAAGACGGCGGAATATTCACCCGTCTTGGTGTACAGCACACCCACACCATCTGTATCTTCCACAGAGAAATAGATATTCTGAAAGATGTGCTTGCGCTTGCCGCCCGTACCGAACGTATAGACTGACAAGGCCATACCCGTACATAGGGCGATGAAAAATAAAATGATATATAGGGTCATTCCGATATTCGTTCATTAAATAGGGGCAGGTCTGCCTCGGCTGGAGGCGGACCCGCCCGCGTTCAACAATCAATCAGCCACACACATTGCCGTGATGGTTTTTCTTATAGTCATACTTTGTGCGAATAGGCATACACATACACTCCACGTTTTACATTTTTGCTGTGCAGCCCTTTTCGCTGTTTGAGGATGATAAGCACGATTCCCGCAGATAAGACAGTTGCCAATACGACCAGTCCGGCCACAAAGCCCATAAGACAGTAGGCGGCGATAAAGCCCACAATGGCTCCACCAGCCACGCCTGCCGCCCAATAGATGTAGCGGCCTTGTAATCCCATCAGCTCCAAAGGCCGTTGTAACCCCTTGAACAGCGGATAATCCGGATAACGTCCGTCATTAATCATTTCTTGACTGTTTATGCGTTAATTCCGAAGAACAGAGGTAATGCTTGGGCTGCCGCAATCAAGAAAAGGCACGCCCCAACTACCATCATGATCTTCTTCTTGACATCCTGTTCCTCGTTGTTCATGGCGATATACACCGAAATGGCTCCGATGATGGCCACGACACCAGCAATGGCATAGCAGAGTTTGACCATGACAGGAACGTATTTCACAATTTCCTCCGCTACGGTTGATAGAGCTGTCGTACCGGCCGAGTAATCGCCTGCCGTACTTTGAGCCATAGCAGGTATGCCTCCCAACAGGGCAATGATTAACATTCTTACTTTGGTGGAAACTTGCATGATGGTTTTCTTTGCCTTTCGGCACATTCTTTTGAATTTCTGAAACATATTTATTACATTTTTGTGGTACTCTTGTTTTTTTTGAATTTATTTTACACTTCTGTCAGCCACCTATATGCGGTAGCCGAAGAAAGCAGGGAACACGATTGAAGCACCAATGATGAAGAGGCACGCACCGACAAGTGATACGATAGACTTCACCACGCCGTCCTCGCCTGTGTTCATTTTGATATAGATCTGGAGCGCGGCAACGACTACGAAAACCGAGGCGACAGCGTAGCAGATGTACAGCACGTACAGCATCATCGTCACCACGAAGTCGTGCATCGTTGCCAGTGCGTCTGCACCCCAACTGTAGTTTACGCTGCCACTTTTGGCGAATGCCGCATAAGGGACAAAGCACAGTGCACATAATATTTTTTTTGCTTTCGACATTTTACAATCGGTCTTTGAGAGGTTTCCACACCAGTTCCGGACGGTTGCCCGTCTTTCCTTTGGCAAGCATCGCTTTGTACAGTTCGTCTGCCGTGTATGCGTCTGACAGGTAGGTCGCGGTTTCTTCCATCTGTTCCTCCGCTTGGGCTTTCAGGCGTTTTAGTTTCTCCGCCACGGCTATCTCGCCATTATTGTCTGCGGTTTCCGTCTCCTGTGGTGCAGGCGAAGCGGTAGGGGCAACATCTGTTTCATATTTCTCATTACCCACATTGAATCCCGTATCGCTCTCCGTCACGTACACACTCTGTTCATCTTCTGGCGCACCGAGGTCAAATACCTCTTCTTCCGGCTTGCCATTTCCTTTTTTTCCATAAAGGTCCTGCACGATGATAACTGCATAATAGACGAGATAGGCAACCGTCAGGACAATGGTGAAAATAAAATATGATTTCATATATTTTTGTATAATATGATTTTTATATTTGGTTGTGTGTGCAAAATAAGAATGGATAATTTGAAAGATAAAATTATTGATTATAAAACGTATCGTTTTAATATAATATTTTTTCAAAATCCAAAAATCATATTTCAAAATCATATTCAAATATAATTTTAGATAAGAAAACAGGAAAAGTCGGGATATAAAAAAAAGCCCTCCGTGATGAAGGAGGGCTTAGGGAGCGGTTTTTTCATTGTTTCTTCCCACGTAAGTAGTCGTTCAGGTCTTTGTAACCGGCATAACAGTTTGATTCGTTATAGACGCATCTGCCATACATCCCGGCTATGGTTTCCACTGTCTTTTGTCCGGCAAGGTCATTGTCAAGGTAACAGTGAATATACGTGTATTTTTGCAAATACGTTAATGTCCTTTTCAGATTACTGACCGAGTTCATAACAAGGTAGTCACAGGGGGCATTAATGCAAATGGCACTATCGTCCGTCTGTTTTAGGGTTAGATAGGACAGAAAGTCCATGAATCCTTCAAATAGGCAGACACGGCTCTGTGCCTCACCACGCGATTGGGGTATCAAGGAAATGTCCTTGTTCTTGATACATCCTTTGTAATAAGGGTTTCGTACCTCGTATCCACCGGATATATTGCCAAAGGCCAGTGCAAAGTAACGTTTCTGGCGCAGTTCGTAATGGACTTCCTTGCAGAACATTCGTCCGATATCCGAATCAATCATACGTGAATGGAGATATGAGAGCAGTGCGTGGTGTCGCAGCGGCACGATAATCAAATTCTTCATGTCGGCTTCCACTGGTCGAGAGGTTGCGGGCAACGCCCGGGGTCTCGGCAGCGACACACCATTGACATACCGTTTGATGTATGCTAATGCTTCACTCACACTTTTAGTTCCGCAAAGGTACTTACCCAGTTCCACAAGGTCGCCTCCGGTGGCCTCGCCAAAATCATACCATTCATTCAGCCGGTCATTGACTTTGAACGATGGCGTCACCTCTTTCCTGAGAGGCGAAAGATACCAATATTGCTCTGATTTCATATACTGCGCACGGTGGCCGAGCTGGGCCAAAAAGTCCACGATACGCACTCGTTTTGCTTCGTCTATGGTCATATTAAATTTCTTTTCACTTGTTTGTACAAAAGCGGTTTAGTTTAGTTTGCGCCCCTATATATATAAATACTAAATTAAACTGAATTATATAGGTCCGCGCCCGCTCTCATTCTTCATCGAAAAGCATGGTTTCTGCCTGTGTCATGTCATAATAAAAAAGTTTATCTCGTTTGATAACCAGTTTTAAGGTGTCAGTCAGATATTGCAGCAGTTTGACCATTACGTTTCTCCCACGCTTAAATCCGATTGCCTCGTAAGCAGTCATCATGGCTTGCAGCATATTTTCAAACCCACGGATGGGTTTGTCTCCAAACGCAGCGGAAAGGGCTTCACGGTGCTGTTCGATGCTTAGTTCCATAAAACCCGTCCGTTGTTTCGGTTTCTGATGTGGGGCATTCTCAAACAAATGCCCTTCTGCGAGAACCGGGAGCCCACCCTCATTGACAGTGAAAGCAAAAGGTTTAAACTCTTTCTCACGGATGTGTAACGCATGAACTTCGCTGACGTTGGGACAATCGTTGTTTTTGCTGATGACCAGTACAGTCTCCGCCTTGTTGCTCATTTCCGTACCGATATGCCCGCGCACATTGTTATCTCCTTTATTCAAGTGTAGCACACAGTGGATATGCAGGTCATACTTTGATGACCATTCCATCATCTTGTTAATGACTTCCACGGACTCACCGGTACTGTTTATGTCAAGCATCAGGTCACGGATACCATCGATAATTACAAGTCCGTATCCTTTTCTTTGGCGTAAGGCGTAGTCGATGACCCCAATGCGTATGGCCGGAGAGTATTCGCGCAAGCAAATAAAGTCGAGGTTTTCACTGTCGGTTGTAGTGGGCAGTCCGGCAAGCCGCAAGATGCGTTCCAGTACATTATGACAATGGAAGCGGCTCTGCTCCGTGTCCACGTACAGAATCTTGCGTTTACCTTCCGGGAGGTGCGCCCGGTAGTTCAGCACTTGTTTCCCTGCCAGCGATGCAGCGACAATGGCCGAAACGTTAAATGTTTTTTTTGATTTCGCCTTGCCGGTTGATGCGCTGAAGTTGCCGAGCGTAGCAATGGTCGAGTTGTCTATCCAGATAATCTGTGGCGGCGTTTCATAGGTATCCGTCGCCCGAATCTGCGAGGCGGAGAGGATATCCGATAAGAAATCCTCCTCCGGCCTCATATCCACATTATATTCAGTTCTTCTTTCGTTTTCCATGGCGTCTTTGATTAAAGAAAGGTTGTGTGGCAGCGGCCTCGTTTGCCATACGTGCTGCTTCATCTACGGTTGGTTCATAATTCTGCAAAAGCCATTCGTCCAGATCTTCTTTGGCGAAATATATCATTTTGCCACGTGGCTTGTAGTGCGGAATCTCCTTGCCTGATGTTAGCTTGTACAGCATACTCTCGGATATTCCGATATACATACAAGCCTCTTGGAAGGTAAACACCTGTTTGGTGGTATATATATTTTTTTCCAGCAATGCGATGCGTTCCAACAGACTTTCTATCGGATCTAATTTCTTTAGGATGGCTTCGACGCTTGTAAGCCGTTCACTCAGCCGTTCCATGAATGTCAATCTATTATTTTGCATAAATGAGTTATTATAAATTTAGACAATGAAGTATATCCTCCGTTATGTAGCGCGCTAACGGAGGTCAAAGATAGGGCAACCCAAAAGGTCAGCGTGAGTTTGTACCGTGATAGTAACCACGTATCACGGCAACTGTCACGCTTTTACCTTTCACATACTTCGCTTATTGGCACTTCTTACCACTCTCTCAGTTCATCAATAGCTCGTCTGATACCGTAACCTGTTGATGTCATGTTGTTACGCAAGGCAGACAGAGCGGATGAAAGGCTTGAAGCTGAAACGAATCCTTTTCCATCCTTGGTTTGCAAGAACCGCCCACTACTAAGAACGGACTGCCATTTGGCTTGGATAAACGAGTGCTCAAGGAGTGTATCAAACAGGATGGCCACATGGCGGATATTGTTTACACGAATACAGAATCCTTCTTTACAGGAAAGCAGGGCTTCCATATCTTCAACGTGTAGGGTAGAAACGCAAAACAGATGATAAGCATTGGCACAAGCTGTAATACCTATCATCTGTTTACGAGTGAGATTGCATCCAAAAGAAAGAGGATAAATTCTTGTCGGTCCATCTTTGCAGCACGTGACGGACTGTGATGGTGGCACAAACGTATCATACGTTCGTTTCAGTTCCATACACTTCTCGAACGAGAAGTCTGCTTCGGTAAAAAATGCTCGGATAAGATGGGAGCAATCGTTTAATAGCCCCTTGACGATATGAATGTTCATTTCATGGCAGTTCCGGCAAACCGCATTATCGCAGTTGATGTATCGATGACTATTTATGAAGTCATCCACATAGCGGCTAAACCGTTTGCCCTCCACAATCACATTTTGAAGATAGAGTCTTCTCGCTTCGGAAAGTAACTCAAACAGTTCTTCCGCTACATCCTGTTCAGTAGCGAAGTGGGCCAGGTGTTGCTTCCCTTCAAAAAAAGAGAAGAATTTTTGATTTTTTCTTTCATGTCAATTACTTATTTATAAATCCAGATGTTATTTGATTATTAGGGTAGATAAAAACTGCCATAAAATTATTTGTGCTTAATTATCCCTATAGTTGTAAGTAAATATCAGGCAACACTAATTATATGTTTCAGGTATAACGATTTCATCATCTGGTAATTCTTTGATAACTTTTACATCAAGAACATCACCTTCCGATAATGAAGAAAGAGTCACAGACTGATTAGACCAAGATATATCATGAAGTCTTATCA
>ERZ835051.3816-NODE-3816-length-11303-cov-3.267959_pt1 | contig 11303 bp, 9 predicted proteins | sample MGYA00519575_ERZ835051 | MGnify/ENA primary metagenome ERZ835051 (study PRJEB31850, sample SAMEA3708769) | human gut metagenome | biome: human gut; feature: human-associated habitat; material: faeces | place: China | collected 2014 ... | reverse complement strand
GGTATTACATATCGAATAAAATGCTGAAAGGTAAACATATCATATTGGGGATAACAGGGAGCATCGCTGCCTATAAAGCTGCCTATATTATCCGTGCCCTCGTGAAGAAAGGGGCGGAGGTGCAAGTTGTCATTACCCCTGCGGGAAAGGAATTCATTACGCCGCTTACATTATCCACGTTGAGCAGCCATCCGGTGATCAGCGAGTTTTTCTCGAATCGCGACGGCACGTGGAACAGCCATGTCGATCTTGGTCTCTGGGCTGATGCCATGCTGGTAGCACCGGCTACTGCTTCGACGATCGGAAAGATGGCGAATGGCATTGCTGACAATATGCTGGTCACGACATACTTGTCATGCAAGGCTCCGGTTTTTGTCGCTCCGGCGATGGATTTGGATATGTTCGCACATCCTTCCACAAGGCAGAATTTAGACCGGCTCCGTTTGTTCGGCAACCGTATTATCGAACCTGCCGAAGGGGAACTTGCCAGCCATCTGGTGGGTAAGGGGCGTATGGAAGAACCTGATAAGATCGTGGCGGTCCTGGAAGATTTCTTCGCTTCCCAAACCCGGCTTGAAAAAAAAAAGATTGTAATAACTGCCGGTCCGACATATGAAAAGATAGATCCTGTGCGTTTTATAGGTAACTATTCTTCTGGAAAGATGGGGTTTGCATTGGCGGAAGCGTGTGCGGAGCAGGGAGCGGAAGTGACATTGATCGCAGGACCGGTGTCTTTGACGGTAGTTCATCCGAATATCAAACGGATCGATGTCGAGTCGGCCGAAGAGATGTATCAGGCGGCCATAACTGCTTTTCCGGAGGCGGATGTCGGTATCCTTTGTGCCGCTGTGGCGGATTATCGCCCGGATGAGCAGGCAAGCGAAAAGATCAAGAGGGAAACGAAAGGAGAAATGTCGCTCCGTCTGGTTCCGAATAAGGACATCGCAGCTTCGTTAGGGGCGATCAAGCGTGAAAACCAGATCTTGGCAGGTTTCGCATTGGAAACAAATAATGAAATGGCCCATGCGGAAGGAAAGATGAAGCGGAAAAACCTCGATTTTATCGTGTTGAATTCTTTAAAGGATGCAGGTGCCGGTTTCCGTTGCGACACGAATAAGATCACGATCATCGACAAGGAAGGCGGGACGATTGCTTATCCGTTGAAGAGCAAACAGGAGGTGGCCGTTGATATTGTAAATAAATTGGCAACATTATTAAAATGAGAATGATTAAGAAATTGTTATGCATATGCTTGTTGGGAGCTGCTCCCTTTATAGGTAAGGCGCAGGAGCTGAATGCCCGCATCACTATAAACAGTGATAAGGTACAGAGTACGAATAAACAGGTATTCAAAACCTTGCAGGATGCATTGAATGATTTCGTCAATAACAAAAAGTGGACGGATGCTACTTTTGCCATGAACGAACGTATCGACTGTTCCATGACTCTCATCATCAACGAAATGGTATCGGACAATAGTTTTAAAGGCGAGATACAAGTGCAGGCCCGCCGTCCGGTATATAATTCCAGCTATACGACTACGTTGCTGAATTATCGTGATACGGAACTCTCTTTCGACTATACCGAATTCGAACCGTTGGAATATACGGAAAATACATTGAACAGCAATCTGATTGCAACGGTTGTTTTTTATATCTATACGATCCTCGGACTGGATTTCGACAGTTTTTCTCCGAAAGGTGGCACTGCTTTCCTCGAACAGGCCATGCAGATTGTGAGCCTGGCACAGGCGCAACCTACATGGACAGGATGGAAAGCTTTTGAAAACGACCGTAACCGCCATGCTTTGGCAACGGCTCTGACGGACAATACTTCGGAACTGTTCCGGGACATGTGGTATAATTATCATCGTAAGGGGCTCGATGAAATGGCTGCAAATCCGGATCGTGGACGTACGACTATAATCGGTCTGCTCCCGGTTCTGGAACAGGTGAAAAGTGCCCGGCCGACATCTCCGTTGCTTCAGATGTTCGCTGATTCCAAACTGGATGAAGTCGTTTTGATCTATTCGAAAGCAACTACACAGGAAAAGCAGGAAGGTTATAAAATGTTGTCCAATCTGTATCCTGCTCTCACGACGCGTATGGAATCGCTTAAAAAGTAATCTGGAATAGCTATGCTGAAGTCTTTATTTATACGTAACTTTGTTCTGATTGACAGCCGGGACATTAAGTTCGATAAAGGTTTTTCTGTGATAACCGGCGAGACGGGTGCAGGAAAGTCTATTATATTGGGGGCCCTATCCCTGGTCTTGGGACAGCGTGCGGATGGAAAGAGCATTAAGAACGGTTCTGAAAAGTGTGTGATAGAAGCAGTCTTTGATGTCTCCCGATATAAATTGGAAGAATTTTTTCTTACGAATGACTTGGAGTATGATGCGGAGATTTGCATTCTTCGCCGGGAATTGTTTGCATCAGGTAAATCCCGTGCTTTCGTAAACGATTCGCCTGTCCCGCTTTCTGTAGTGAAGGAACTGGGAAGCCGGCTGATCGATATCCATTCGCAGCACCAGAATCTTTTGTTGGGAGATAACCGGTTTCAGCTGAAAGTAATCGATGTAATGGCCGAAAACGATATCCTGCTGATTCTTTACCGAAAGGAATACAGCCGATACCTGTCTCTGAAAAAGGAACTGAAAGAGTTGACCGAAAAGGCTCTCCAGACCAAGCAGGAGGAAGACTATGTACGTTTTCAGTTGGAGCAGTTGGCCGATGCCGGTTTGGTTGCCGGTGAACAGGAAGAACTGGAACAGGAGCTGGAAACCCTTTCCCATGCCGAAGAGATAAAAGGTTCTCTTTATAAGATAACCCGATTGCTGGACGGGGAGGAACAAGGAGCTGTCCAACTGATAAAAGAGGCCCTTTCCACCGCAGACAGTCTGGAACGTTATTATCCGAAAGCGAAAGAAATAGCCGAGCGTCTGCGTTCTGCCTATATCGATATGAACGACCTGGCTTCCGAAACGGAAGTCCTGAAGGAGGACATAGAATTTAATCCTGAGCGCTTGGATTGGGTGAACGAACGTCTTAATACGTTATACACCTTGGAACAGAAACACCGGGTTTCCAAAGTCGAAGAGCTGATGGAGTTGCTGGATAAATATAATAAGCAGCTGAAGGAGATCGATTCTTTTGATGAACAGATCGAATCGTTGAAAAAGCAGTTGGAAGTCTCTCACCAGGAACTGCTTCAACAGGCAGCCGTATTGAGCGAGCAGCGTAAGATCGCCTCGAAAGCCATCGCTTCCCAATTGGTAGAAATGGTTGTCCCGTTAGGCATGCCGAATATGCGATTTGCGATCGATTTCGTACCTAAACAGGAACCGGAAAGCGATGGAATGGATGAAATCCGGTTTATGTTTTCCGCCAATAAGAGTGCGGAACTGCAACCGGTGGCCCAGACGGCATCCGGAGGCGAAATCTCCCGCCTGATGTTATGTATCAAGGCGATGATTGCCGGATTTACGGCGTTGCCTGCCATTATCTTTGATGAAGTGGATACGGGGGTTTCCGGGGATATAGCCGATAAAATGGGGGATATCATGCAGGAACTAGGTACGAAGATGCAGGTTTTTGCCATTACCCATCTCCCCCAGATCGCAGCAAAAGGGAAAGACCATTATTTTGTTTATAAGGAGGATACGGATGAAAGGACCGTAACCCGTATCAGGAAAATGAATAAAGAAGAGCGTGTAAAAGAGATTGCGCGTATGCTGAGCGGTGCTTCGTTGACCAGTGCTTCTATTGCAAATGCGAAAGAGCTGTTGAAATCAAAGATTTAAACCTTTTCATCGCGATCCGGTCATAATAGCAACAGAATGTAAGTGCTAATTTAAAATTGAGAGACATGAAGAAATTGAGTATTCTATTAATAGCGATCCTTTTTTGCAGCTTGCAGGGACATGCACAATTTTGGATCAGTTTCGGATGGAATGAACCCCATTGCCAGAACTGCCTCTGGATGGAACAGGCAATCCGCATGACGAACCGTCAAGCTGCCGAGTATCATAAGATCATTCATCGGTACGGAGAGAAGATCGAGCGTGAAGCACGCAAGCATTATCGCTATTGGGATCAGTCTGCCCGGAAGATATATAAGTTGCGTATGGAACGGGACCGGAAATTACAGCGTATCCTTTCGCCTTCGCAGTTTCGTTTGTATGTGCGTTTCGTCCGTGAGGCACCGACACGCATTCATGACTGGAGAGGTTGGTACAATAATCCACATTATCCGCACTACCGTCCGTCCAATGCGTGCTATCGTTATGAAGATCATTATTGGCATTGCCAATGGGAATATACGAACAATAGATGGTTTGACCGTTTCGACGACGGCAAATGGTATCCCGGTAAATATGATCGTCCTCAACCACATCATAACAATGGCCGTCCACATCATGACAATGGGCAGTGGAAGCCCGGCAAATACGATCGTCCGAGCCATCAGGGAGGCCGTCCCGGTTCCGATCATCACAAGAATAAGCACGATAAGGACAAATGTGACAAGAAACGTCCGGATCGGGATAAAGACAGGCATTACGATAGGGACAAACGGTCTGACAAGGATCGCACGAATAGCCGCCAACGTACGAGTGACAGGCGGAGCATAGAGAAAAGTATCTGATAATGGAATTTAGAGTAAACCGGCGCACCCTGCTTTTAATAGCCGGATGCGTTTGGATCATAGCTGGCATCAATATCTTAAGGATCGGCATCATCACGTGGTTGAACGATGCCCATTACTGGCTGTTTAAAGTCGGAGAGGCAATTGTTGTTTTCCTGCTTTTCTTCCAGTTTGTCTTTCGCCGTTTGTTTGTTAAACATTCCGAGCGGATTTCCCAGAAAGGGGAAAAGAACTGTCCTTTTTCATTTTTTGATGTGAAAGGCTGGATCGTGATGATCTTTATGATTACTTTCGGTGTTACGATCCGTCATTTCCAATTGCTTCCCAACTCCTTTATTTCGGTATTTTATACCGGACTTTCATCTGCTTTGATTATTACTGGTATTTTATTCTTGATCCGGGCTTATTCATCGTCACGGCATAAGCTGAAAAGCAATAGCTAATATATACGAGAGTATATAATAAAAGCGTAAATCTTTTGTATCTTTGTCCGCATAAAGCCGGGAAAAATCGAAATAGTCCGGTGATGAAAACGGAAAAGATATAGAATAATGAAAGAAAACGAAATGGTGTTCGGCATCCGTGCCGTGATCGAGGCAATCCAGGCCGATAAGGAGATTGATAAAATATTGGTGAAACGTGAACTGCAGGGAGACTTGTCTCGTGAATTGTTTGAAGTTCTGAAAGGACGTGATATACCTGTACAGCGTGTGCCTGCCGAACGTCTCGACCGTTTGACACGTAAGAATCATCAGGGAGTAATCGCTTTTATCCCGGCTATCACATACGAACGGCTGGAGAATATTATTCCGTTTGTGTATGAGCAGGGAAAGAATCCGTTTATCGTGTTGTTGGATGGGGTTACGGATGTCCGTAACTTCGGTGCGATTGCCCGTACCTGCGAATGTGCGGGTGTGGATGCGATCGTGATTCCTTCAAGGGGAAGCGTAACGGTGAATGCCGATGCGATTAAGACCTCGGCCGGTGCGCTCCATGTATTGCCTGTTTGCAAGGAAAAAAGTATTACGGAGGCCATCCGTTTCTTACAGGCGTCCGGAGTAAAAGTCTATGCTGCCAGTGAAAAAGCTTTTGAGAATTATACGGCTATTAAATATGACGGACCTGTGGCTATCGTAATGGGAGCCGAAGATACGGGAGTTTCGATGGATAATCTTCGTATCTGCGACAGCATGGTGAAGATCCCGCAGTTCGGTACGATCGGTTCGCTGAACGTATCGGTCGCCTCTTCCATCCTGATCTATGAAGTGGTTCGCCAGCGGATGAATGAACAAGCACAATAACGTTATTAAAATAAAGAAACAATGAAGAAAGTTATCGCAACAAAAAATGCACCTGCCGCTATCGGTCCGTACAGTCAGGCTGTGCAAGTAGGAAATATGCTGTTTGCTTCCGGCCAGTTGGGGCTTGACCCCGCAACAGGCAATTTCGCAGAAGGAGGAGTGAAAGAACAGACCGTACAGGCATTCAAGAATGTACATGCAATTCTGGAAGAAGCCGGCCTTAGCATCAACGATGTCGTAAAGACAACCGTATTCCTGGCCGATATGAGTGATTTCGCTGCTATGAACGAAGTATATGCTTCTCAGTTCGAAGGTACTTTCCCGGCCCGTTCTGCTGTCGCAGTCAAGACATTGCCGAAGAATGGCCTGGTGGAAATCGAAGTGATTGCCGTAAAGGAATAAAACAATTGTCTTTGATTACGAATATAACTGCTTTTGATTTCAAAGACAGTTATATTCGTAATCAAAGACAGCTTTTGCTAAATGTATTTCGTGAACTTGTATCGGTCACGCAATTTTTTTGTTCCTCTTCGCTCAAAGAAGTGAAATTACTTTCCGAATAGCTTTCCGATCAAGTCTTTCTTTCCTATCTTCTGCAATGCTTGTGTGATTTGGCGGCGGAACTCCGGTTTATACCAGAAAAAGAACTGACGTTGTGCCAGTTTTTGTTCTTTCGTATGAGCCGTATATACCTTTTCCAATGTATAGGGATGATACCCTGTGTAGTACATCTCCGTTGCCAGTGTCATGGGGGTAGGTGTAAAATCCTGTACCTGTTCGAGTTGGAAATGCAGCTTCTTGGTCTGGATAGCCAAGTTTGCCATATCCGCCTCGGTACAACCGGGGTGGCTGGATATGAAATAAGGGATTAATTGCTGGTTCAATCCGTGTTGTTTGTTTACACGGTCGAATATCTTTTTGAATTGCCCGAAAAGCTCGAATGAAGGTTTGCGCATCATCTTCAGGACATTGTCTTCCGTATGTTCGGGTGCGACTTTGAGACGGCCGGAGACATGGCGAGCTATCAGTTCCTCCATATAGGTATGGGCTGCCTTGTTCAGATTGTCATCCGCATACCGGTGCAAGAGCAGGTCATAGCGAATGCCGCTACCGATAAACGAACGTTTGATTTCCGGCATGCTGTCCACTTCTTTGTATATATCTAACAACGGCGTATGATCTGCATTCAGGTTTTTGCAGATGACAGGGGAGATGCAAGAAGGTTTCTTGCACTGGGCGCAGATATCCGGATTCTTCCCTTTCATCCGGTACATATTGGCCGAAGGGCCGCCCAGGTCACTCAGATATCCTTTGAAGTCCGGCATTTGGGTGATCTCCTTAACTTCTTTCAATATGGACTCTTTACTTCGTGAGGCGATAAACTTTCCCTGATGCGCCGAGATCGTACAGAAAGCACAGCCCCCAAAACATCCCCGGTGGATGTTTACCGAGAACTTGATCATCTCGAAAGCCGGTATCGTCTTCCCTTTGTATTTAGGATGGGGCAGGCGGGTGTAGGGCAGGTCGAACGACGCATCTATCTCTTCTTCCGTCATAGGCGGGAAAGGAGGATTGACGACTATCGTCTGTTTGCCTACCTTTTGCAGGATGCGGGAAGCCTGCTGCTTGTTGGATTCTTCCTCTATATGTTTGAAGTTCTTGGCCTGTTTCAGCTTGTCGCGCAGACATTCTTCATGGGAAAAGAGATTGATATCGTCAGGTAGCGGCTCTACCGTATCAGTTAAATAGGCGGTCTGCCGTATATCTTTGATCTCATGGAAGGGAGTTCCGGCTTGTAACCGACTGACCAGTTCTTTCAGGGGAAGTTCTCCCATGCCGTATATCAGTAAATCCGCCGGGCTGTCTTTCAGGATTCCGGGGAGCAGCTTGTCCTGCCAGTAATCGTAATGCGTGACTCGGCGCAGGGAAGCCTCTATACCTCCTAATACGACGGGAACATCCGGGTAGATTTCTTTCAGTATCTTCGTGTAAACGATGCTGGGATAATCCGGGCGCATGCCGGCACGATGGTCCGGAGTATAAGCGTCGTCACTGCGTAGGCGTTTGTTGGCCGTATAGTGATTGATCATCGAATCCATCGCTCCGGCAGAAACTCCGAAGAACAGGCGAGGGGCTCCTAACTTCTTGAAATCCCGGTAGTCTCCACGCCAGTCCGGTTGCGGAACGATTGCTACACGCAGTCCCATCGCTTCGAGTGTCCGCCCGATGACGGCGGCTCCGAATGAAGGATGGTCCACATATGCGTCACCGCTGAAAAGTATCACATCTATATAGTCCCATTCGCGGGCTTCAACTTCTTTCTTTGTTGTAGGCAGCCATGCCTCCGGTCTGAATGTTCTCATGACTGCAAAGATACAAATTATATTCTGTCTGTCATGACAGGCTCAAGTTATAACTTTTGCTTATGGGTGATAGGAATTAATGATGTACAAGGGGTATGGAAATCTTTTACCTTTGCAAATAAAAGAAAAAATAAAGTTTGCAAGCGAACTTTATAGTAGCCGGAAATGTTTTAATAGAAAACATATCATTAAAAAACAATACAATATGAAAACATTGACAGACGAAAAGCTCACGATCGTAGGGGCAGCAGGTATGATTGGTTCGAATATGGCTCAGACAGCCATCATGATGGGACTTACTTCTAATATTTGTTTGTATGACCCGTACGCTCCTGGTTTGGAAGGGGTGGCTGAAGAGTTGTTCCATTGCGGTTTCGAAGGTGTTAATATCACTTTTACTTCCGATATCAAAGAAGCGTTGACTGGTGCTAAATATATCGTAAACTCCGGTGGGGCTGCCCGTAAGGCAGGAATGACCCGTGAAGACTTGCTGAAAGGAAATGCCGCTATCGCCGAAGAATTCGGTAAGAACGTAAAGGCTTATTGTCCGGATGTCAAGCATATCGTAGTTATTTTCAATCCGGCCGATATCACCGGTTTGATCACACTGTTGTATTCAGGTTTGAAACCTTCGCAGGTGACGACTTTGGCTGCTTTGGACTCTACCCGCCTGCGTAGCGAACTGGCTAAACATTTCGGCGTATCTATGGATGTTGTAGAGAACTGCCGTACATACGGCGGCCATGGCGAACAAATGGCTGTTTACGCTTCTACTGCGAAAGTGGAAGGCAAACCGTTGGCTGGCATGATCGGCACGGATGCCTTGACTAAAGACCGGTGGGCTGAAATCCAGACGAAGGTGACGAAAGGTGGCGCCAATATTATTGCTTTGCGCGGCCGTTCTTCTTTCCAAAGCCCGTCTTATGTTTCCATCGAGATGATTGCTGCCGCTATGGGCGGTAAACCGTTCCGCTGGCCTGCCGGCGCTTATGTCTCCAATGGCAAGTTCGACCATATCATGATGGCGTGGGAAACTTCCATTACAAAAGACGGCGTAGCATTGAAAGAAGTAAAAGGAACTCCGGAAGAAGAAGCTGCTTTGGAAAAGAGCTACGAACATCTTTGCGCATTGCGCGACGAAGTGATCGCAATGGGTGTTTTGCCTCCGATCTCCGAGTGGCACGCATTGAATCCGAATATTAAATGAAGGGATAGGTAAAAAGATTTAGGTTATCAGGTTATAGATATTTATTAAAAGAGTATGCCGAAAGGATTTTCCATTCCTCCTTTGGCATACTCTTTTTTATTGATTACAGTGCAGTTTGATTATCCGATAATTTCCGGATAAGTTCAGCAACGTTTCGTCCGTCCATAAGTCCATGATGTGCACAGACCGAAATGGGCAACAAGTATTTGCTATTCTCCTGCATCAATTTCCCTGTAGAAATACGCGGAACGGAATCTCCGTTCTTAAAAGATGTGGCATGCTTCATTTCGGAAAAAGCGAACCAAGGTAATGCCGAATAGCGGATAACATCTTGTCTACTTGTGTTTTTGGAAAAAGACAATCCTGTTCCGTTCTTAACCCTTTCTATTTCCTGTGTTGCTTTTTGGATAAACAGATCGATATCCGGATCGTATTCAAAAAAGCCGAAACCGAAAGTCCCGTCTTCACGCCCAATAGTCGGAGAGATATGGATCGTATCATAACGGACTACCGAGTCTTTTTCTATTCGTAATTTGAATGCATCGGTTTCGTTTACACACTTCAGTAAGAAATGAAGGGAATAAAGGAAAAAAGAAACATTCTGTTCTTTACTTTGTCTGTAGACATCAGTAAAATCCACAAGAGTTGTAACCCCGAAAAAAGGGTCGTCGAATGCAGAAAAGAAAGCGAAATGCTCTTTTCTGTTCCAATTGTCTAAATCGATAACTTGCTTCATCTCATTCTGTTTTATAAATGCCTTTCCGGATAAAGCGCATCCCACCATTGCGGTTCGTCTTTCAGGTATTTGGCGAACCAGGCAAAGATGGTGTTCTGCCATTCGAGACGTTTCTTATAATCCGCAACACCGTGATCCTCTCCGTCTACCTGTACGAACTCGACTGTTTTTCCAAGTAGTTTCAGAGCCAGGAACATCTGGATGCTTTCCCCGACGGGCACGTTCGTGTCTGCATTTCCGTGAAGCAAGAGGAGAGGTGTTTTTATCTTGTCGGCATTGAATAACGGACTATGTTTGGTATAGAACTCCGGATTATTCCACGGATAAGTGCCTGTATTGGCAACCGAGCAATATCCATATCCCCAGTAACCTTCACCCCAATAGCTACTCAAGGCACTGATGCCCGCATGACTGACAGCGGCTGCAAACAGGTCGGTCTTTGTTTGCAGGTATTGTGTCATGAAACCGCCATAGCTGGCACCGGCGCAACCGATTTTCTTAGGGTTGACGAACGAATGTTCTTTGCAGAACTGTTCTGTTCCCTGGATGATTTCATCGGCGGTCTTGTCTCCCCAGGCGTTTACGTGACGGGCGGCGAACTCTTGTCCGAAGCCGGTCGTGCCGCTTGGGTTCAGAGTGTAGACCACATAGCCGAGGGCTGCATACATGTGCATGGAGTAGCTGAATTCCAACGCACGGTTAGTGGGAGAGGTTCCGCCATAATAATAGACGATCATCGGATATTTCCGGGATGCGTCGAAGTTGGGCGGGAGATAATAGCGCCCTTGAATGATGGTCCCGTCGGTAGAGGTGAAATTCCGAATTGGATGTCTTTCAGTTTGTCAGCCGACAAGTCGTAGATCAGTTGTGTCTTCTTACTCTTGGTGTTGTAGCTGTACAGGCGGTTGGCGTTGGATACGCTCTGTCCGTAGTAATACATGACCGGAGCGGCTTCGGCTAGCGAGTAATTGTAAATGACGTCTTCCGGCAGGTCGAGGCGGCGGATTTTCCCGTTGGCCGGATTGCAGGTATAGACACGCTGGTAATCCTGG
>ERZ835051.3801-NODE-3801-length-11342-cov-4.811465_pt1 | contig 11342 bp, 4 predicted proteins | sample MGYA00519575_ERZ835051 | MGnify/ENA primary metagenome ERZ835051 (study PRJEB31850, sample SAMEA3708769) | human gut metagenome | biome: human gut; feature: human-associated habitat; material: faeces | place: China | collected 2014 ... | reverse complement strand
TCAATATACTGCAATAGCAGGTATAATGGGAAGTGATATTTGAGGGTACAAAAAATCAATTTTTTTTTGGTCTGGAGTTGACACGAGCAGGAAAATGTATGCCCGATTCATCTATTCTGATGGAACTTTGTAATATTTTAGACGTTACGGTCAACGAACTATTAAGTGGGGAGAGGATAGAAATGAATAATTATGAAGAAAAAGTAAATGAAAATCTTATCGAGTTAAAAAGAAAAGATGAGAATAATATGAACAAGAATACCCTAATATCAACAATATATACAATAGCTATGGGTATTGGTATTTTGGTGTGTTGTATATGTGATGTTGCTATTTCAGGAACGTTGACATGGTCGCTTATTGTGCTTAGTTCTGTCTTGGTTACATGGATAGCATCTTTTCCGGTTATATTGTTGGGAAAGAGAGGGATGCTGGTGGCGATGATTGCCATTAGTATTATCATTGTACCATTTATGTACATATTAAGTATTTTGATAAAAGTTAATGAGGTATTCAGCATTGGTGCGGTTATGTCGATTATTTCACTGGTATTTCTGTGGATAATTTATATTACGTATCATCGACTTAAGGGACGAAAAGTATTGGCAACAGGAATTACATTGTTGCTTGCAATCCCGTTTACTATTTTGATAAATAGTACATTGTCAAAAATGATTGGTGAGCCAGTGATTGATATTTGGGATATATTATCTGTGTTTATTCTGTTTATTTTAGCAGTTGCATTTATTATTGGAGATTATGCGCGAAAGAAAGGATATGTAAGATAAGTTATTTTAGTAGTGCTTGAAAACTCGATGGCAAGAGAATTAATTCCGGTGCCAAAACGGTGCCAACAAATCATTCAAATAAAAATAAACTATATAAAGCCAACGAAAATATGCGGATTTCAGCCATAGAAAGCATAGGAAATATATAGAAAAACGCTATTCAGATATCGTGAGGGTGGACGTACAGTAGGATCTGGAAAGGTTGCTACAATCATCGAGTAATCTTTGATCCAGCTTGTATCAAACTAGATTTTAAAGAGCTTTCCTAAGTATAGGAAAGCTCTTTTTTGCACCCGTTTGTACTTGCACAAACGGGTGTTTTTTTATACTATATACACAGACAGATCATGCAGGGGACAGGAGGAAGCTATGATTAAAATTTTTGTAACCGGCGACAACCACTTTGGCAAAAAGTACGACAGATATCCGGAGATCCGCGACAGGCTTGTGGATAACCGTTTTGTATGCTTTGAGAAGATGGTTGAGAAGGCGGAGCAGGAGGGCTGCGATATCTTTGCAGTGACCGGAGATCTTTTCGACAATTGCAGCAGTATCCGTAAGTCGGATATAGAAAGGGTCGTGCGTATTCTGGCGGGATTTGCAGGCAGAGTGTTGGTGCTTCCGGGTAATCACGATTACTATACCGGCGAGGAAAAGGTCTGGAAGGATTTTGATGATGCTCTGCGAACATGTGACAATAACATTATCCGACTGGATCGGTTTGAGCCATATCCGATTGAAATTGCGGAGGAGACCGTCGTTATTTATCCGGCGTTTTGCCGGTCGAAGCATTCCCGAGAGAATAATCTGGGGTGGATCAAGGAAACGAGTGTCCCGAAAAACGGACAGATCAACATTGGAATGGCGCATGGTGCGATTGAGGGTGTTACACCCGATATGCAGAAAGAGTATTTTTTGATGACAGAGCCGGAGCTGCAGGCGATCCCAATGGACGTATGGCTGGTCGGACACACACATATACCGTATCCGGATGGACTTTCAGAGGACGAAGAGATTGGCGGATACCGTATATTTAATGCGGGAACGCATGCGCAGACGGATCTGCATAATAATACCCGTGGATATGGTTTTATTATTTCTGTTGACAAGCAGGGAGACAAAGCGCAGGTGTCTGCGAAGAAATATCAGAGTGGAACGATTTTCTTTTATGATATTGCAGTGCGGGTTTCATCGGCAGAGGGGGATTCTCTGGAAGCACTTCTGCAGGAAAAGCTGGATCCGTTAGAAGCAGAGTCTGTTGTGCGTCTCATAGTCACCGGAAGCGTGCTTAGCGAGGAATACAGCAGACGGCAGGAACTGTATAAAAAATATTGCGACAGATTCTTATCCTGGGAGCTTCAGGACGATGAACTGCACGAAGAGATTACATTAGACCGGGTGCGGGAAGAATTTGCGGAGAGCAGCTTTGCGGCTAAGCTTATGGAGGCGCTTCAGGGGGATCAGACGGAACTGCAGATGGCATATGAACTGCTGCAGGAATGCAGCCGGGAATAACCGGCGCGGCAGTAAGGAGGATTATGAAACTAAAGGAAGTACAATGTGATCAGTTTGCCGGGCTGAACAGGAACGATCCGGCTTCCACGATCAAGTTTGGTGATGGTCTGAATCTGATCGTGGGTGACAATGAACAGGGCAAAAGCACGATGGTCGATCTGATCTATTATCTTTTGTTCAAGGATGTGAAACTGGATACCAGAAGTGACAAGGAATTTATTGCCAGATATTTTCCGCAGAAAACAACGGGACGTGCGGGAGATGTGATTGACGGTGCTCTGGTCTTTGAAAACGAAGAGGGCGAATGCTGCATCCGGAAGGAATGGGAGAAAAAGGGAGGAATCTGCCGTCTGACTTTGCCGGATGGAACGCTCATCAGGGATCCGGATGCGTTAAAACAATATCTTCGGGATACGCTTCCCTATCAGGAAGGAATTTACGGGGAAATTGTTTTCGCTTCCCAGAAGAGACAGTTAAATTGTGTGAAGAGCATTATGGAAGGCTTAAACCGCGACAAGGCGACAAAGGATAAGCTGCAGCAGACGAGAGAAACGTTGTTTTCGGTATTAAACCGTGCTGCCTTAGAGACCGGTGGCGTTGCATTGGATGAACTGGAGAAGCAGATTGAACAGAGACTTACACAATATAATGCCCATTGGGATGACCGGATGGAGCTGCCGGAGGGTGGCGTGAAAAGAGGTATCCATAACAAATGGAAGAAAGAAGTCGGACTCATCCTGCAGGCGTATTATGAGATGGAGGAGGTTCGCGGAAAACTGCGGAAGGCAGAGGCGGACGAGGAAACCTGCGAGGAGATCACCGACCGGATCCGCAGCCTGGAGAAGGAAAAGGAGCTGCGGACAGCGGAGAAGGAGGAATTTTCCGGTGTTCGCACAGCACTTAAGACGCGCCACATTTTATTAGAGAAGCTGACGGATCAGACGGAGCGTATCCGCGAAATGGAGAACGTTTTACAGGAGTGGCCAAAGCTTTCCGGACAGATTGCACAGGCACAAGCCTTGAAGGAACAGAGAAATCAGGTTACACTCCTGCGGCAGTATGAGCAGGCGGACCGGATCCGCATTAACAGGGAAGCCACCGCAGGCAGACTGCAGCAGATGATGCCGGTAACGCAGGAAGACATTGATACATATCGGAAGGCACAGCGTCGAAAAGCCGGTCTGGAAGGGAAGATGTCCGGTCTTAGTCTTGTTGCAAGGATTCAGATGGAGAAAGATATGCCGGTGCATGTTTCACAGCTTGAGTCCGGAAAGAAACTGGTGGTGGATGGTAATGAATTTCAGATCAATGCTGCCGTGGAGATTGAGATCCCGGAGGTAATGAAAATGCAGCTTCTTCCACAGGATGTGGATGTCGATGTCCTTCGGGAAGAGATCAAAGCGTGTGATGTGGTTATGAATCACATCATGGATCAGTATAAGACGGATTCCTGCGATAAGCTGGAGGAGATGAAAACATCATATCAGCAGTGTCAGTTCGAAATGGAACGACTGGATGCACAGTGGAATCAGATTCTTGACGGTGCCGACTGGGAAACCCTGAAAGCAGCCGGAGAAGCAGCACGGAAAAAGTACAGCTTGGAAACGACCGGAGAAATGCGGCAGAGCGAGCACAGCTTGGAGACAGCCGGAGAAGAGACGGCACATGAATACAGTCCGGAGACAGCGGCGCATACAGACAGCCCGGAAACAGAGGAACAACTTTTGCACAGCCCTCTTGATCCGGACGAGATTGACGACAGCATCCGCGCCCTGTGCGGCGCAGGCGTTTCGCTGGAGGAATATCTTGGCGGCAGAAAGGAAAAGCAAAGTGACTATGAAGCGAAATATCATTCTATTGAAGAATTAAAGAAACAAAAAGAAACACTGGGACAGGAGCGCGGGCAGACGCAGAAGGAAGCAGACGAGACGGATCAGATTCCGGATAAATACCGTAGGATCCCCGACCCGGACCGCTACCTGACAGAGCTGAATGAAGAGATAAAAGAACTCGAGGAGAATATCCGCCAGAGTAATGCTCGGAAGAACGAACTCAGCCGGAGTATGGATGAGGTGGCAGCGGAGGAATACGCAGAGCTGTTAGAAGAAAAGGTACAGACCTATGAAAAGACAAGAAAAGCATACCGGCACTGGAAGCACATTTCTGAGGTTTTTCAGGAACTGAAGGAGCAGAGCAGTGACAATCCGGTGCAGGATATTGAGGATCACTTCCGTAAGTATCTGGCAGAAATATCACAGGATGCTCTGGATGCCTCCATGGACGAGAAGATGGAGGTTGATCTGGCAAGCGGAACACGCCGTCTGACATATGATACACTTTCGGATGGAACAAAGGATACGATCGCGCTGGCATTCCGGCTGGCGATGTTAGAGCATCTGTTCCCGGAGGGCAACGGTCTGGCGGTGTTTGACGATCCGTTTACGGACATGGATCCGGGGCGTGTACGACAGGCGTGCAGGCTGGTGCAGAAGTTTGCCGAAAGGAATCAGGTCATCTTCACAACCTGCGATAACAAATACGAAGAAATCTTTCAAAACGGACCGGTGAATGTGGTTCATATCGGTGCGGACTAAATCATTTAAGAATCCCAAAAACAGGGGATTCTTTTGCTTTAATAAATGTAAAAGCTTGATTGACGCGATTATATAAATTTGTTATCATAAAGGTGGTAATTCAGGATGGATCGTCCGAACGGACAGAAGGGAGATTACATGAAAAAGAATTTTGGGAAACAAATGAAAAAACGCTGTCTGAGCCTTGCTCTGGTATCAGCACTTGTCATCTGTACACCGGCGGCAGATACGCTTGGTTCCAGTGGGATTCTTCCACAGATCGTACAGAAAGCAAAGGCTGCATCCGGTCAGATCAATGACAATCAGAAGTTAAACAGCGACATTATTGCAGATGCAGCGTTGTTAGCGTATCTGAGAGACAAGACAGGCAAGGGTGACGCAGCAACTGTAAAGGATCTGCGAAGCGCAAATCTCAGGAACATCACAGTCCCGGCGGAGGTACATGACCTGACAGGACTCGGATATGCTCTGAGTATGACGACACTGGACTTGAGCCTGTGTAAAGCAGTTGAGATCAACGAGGATGAGTTTAACGGATGTACGGCATTGACACAGGTAAAGCTTCCGGCGTCAGTGACAAGGATTGACAAGAACGCCTTCAACGGTTGTACATCCCTTGAGACAATTGATCTGTCTCAGGTCGATTATTTTGGAGATTCCGCATTCGGTGGCTGCTCCAAGCTTACCAACGAGTCTGTTGGAAGCATGAAGTCTACCGTGAAGGAAATGGGAACAGCCGTGTTCAGTGGATGTAAGGTGATCACAGAGGCGAAGGTTCCGATCATCACCGGCGAGAATGCACATATGGTGCCGGCTCAGATGTTCAATAACTGTGAGATGTTAGAGAATGTTATTTTCTGTGACGACAAGATCACAGGTATCCTCGATCAGGCATTTGCGGCGACAGGAGTATTGACCTTTGGCACGGACAAGAGTAATAAGCTTCCGTCAACCATCGAGTCGGTTGGTCAGGGTGCATTTTCAGCCAGCAAGATCACATCGATCGACCTGAAGCAGACGAAGATGACCTGGATCAGCAAGAATACATTTATGAACAGCCAGCTGGCGGAGGTAACGCTTCCGGATAAGCTGACAGATATCCGTGAGGAGGCATTTGAGAGCTCCCGTATCGAGGAGATCGTTATGCCGAACACGGTGGAGAAGATCGGAGAGGCTTCCTTCCGTTACGCAGGTAATCTGCTTCGTGTAAAGCTTTCCGTAAATATTACAGAGATCCCGCGCTATGCATTCCAGATGGCAGGCTCCCAGCAGTTTACCGGAGACATCGATAACATCACCAACTGGGATGACCTGATCGACGGCATTGAAGGCATGAAAGTAACCTACAATGGCAACGCATCCGACAGCAAGCTGGAGAAGATCGGTGTCAGTGCCTTTAATGCCAGCACGATCTGCAACGAGGACTTTTTAAAGGATCTGACAAAACTTGATTCGATTGGAGAATTTGCGTTCTCTTATACGGATTTCAAGAAGCTGACGATCCCGGCAAGCGTTACAACGCTTGGAGAATCCTCTTTTGCGGGAATGTATGAGATGAAGTCAGTTGTCTTTGCGAAGGGAAGTAAAGTTACGGAGTTTCCGAAGGAGCTGTTCGGAAGCAGCAAGACAGCAACCGACAAGAAGACATACGCGGATCTGGTACTGGAATCCGTACAGCTTCCGGATGGTCTTGAAAGTATTGGTGAAGACTGCTTCGGTAATTGCTGGTCTTTGGAGACGATCGGTTATTCCGGTAAAATGATCGAAGGTGAGCTTCATTTCCCGGAGACGCTCAAAACCATCGAAAAGAAAGCATTTGAGAACTCCGGATTTTATGAAATTACGAAATACGATGAGGACGGCGTTGGATACGCAGCAAAATATTGTGTCCCTGTTTACCCGGGCGGTTATCGTGCCGTATATATTCCGGATTCCGTCACAACGATCGGTGATGGTGCATTCCAGAACTGTCGTATGATGGAAGAGATCTATTTCGGCGACGGTCTGACAGAGCTGCCGGCAGATGTATGTGCAGGCGCAGGCTCTTATCCATATAAGGAGAATACGACCAGCAAGGTAAGTGAGAAAGACTGCCTTGTGACACCGACACCGGTTCCATCCGGAGAGAACGGAGAACTCGGAAAGACAACATATAACCCGATCACCTTCGTTGGTCTTAAAACAGTAAAGCTTCCGAAGAATGTCAAGACAATCGGCAACAATGCATTTAAAGAGTGTTATGCATTAGAGGGATTCTATGATCCCGATGCCAATGCAGTGACCGGCGACTTTACCGGCGCACTGGAAGAAATCGGTAATAACGCATTTTTGTCCTGCAAGAGTCTGGAAGATGTTATTTTACCATCCTCTCTTGTGAAGATCGGTGATTACGCATTCGCACAGACCTCACAGGATGTCAGCAGCAGTGTTACTTCATTAAGCACAAGAAGAAGCGTATCGTTCTACACGCAGTATACGGGACTTAGCAATGTCGATTTCAGGTTTGCGGAGAATCTGGAATCCATCGGACGGGGAGCATTCCAGCGTTCCAATATTTCACAGATTGATTTCCGCTCTGAGAAGCTTGAGGAGATTCCGGCAAGCGTCTGCGAGGACTGTTACAATCTGGAGCGAATTTCCATTCCGGATACGGTTAAGAAGATCAGTCAGAATGCATTCCGCAATACATATAAGTTAGATAGTGTGACCGTGCCGCTCTCTTCGGAGTGGTCTGATCAGCTCTTCTCCGGTGTGGCAGGTTATGCGAAGCAGAAGGTAACTGTGATTGCCAATCCGGTTACCAAGGAGAAGAATATTTACCATCAGCAGGAGAACGCCGTTGATTTTAACTGCGTTAAGAATTTCCGTGACATGTCGATCACGGTAACCGATGAGCTGAAGGACAAAAACGATGAGACAGGTGACCTGTTAAATAACGATTCCAACGAGTTTGTTACCGTAAGAAAGGAAGACGACAGCTCCGGAAGATATCAGGCGATCAGCATGTACGGAAAGAAGCAGGGTGACGCGAAGGTGCGTGTCTCCGGTACAATTCGCCTCGAGGGAGATATCCACAGCGAGAACAACACCACAGCACTCAATGATGCACGTCTGGTGCTGCAGGTTTCACAGCTTTACAATATCCATGTGGCACAGAATCCGATCAGTGTGCTGACACTCTCCGCAGAGCGTCTTGCGCAGGAGGCAAAGGAGAATGTGATCTATCTGGAGTACGGTTCTAAGAATGCGGTTGACTTAAAGGCATCCTACATGGGTGAGGACAGCAGCGAGGAGACAACGGACAGCGTAACCTGGATCGTTGACAATGCATCTGTTGCTACGATTGACGGAACACCGCTTCCGGCGCAGACAACCACACCGGAAGGGGAGAAGATGGGAATGTCTACCATTAAGCTTCTTCCACAGGCACTTGGCGATACAAAGGTAGTTGCAAAGAGCAGCTCCGAGAAGTCTGCAGAGTGTAAGATCCGTGTCCGGCTTGCTCTGGATCGTATCTCTTTATCCAGAAGAAATGTCGGCATTGATGTTAACAAAGAATTTACACTTTCTGTTGATGAGAATAATTACAGCAAAGATAATGCAAAGCTGCTCGAACAAAATCCGGGCTGTCAGGATGTATATCGTTTCTCCTCAAGCAATGAGGATGTTGTAACAATTGATCCGATCACAGGTAAAGCAAAATCTGTGGCAGAAGGAGAAGCAACGATCAAGGCAGTCAGTCTTGTCAGCGGTAGAAGCGACAGCTGTACCGTGAAGGTGCAGGCGGGATATGTCTCACCGGCAGAGTCCGTGAAGCTTTCAGAAAAGGAACTGACTATTAATGTCGGAGAACAGGCAAGCCTGACCGCAACCGTATTGCCGGAGGATGCCGTTCAGAGCGTGGAGTGGTCAAGCAGCGATGACAAGATCGCAACCGTAGCCGGCGGAGTTGTAACCGGTAAACAGGACGGTACCGTGACAATCAAGGCAAAGGCAGAAAATGGTGTTTCTGCAACCTGTAAAGTTAAGGTAAAGGTTCCTGTTGCATCCGTGGCACTGAATAAGACAGAGCTTTTCCTTGAGGTTGGAGGTTCTGAGTCCTTAAAGGCTGAGGTGCTTCCGAAGGAAGCAACCGACAAGAAGATCACCTGGACGACCAGCGATGAAAATATTGCAACGGTAAGCAGCTCCGGTAACGTCAAAGGTGTTAAAGTGGGAAGTGCAACGATTACAGCAACGGCGGACGGTAAGAGTGTGACATGTACTGTTAAGGTTGGTGCGGTCGCTGAATCGGTTGTGATCTCTGCACCACAGAAAAAGGTTGCCGTAGGTGGAACGGTGACACTGACAGCGAACGTGACTCCGTCCGATGCAAACCAGGCGATCGAATGGAAGTCCAGTGATGAGAAGATTGCTACCGTTGTTAATGGCGTTGTAACCGGTGTAAAGATCGGTGTCTGCAACATTACGGCAAAGGCATCCGGAAGTTCCAAAGAAGCAGTCTGCAAGGTTATCGTAACGGCACCGAAGGTGAAGCTTACGAAGGTAAAGAACGTCAAGAAGAAATCCATCCAGATCAAGTGGAAGAAGATTGCTGATGTGGCAGGCTATCAGGTTTCCTATGGCAAAAAGAAAAAGCTGACCACCGCCAACAGCATCAAGATTAAGAAACTAAAGAAAAAGAAGAAGTATGCGGTAAAAGTAAGAGCTTACACCGTTGTCGATGGAAAGAATGTATACGGCAAATGGAGTAAGGTAAAGAAGGTAAAAATTAAAAAATAATGGGAAATAAATTGAAATTTCTACCAATTTAGGGTTGCAATTTGTCTCAGTTTGGGTATACTAATAATTAGTAATGCGACCTAGTGATATATTAGATATCATGCATTACGATTCCCCCCTCTGAGAATAAAATGTCAGTAAAGAGCTGTTTTCTGTGAATGCAGAAAACAGCTCTTTTACCGTTATCCGGGAAATGCTCCTCCGTTCCATGAAAAATTGCCATCAAGGGGGATTTACAGAATGATCCAGTAAAATACTGCTTGACGAATGCGTATAGTGCGTGTATGATAGATAAGGTTAGTTAAATAAGTAGAACTCTTATTAAGAGTGGTGGAGAGTGAAGGCTCTGTGAAACCACGGCAACCCCATATGTGGAAGGTGCCAATCTGAGCGAGCGATCGAACAATAAGAGGAGTTGAGTGAATCAAGTCCATCTTTTTGATGGATTTTTTTACTTTATAAAACTTTGTTATTACAGTAGTCAGGAAACATTGATAAGTTTAGGAGGTACAAGATGGAGAAACGTTTATTTACGTCTGAATCAGTAACCGAGGGACATCCGGATAAAATATGTGACAATATTTCTGATGGAATTTTAGATGCGCTGATGGAGCAGGATCCGATGAGCCGTGTGGCTTGTGAGACCGCTATCACAACAGATTATGTGCTGATCATGGGGGAGATCACCACGAAGGCAAAGGTTGATTACGAGAAGATTGCCAGAGAGACGATCCGTGAGATCGGTTATGATGCTGATGAGAAGGGCTTTAACTGTGATACTTGCCGCGTGAAGGTGCTGCTCGATTCACAGTCGCCGGATATCGCAATGGGTGTCGACAAGGCACTTGAGGCAAGAGAAAACGATATGTCCGATGAGCAGCTCGAGGCGATCGGTGCGGGAGATCAGGGAATGATGTTCGGTTACGCAACCGATGAGACCCCGGAGCTGATGCCATATGCGATTTCACTTGCACACAAGCTGACCAAGCAGCTTACCGGCGTGCGCAAGGATGGCACACTGCCTTATCTTCGTGCAGACGGCAAGAGTCAGGTGACCATAGAATATGATGAGAACGACAAGCCGGTTCATGTCAATGCGGTTGTCATTTCCACACAGCATGCAGAGGAGATTTCTCAGGAGCAGATTCATGAGGACATCAAGAAATATGTGATCGACCCGATTGTTCCGGCAGAGCTGATCGATGAGACAACCAAGGTTTTTATCAATCCGACCGGACGTTTCGTTATCGGTGGACCAAACGGAGACAGCGGACTCACCGGACGTAAGATTATCGTAGACACCTACGGTGGATATGCGCGTCACGGCGGCGGAGCATTTTCCGGTAAGGATTGTACAAAGGTAGACCGTTCTGCAGCCTACGCCGCAAGATATGTTGCCAAGAATATCGTGGCAGCGGGACTTGCAAAGCGCTGTGAGATCCAGCTTTCCTATGCGATTGGTGTCGCACAGCCGACATCTGTTATGGTAGACACCTTTGGAACCGGTAAATTAGACGATCAGAAGCTGGTTGAGATCATCCGCGAAAAATTCGATCTTCGTCCGGCAGGTATCATTAAAATGCTGGATCTGCGCCGTCCGATCTATAAGCAGACGGCGGCCTATGGACACTTCGGAAGAAATGACCTGGATCTGCCCTGGGAG
>ERZ835051.3799-NODE-3799-length-11343-cov-3.487155_pt1 | contig 11343 bp, 8 predicted proteins | sample MGYA00519575_ERZ835051 | MGnify/ENA primary metagenome ERZ835051 (study PRJEB31850, sample SAMEA3708769) | human gut metagenome | biome: human gut; feature: human-associated habitat; material: faeces | place: China | collected 2014 ... | reverse complement strand
GGAATTCTTCACCGAATTAACTCCGCAGGCGGAATTTAGTTCCGCCGAGGAAAACGATGGGTTTCCAGGCTCCGCCGCCGGAACCCATTCGTTTATTCCTCTGTCCCCCAAGTCAAAAACCTGTTTTTGACTTAGCCGCAGGCAAAAAAATACCCCTGAACGGTACTTCAGGGGGGAAGGTAAGTAAATTGTATATATGGAAGCTATTACTTTTAACGTCTACAAGTATAACTAAAATATATTTTAGTGTCAACCAAATAAATGCACAAATTTTCATCATTAAACAAACTATTTTTTATTGTCTGTCAACAATAAGACTGGCAAATCTTTCATTTTCCATAAAAAAAGTGAAAAACCGTTCATTTTTTGACAAAAAGCATCCGCTTCAATTCCTGATAGACTCTGCCAATCGGCAGACCCACCACATTATAGTAATCTCCTACGATGCGCTTCACATAAATCGCGAAATCGCCCTGTATGCCATACGCACCCGCCTTATCCATCGGGTCGCCGCTTGCAATATAGGCATCCGCCTCCGCATCGGAAATCGGATAGAGGCATACGTCTGTTTTTTCCTGAAAGGTGACGCTTTGGGGATGCGCACCCGTGCGGATAAGCGTGACACCCGTATAGACCTGATGGCAGTCATCGGCAATGCTTCTGAGCATCTGCTTTGCATCCGCCGCGTCCTTCGGCTTGCCCATGATTTTCTCGCCCTTAGCAACCACCGTATCCGCCCCGATGATAATGCAATCCTCTGTCTGCGCTGCTGCGATTTCCTCTGCCTTCTGTCGGGATAATTCCATAACAACCGCCGCAGGGCTTTTCTGCGTGATGCGTTCCTCGCCTTTGGCAGGCTGTACCGTAAAGGGCAGCCCGATTTTTTCCAGTAATTCCTTCCTGCGCGGTGAGGCCGAAGCCAATATCAGTTCCATAATATCCTCCTTTTTGCATTGTATCGTAAAGGAGAGAAACGGCTTAAGCCAAGGGATAACAAATCAATTCCTCTCCGTCCAGATTTTCCTTGTGCAGCTCCACTGCCGTAATGCTGTGATTGTCATAGGTCTTATAATAGTAAATCCCCTTCTCCAGATTGCAGCAGGAGCTGTATATGGTAATCTCATATTTTCCCTCGCCCAGATAGCAGCATCCTCTCTGCTGCTCCACTGCGCCGAGAATGTGGAAAAACTGGCTGACACTCTCTTTTTCGCCCTCTGCGGAACGAGAGTTTAATTTCACAAAGGCAGCCCGCACAAACCGAGAGGCAGAGCTAAGGTCGCCCGGCAAGCCAAACCCACCCATGCCGCGGCTGAAGGGGGAAAGCAACTCCTGTCCGCTGAAGCGATCCTGCGCCGGCTCTGCGGTAACATTCAAATATTGCCTGATATTTTCTCTGTGAAAGGGAAAGGGCGGATTATTCGCCAAAACACCAATCGGGTTATCATAAAGATGCAGTCCGTCTGCCATTTGTTCTATCACAAGGCATTGCGCCGCATCCGCAAGCATCCAGTGCATCGGGCTGGGCTGTAAGGCCTCGCTGAACGGCTCATCTGTCACTGCAATCCGCTCCAAAAGCTCCCTTGCCTCTGCTACGGTTTCGCATTGCCCCAAAATCCAAGGCAGCAGCGCCCACGAGGGAATGTTGTCCTTCCCCTCCTGCCGCTTCTGATAGACTGCATTGCCCGCGAACAGCAGGCCTGCCATGGCAAGCCCCTTTTCGTTGACCACATCATAATATAACGGCGTTCCCTCGGCAACGTGCGCCATGCCAATCATGGCATACTTTGTCCGAAATTCCGCCCCTTCGGGAAGGCTAAACAAAAAGCGTCTGGGGGTAATCGTCACGCTCTCCCCATAGGAACACTCAAAATCCAGATTTCTGCCGAAATAATGGTCTTTGGTATGATAGCTTACTGCGGTACACATCCGCACTCCCTCCTTTTCTCTTTTGTTTCTCTATTTTTCGTAAAAAATCCTATTTTATGCCTTCTCTTTAAATCTGATATGCAATTTCAAAGGACACCGCACCCGTTGCCGCAGGGGCAATGATGCCGGGGGAGAGATAGAAAACAATGCTGCTATCTGTCAGGTAGAACTGCACCTGATTCAGACTTCTTGCCAATCTGCTTTCCGCATCGCTGTAGAACGCATCCTCGTCCGCTTCAATCAGCGCTGTAAAGGATGCCTTCCAGAGTGCCTGCAAATCCGCCTGACTATCGGAAACCAGCTCGCTCAAGGCGCACTCCCTGCCACTGCTCATGGCATAGGTATGAGAGGTATACTGCGCCTGCTCTGTGCCGCCTGCGTAGGAGGAAACCGTTCCCAAGAAGGAAGCATAGCCGTTTGTGCTGCGTGTTACGTTATACGCACCCACGCAGTAATAGGGCTGGAAGCCGTTGGGATCATTGGCGTATGCCTGCAACGCCTGCGCCTTATAGGTCTGCAAAAAGGCTTTGCCTTCGTTGAAGGTAGCCTGTGCCATGGCAGTATTGACTGCCGCCTGCCCCGCAACCTCGTCACATTTCAGCTCCACATGCAACACCTCTGTGCCGTCCGCCGCAAGGACAGAGGACGTATAGCCGCCAACCTGCGGTGCTTGCTGCTCACTGCCCGTAGGCTTTTTGGAGGTGCCGTCCGAATGGATATCAATGACATATTTCACGCCATCCCACGCAACGGATGCGCCAAGGCTTTCCGCAACGGCGCGCAGAGGCACCAGTGTGCGGTCATTGATAATCTGCGCAGGGACAGACATGGTATAAACCAATTCGCCGTTTTTATACAGACCTGCTTCGCCAATCTGCAGCATAATGATATCCTCATTGTGCATTGCCATAACCGTCTGGTCTGCTTCATCCCAGATTACCTGTGCATCCAGTGCCTCGAAGATTTTCCGCATGGGTACCAGTGTGCGGTCATCCTGAATGATGGGCGGCTGGTCGAAGCTTAACTGTTCTCCATCTACGTAAACCGTAATCAACGGATGGGCAAAGGCAGGCACGGTAAGCATCAGTGCTGCCAGAAGCCCCAAAAATACTTTTTTCATCTCAATCACCAAATCTTATGTTCGTTATTACAATATTCCTTTTATATTACGTTATAATTGCTTTTTATTTCTGCGCTTCTTCTGCATATTTCGCCGCCAGATTTGCGCAGTGCATAATCATAGTCATGCAGTTTTTCTTTCTTTCCTTGCATGCGAAATCACCGAAGGGATTAGAAAGCTCAGAGCAGATCAGTGTGCCGTATTCATCCTTGATTTCATTTACCATTTTGCCGACAATGGGATAAATGCCCTGCTGCAATTCGGTAATTCTCTCGCCTACCGTTTCCTTTGCCGCAGGATTTTCTCTGCCCACAATGGCACTCAGCGCCATAACCGCGCCCGTAATCGCGCCGCAGGTGTTTTTTGTATGCCCCATGCCGCCGCCGAAGCCCGTTGCAAGCTTTACAACCTCCTTGGGCAGCCCTGTGTCAAAATGATTCAGAAATGCCGTCATCACACATTCCGAACAGTTCAGACCTTGCTTGAAGCATTCCTTTGCATCCTGCTCCACAATCTCCGCTCTTGTCAATTCTCTGTTTTCCTCCATTTGTAAAACCTCCTTAAAATTCCTAAAAAACCCCATAACTCATTTTTTTCATCATACCACAAGCACCGAAAAAAAGAAAGAAATCGTACAATTTGTCATAAATCTGTTGTAAATCTGTTAAGCATTTGTAACGGATATAACAGATTTGTTTCGTCGCTTTTCGGCATAGAGAAAGGACGCTCCGATTGGAGCGTCCTAACGTGCAAAGCAATGCTTATCAATATGTAGCTTGAATTATTTGCCGCCTTTTGCTTTGTATGCTTCGATACCTTTGCCCAGCAGTTCAATACCTCTAGCCATATCTTCAGCTTTCAGGATGTAAGCGATACGCAGTTCGTCTCTGCCCAGACCGGGTGTTGCGTAGAAGCCTTCAGCGGGAGCGTACATAACTGTTTCGTTGTTTTCTCTGAATTCGTTCAGCAGGAACAGCAGCAGATCTTCTGTATTTTCAACAGGCAGCTTGCATGTGATGTAGAAAGCGCCGCCGGGTTTCTGGCAAACAACGCCGGGGATCTTCATCAGTGCATCATAAGCAACGTCTCTTCTGTGTTCATATTCTGCTCTTACGCTATTGAAGAAGTCAGCAGGCAGTTTGTACATTGCTGTTGCGCCAACCATGTCCAGTGTAGGAACACACAGACGGCCCATAGCAATCTTGAATACCTGTGCCATGAATTCTTTGTTTTTGCAAACCATGCAACCGATACGAGCGCCGCAAGCGGAGAATCTCTTGGAAACGGAGTCGATGATGATAACTCTGTCTTCGATGTCAGCCAGCTGACCGAAGGATGTCATTTCTCTGCCGTCGTAAGCGAATTCTCTGTAAACTTCGTCAGCCAGGATCCACAGATCATGTTCTTTAGCGAAGTCAGCGATAACTCTCATGTCTTCTCTGGACAGGATGCAGCCTGTAGGGTTACCGGGGTTAACGATGGAGATCATTTTTGTCTTATCTGTAACAACTGCTTCCAGTCTTTCCTTGATTGCATATTTGTAGCCTTCTTCAGCGTATGTTGTAACGGGTTTTACAACACCATCAGCAGCCTGGATGAATGTCAGGTAGTTTGTGTAGTAGGGTTCAGCTACGATAACTTCATCACCGGGGTTGATGATGGACAGGAATGTCAGTGTCAGCGCTTCGGAACCACCTGCTGTAATCAGAACGTCGTTTCTTTCCAGATTCATGTCGAATCTCTTGAAGTAATCAACGATAGCGTCCTGCAGCTCGGGCAGACCCCAAGAACCAGCGTAAGCCAGTACCTTCTGGTCAAAGCCTTTTACTGCTTCCCAGAATACGGAAGGTGTTTCGATATCGGGCTGACCGATGTTCAAGTGATAAATCTTAACGCCTGCTGCTTCAGCTGCGTCAGCCATAGGGTTAAATTTTCTAATAGGGGAGTTCTGCATTGCCTGCACTCTGTCGGAAATTCTCATGTTTTTCACTTCTCCTTTTGATATAGATATTTTGTATTTGAAGAACTGCGTACTCTTCTCGGAGGATCTTCGGCTCATTCTGCCGATACGCGCAAACCACATCCTGAAAAAAAGTTCAGCGTGTATCTAATCGCACAATGAATTCCTGAAAATCCCTACCCGAATACAGTATCAGTATACCACTTTTCCTGAGAAAGGCAAGGGGTACTGTGAAATTTTCTACAAACTCAGGTATTTTTGTATAGTTTTTCGTACATTTTTTTGAACGATGTGAAAAAATGTCCAACCGCATCCTGTGAAAAATAGGAAAACAGACTGAAAAATAGTTCATTTTCTCTTTTTTGGGTAAAGTAAAATACGCTTTTATTGGCAAAAATGAAAACTGAACAATATCAGATGAAAAATTTTCCTGCTCTTTGTTTCCTTCGCACAGGAAAAATAAAAAATCGTACTGTTATATTTTTATTCAATTAAACAAAAAATCCCTTTCGTCCGAAAGGGATAAAATTCTGATATAAAATTGTTTTATTTATGCAGTAGGCTTGTCTGCTAAGACCGGTGCCTTTCCCCTGCTGCCGACCGCTAAGCCTAAAATTTCCGCAATATCTCTGGTCTTCAGGTATGTTACGCCGTCCTTGCGGATGAGGCTGACGGTGTATGCCTTATCATTATAAAAAATCGTTTCCTTTGTAACCATTTCGTCCTCCTTTCTTTCATAGGCAATATCCTTCAAGCGGAACCAATGCGTAAAGCCGCTGCCCGCAACAGCGCCGATTCGCACACCGTAGGCACTGCCGTCCGCCGCGATGTATTTTCCGCCGCCGATGTAAATGCCGATATGCCCCTTGCGCCAGACCGCCGCCCCAATGGGTGCCTGCCCGATGGTCGCGATGGGAAATACCGCATCCGCTGTGTCATGATAGCCCTGCGAATTGCGGAGGATGCCTGTCCCCCACGAAATCAGACCGCTGCAATCTACACAAACCTGCCCGATTTTCGCCGCGTCGCTCTCCCAGACCAGCGGCCCAAAAAGGATTCTCAGCCGGTCATACGTCTTTTGCGTCAGCACCTTGCCCTTCATGCCATAAACATAAGGCGTGCCAATCTTTCCTCTCGCAAATGCAACCAATTCATTCCCCGTCATTCCGCATCCCCCTTTTCCTGTGCCACTTCCTGCGTCATGCTTTTCCTGTGCTGTGTGCCGAAATAAAATGCAATCACAATCGAAAAAATATTCAGAAATTGCCCGCCGTCAATACGGCTTGTGACTGCCAGAACGGAAAATACCAGCGTCAGCACCAATGTTACAATACTTTTCACCGTCAGCAGATTTCCGACAGCTTCTTTCCAAATTTCCTTCATTCCATTTCCCCCTTTCATTCATGCGCCGATTGATTCAGATGCTTTTCCAGTCTCTGATAGGCATCACTGACATTGCCGTTTGCGCCAAGCTGCTTGAGCCCGTCCAGTGTTGCCAAAAGCCCGTAGCATATAACGCACTGCTCCTTTTTGATGTTCTCGATTTCCGCCTGCTGCGCCTTCTGCTGCTCCATCCAGCGAAAACTGCGGTAAAGCAGGGCTCCAAGCGTGCCTAATGCTCCCAGAACGGTCGCAAAGCGGATAATCGTGTCCCCTGTAACATACATTTTGCTCTCCTCCTTTCTGTCATGGAGAATAGCAGATGCCAAGTCTCAGGGAATCTCAAGGTATAAAAAAAGACGTTTCGGGGAATCGAAACGCCAAAAAACTTCCTATTAAAATATGATTTGCATTGCGCCACAAAAAAGGGGCTTTTTTCACAAAAGAAAAAAGGCTACCATTTTTGATAGCCTTTTCCATTACGGAGATGGAGGGATTTGAACTGCCCACCTCGAAATATAGTCGTGCATTGTCCTTCGCTTTGCTCTCTCCATGCACTCCTTATTTCTCGCAGTTTCGGGCTCCCTCCTCCTGCCACCGGCAGCGGTCGCCCTCTACTCCCGCGCCACTGTGGCGCTTCGGGTTCCGCCTTTATTTTTTACAACAAAAAAAGACTATCCTTCGATAGTCTCTTTTCTACGGAGATGGAGGGATTTGAACCCTCGCGCCACGTTAATGACCTATACCCTTAGCAGGGGCACCTCTTCAGCCTCTTGAGTACATCTCCACAAAACGCCTACTGCAATAGTTAGTATACCAAAAACACCCCCTGTTGTCAAATACTTTTTCGCAAACGGGACAAAAAAATAGCGTTCACCATTTCTGATGAACGCCGAATTGCCTTATCGAGCGGTTTTGATTGTCACTGTTTTGGTTGCCTCATCCCAAGCAACCTCTGCGCCAAGCTCATCTGCCACGAAGCGCACGGGTACGAAGGTACGTCCGTCGATGATAACAGGTGCAACGCCGTATTTTTCAAGCGTCTTGCCGATGGTCATCTTGATCTCCTTATCGTTGATAGAGAGCGTAACCTCTTTGGTCGCGCCGTTCCAATCCACCTTGCCGCCCAGAGCCTCTGTGATAATTCTGATAGGCACCAGAGTTCTGTCATTGCGGATGACGGGTGCAGCATCGTAAATCACTGCTTCGTTATCCACGTTAACGATACGGCTGCCGATTTGCAGCTTAATGGTCTTGCCTGCTTCAGCCGCATTGCTATCATCCGCCGCATCCTTCTGCACGAATGTCGCATCCACGGAAACCTTGCCGACGGGCATGGTAAATGTGTATTCGTTATCGTCCACCTTTTTCAGCTTCACGGTGCTGTTGTTTTTGTCCTTTACCGTCATCTTGTCCAGCTGATAGCCGCTGTCGGGGGTTGCCTTGATGGTCACTGTTTCGCCGGCTTCTGCCTTCGCGGGGGTAACGGAGATTTCGCCGTTTTCCGTCTTACCTGTGCTTACGCCGTAGGTCGGGGCGGAGGTGTCAGAGGAAGAAGAACCGGATTTTCTGCGTGTTACGGAAACAACACAGCTTGCAGGTTCATAATTGCCGCCCATGTCTGTTGTAAATGTATACTCCATAGTTGCATTCGGCAAAGAAGCCTTTAAGCCCTCTACCTTAATGCTGTCAACGTCGCATACAACCTTTGCTGTATCTCCGTTGCAAACGCCGTCAACCGTAAATGTAACGCTGCCTGCGCCTTTCAATGTGCTATTATCTACAGTTAATTCTACCTTCTTGGGTGCAACTGTAAAAGGAATCGTTTTTGCAGCTTCTTCGCTGTCAGCCCACTTATAATTATCTGCATCCTTCAAGGTTAAAATAACGTCATACACACCGGCATTCTTTCCGCCTTCATTCTTTGTAACATCATAATCAGCTGTTGCGGTTACATCTGCTGTCAATACTGTGCCGTTATAGATCTTGCTTTCCACCGTAGGCACTGCTACCTCTTTCTTTGTAATGGAAATTGCTGTCGCATTGCTTACGGCTGTTTTACCTTCTGTATCCGTAATCTTAACGGTATAGCTTCCGCTGTCCGCAACATTTTTCACGGTATATGTGGCATTTGTTGCACCATCAATATTTACGCCGTCCCTCTGCCACTGATATGTAACACCAGAAACAGACGTTGCCGCTGTGAGAGTAACATTCCCGCCGTCATACTGCTTTGTCGCATTGCCTGTTACGGAAACTGTAGGTGCATTCAGCTTCCACTGCGCATAAACGGTAATATCCGCGGTCGTGGGAATAATATCACCAACCGCATAGGCAGTGCCTGTGCCATTTTTCGCTGTGTTCCATCCGGTAAATGTATAGCCTGCACGGCTAAAGCTGCTTGCTTTTGCAAGATGCTCATTTCCTTTAATTTCAGCATACGTTTTTGCCGTTACACCGCTGATATTCGCGTCATAAGTAACTTCAATCGTATTTGTAGAATCATTCAAAGTCCATTTTGCATAGTAGTTTTGGCCGTTCTGAGGCTCACCTGTATATGCCGTATCGGAAAAATCTGCGTTTTTGTGCCATTCCACAGTGTAGCCCGGACGAGAAACTGCATCAAAGCCTGTCTTTGTCATATCAACTGTTCCGCCGTTTGTCACATAGCAGGTTTTAGTCACAGAACCGGCTTTCTTGTCAGCTAATAAGGCATTTAAGATGTCGTTGTTATTTACATAAATATCCTTATGATTATTTGCCCATTCAGGTGCCACTTCGCCTTCTTTAGTATTATACCAGTTATTGATGCACCAATCCCCGATGGTAAAATCAGAAGAATAGACATCACTCAAATCATAAATTTCCACAGGTGTTCTCTGGAAAGCACCGCTGCCAAGCGTTTTTACTCCGCCGGGAAGATACATTTTCAGCACTCTTGTATCATAAAATGCACCGTCTCCAATTGTTTCAAGTTTAGAATTCTTTGAAATATTTACCTCTTTAAGAGAAGTACATCTATTGAATGCCTGTTTCCCAATAACTGTTACGCTGTCCGGAATTGCAATGCTTGTAATGTTTGTCTGTTGAAAAGCACGATTCCCGATTTTTGTAATGCCGTTCCCGATTTCAAGTGTTTCCAATTTGGTACATCCACTTAAAAAATAATCGGGAATATCCTTAACCCCGTCACCAAGCTTTACCTCTTTAAGAGTATCCTTTTTCCCGTTCAGGTTGAAATTGATTGTCCCTGCACCCAGTTCAAAGGTTTCCAAGGGTGCGGCACCGGGCCAGTTTGTTCCCCAGCTCGCTACGGTATTAGAAGAAAGAACCAAGTTCTCATCCCCTTCGATTTTAAGGGACTTCAGAGAAGGACAGTTGATAAATACACCATTCCCCATCGATTTCACTTTACCAAGCTCTACGGATTCCAGCTTTTCGCATCCGCCGAAGGCATTCGAGCCAATACTTTCTATTTCTCCCTCAAAGATAACTTTCTCTAACGCTTTCAGCTGATAAGCAAAAGCGTCAAGCAATTCCTTTACATCCTTCTGAATAATCAGTTTTTTGATGCTGCTTCCAGTTAATACAACACTGGACGTTTTGTTGCCGTTGGGACTCTCGCCGCTATAAAAGTCCACATTCCCCGGATAGGTAAATGTATCAATATTTGCCAGATTACTCATGCCATAGGGGCCTACTTCTTTTATATCCTTCAAGCCATTGTCAAAATTGATAGTGTCAAATCCTGTTCCGCGGAATGCCGCCGTACAGATGGTGTCAATCCGTTCCGGCAGGGCAAGCTCACCGGTGTAGGTTTTTCCGTCTACTATACAGGTATTCAGACTTTTATCTTTGTCAAAAAATCCGTAAGGAACGGCACTGCCTGTCAGCATTTCATGACCCGGTATCCAATAATCCGAAACATTTTTAGGCTTGAAATTTGTAAAATCAACCGTCGTAATCAAAGGGCAGTACGAATAAACACCGCTGCCGTAATAGGTTACGTTTTCATTAAATGTAATTGTCCCATTCAGCGCCAAATAAGAAAATGCATCTGTACCGATTCCTGTAATGCCATCTTCTACAATAACCTTTGTGATTGGAACAACCTCCTGTGTTGTTCTGTCAGCCTCGACATCGCTGAGTAAGGCTCTTCTCCAAGGAGCAATATCCCCCTCAAAGCTATCAATCGTAATATTTTTCCCGTAGTAATCTGCAATGTTGCCTTCCCCCGAAATGGTCAAGGTATAGCCATCTACCTTTTCGTATCCGTCTTCATCTGTTGTTGCGTAGGAATATCCGTTTTCTTCCGCCTTGCAGTATAATGCATCGTCATTCTTTACCAGTTCCCACGAAACCTCATCTTCTTCAGTTGCACCGCAGACCCCTTTTGCAAAAACTTCCCCTTCTGCAACGGCAGTTTCTTGGTCATCATCAGAAGCTGCGGAAATTCCATCTTCTATCTTTTTTTCCTTTACGAACTGCTCGGTCTTTTCCTGCTCTTCCTCTGCAGATTTTTCCCCTTTCTGCTCGTCCTGCTCCACCGTTTTCTCCTGTGCCTGAGGGTCGTCCGTCCCCTCCGCCGCGAATGCCGGCACAGAAACCATACTTGCCGCTACGGTCAGCGCAAGTGCCTTCGCATAATAATTTTTCTTCATATTTTTTCCTCCCTTTATCTGTACTTTCTTTATACCCAATGCGAATAAATTCCTTTTTTCTTCACAAACAGAAAAAGCACCGCCCCTATCCGGCAATGCTCGTTTTTTTGCAGCTGGCTGCCAGTTGAAAGGCCCTGTAGCTTTGCGTCATAGGCTTTCGCCTACTTTGCCGAATTATGCTTGTTTTCTGCGGAATTTATTATTTTATGCAATTTGAATTATGGCAAAAAGGGATTTCTATTACAACCTTAATTTATAAAAAATATCCTAATTTGTAATATTTTTTCGTAAGAGGG
>ERZ835051.3798-NODE-3798-length-11347-cov-3.292065_pt1 | contig 11347 bp, 12 predicted proteins | sample MGYA00519575_ERZ835051 | MGnify/ENA primary metagenome ERZ835051 (study PRJEB31850, sample SAMEA3708769) | human gut metagenome | biome: human gut; feature: human-associated habitat; material: faeces | place: China | collected 2014 ... | reverse complement strand
TGCTGAAACTGATGACGCTGTTCTTCTCCTACCTGAATGGCGAGGACCTGCCCTCGCTGGTCCGGCGGAGCCGGATCTCCTCCCCCATGCGGTCCAGCAGGGCGGTCAGGTCCGCCAGCGTGTCCAACTCCCGCCTGCGCTCCGCCGCCGACCGCCGCCAGGCCCAGGTCCCGGCCCCCAGGATACACACCGCGCCCACCAGCTTCACCATGGCAGTTCCTCCACTTCGTATGTCCTTCCGGCCTCATCCCGGTGGATGCGCACCGCCAGCCGGAACACCTTCTCCGCCAGCAGCTGCCGGTACAGCGGCCGCTGGGTCAGCTCTGCGGCATCGGCGGCGTGGATGGTGGCCAGCAGCCCCACGCCGCACCCGGCGGCCTGCATGGCGGCCCGGAGGTCCGCCTCCGCCGTGATCTCGTCCACGGCGATGACCTGGGGGTTCATGGCCCGCAGGGCCATGGGGATGCCCAGGGCCTTGGGGCAGGCGTCCAGCACGTCCGTCCGGGGCCCCACGTCCATCTGGGGCCTCCCCCGGACCATCACTGCCACCTCCCCCCGCTCATCGATAAGGGAGACCCGCAGACCCGGCCTGCCGGTGCCGCCGGAGGAGAGGCACCGCACCAGATCCCGCAGCAGCGTGGTCTTGCCGCCGCCGGGGGGCGACAGCAGCAGGGTGTTCTGATACCGCCCGTCCCGAAACAGCCGGGGCGCCACCGCCTCCCCGATCCCCCTCTGCTCCCGGGCGATGCGGACAGCGGCGGAGGACAGGTCCCGCAGGGCGGTGCTCTCCCCGTCCTTCATCACCGCCGTGCCGCACAGCCCCACCCGGAAGCCGCCCCGCACGGAGAGATACCCCTCCCGCAGGGTCTCCTCCGCCGCATAGCGGGAGTAGTCGGTGGCAAGGTCGCAGAGAGTCTCCAGATCCTCCGGCGTCACGGCGGCCCCCAGGGACCGCTCCCCCTCCGGTAGCAGCACCACCAGCGGCTGCCCCGCCCGGAGGCGGAACTCCTCCGCCATCTGCCGGACCTCCGGCGGCTGGGCCAGAGCCTGTTCCCGCAGGCGGCCCGGCAGCACCCGGGCCGCCTCCTCATAGCGGCGTTCTTCCTCCTTCACGGGCCGCGCCCCCTTTCGTAACACGCTATACTCTATGAGGGGTTGTCCCCGGATATGACTCCCTCAGCGGAAAAATGGGACAAGCCCGGAAAAATGGAAAGCGTACTTGACATGGTACCGGAAGTGTGCTAAGTTGAAGACGGAAAGCAAACTTTCCATCCGTCAGAAGCGGATGGGGCGTATGAAAGGGGGAATCGCCCTTGAAAAACCGCCTGGAGGCGCTGCGCCAGGCCAGGGGGATCAAGCAGGAGGAGCTGGCGGAGGCGCTGGAGGTGTCCCGCCAGACCATCGGGTCGTTGGAAAACGGGCGGTACAACCCCTCCATCCTGCTGGCCTTCAAGCTGGCCCGGTACTTCGGCACCACCATTGAGGACATTTTCATCTATGAGGAGGATGGCACATGAAGAAGCAGGTCATATTGATGTCCCTGGCAATCGCGGGGCTGCTCTGCTGCATCCCGATGTTCGTCCTGAATGCGCCGGGTGCGCCCGGTCTCTCCGGCGGCGCGGCCTCCCTGCTGGGTATGGCCGGGGCGGTGCTGTTCGGCACCTGCGCCGGGACGTTGCTCCAGCTGAAACGGCTCTCCCGGGACCCGGACTACCGGCAGAGGCAGAAGGCCCAATGCGACGAGCGGAACCAGGCCATCCGGGACCGGGCCGGCTATCTCGCCGGGCTCCTGACCCTGTCCCTGCTGGTGATCGCCGGGTGGAGCCTGCAAAGCTTTGCGCGTCTCGGTGTCCCTGAATGGGTCGTCCGGCTCCTCCTGGGAAGCTGGGTATTTTATCTGGCGGCGTTTTTCCTTCTGTACAAGTGGTTTCAGCGGCGAATGTAGGAGATGAGGGGCACCATGCACAAGCGGACACTGTTTATCCTTCCGGTCATCGCGGGCGTCCTCTGCTTGGCGTTCCCGGTGGTTCTGGAACAGCTGGGAACGCCCCGGCTGCTGCCGGACGGCGTGGATTCCCTGTTGGGAATGGTGGGCATGACGGTGTTGTGCGCCGCCCTCAACATACTGCGGCGGCTGTCCGCCCCCGCCTGCCGCCGGGAGCAGAAGGCGCTGCATGACGAGCGGAACACCGCCATCCAGAACAAGGCGCGGGCGATCTCAGGAGATATCACGATGCTGGCGGTGCTGCTGGCTCAGGGATATCCTCTGGCGGGAGTTACCCTGGGGCTTTTCGGATTGAATATAAGTCTGTTTTCTGCAGCGGGACTGGGACTGAGTTTCATCTGGAGAAAGAAAAGAACCGGAATTTCTCTGAAAATGGAAGGAAGAGAAAGGGAGGCCGGTCTGTACGGGGACTGCGGCTTTGGAGAGGAGGAAGAGCATGCGTAAGATACAGAAGATTCTTTTGGGAGGCTTTCTGGCAGGCGTTCTGATCTGCGGTGTTGGAGCAGGAACTGCCATAGGGGAGTATTCCTCTCTGAATTATCTGGGAGAGAGAACCCTTGGAGAAGAGAAGCTGGTAACAGAGAATTTTGACTATACATTTGACCCGGAGCTTGGGGCAATTCGCCTTCATCCCTCCTGGTACGGGGGAAGGGAGACAGCAGGGATAGAAACTGATGCTTCCGTTCCGGAAAATGTGATCCGCTATGAGATCACCTATCTGCCGGAAACCATAGAGCCGGAGCTGATATTCAGGCCCCGGAATGTGGAAGAGAGTTTGACTGAAGAGAGCGAGACGGAGGAGACTGCGGCAGAAGAAACCACAGCAGAGGAAACCACGGCAGAGGAGAGCGAGCCGGAGGAAAACGCAGCGAAAGAAAACGCAAATCTGCGGATTCAGGGTGCTCTTCTTCTGGAAACATGGTATCATGGAGATCTGGGGATCTGGATGGAAGCAAAGGATCAGATTCTTGCTGATTTGAAGGACGGCAGGATTGCCGGATACCAGGTTCCTCATATCAAAGAAATCACAATAAAGGTAAATCCCGTTACGGCTCCTTATGTGATTTTCCATTTTCAGGAATAAAAGGATAAAAAGACGGACAGCGGAGGCAGTACGGGAACCGCTGGCGTCTGAAGGAGAAAGTTATGAATCTGAGAGCAGATTTCCATACGCATACAACATTCTGCGATGGGAAAAATACACCACGCCAGATGACAGAGGCCGCTTTTCGGAGGGGATTTCGGCATTTCCGGACACGGAGATTATTCTTTCTGTGAACCCGGTTTCGGAATGAATGACCGGGCGCTGGAGGAATACAGAAGAGAGCTGGAGCTGCTTCGTGAGGAATACCGGGGGAAAATGAATCTTTATATTGGAATTGAGCTGGACTGTCTGGGGCCGGTTCAGCAGGCAGAGTATTCCATAGGTTCTACTCACTGTGTAGAAAAAAACGGAGAGTTTATTTCTGTAGATGATACGGAGGAGAAGCTGACAGAGGCAGTGGATCGTCTCTGGAAAGGCGAATGGTACGCCTTTATCCGGGATTATTATGAGCTGGAAGCGACGGTATGGGACAGAACCAGGTGTACCTGGATTGGACATTTTGATCTGCTGACGAAATTTAACGAAGACGGAAAGCATTTTGATGAAACCTGCGATGACTATCTGGAGCCGGCTCTGGCAGCCATGAAATATCTGCAGCAGGCAGAGGTTCCTTTTGAAATCAATACCGGGGCCATAGGGCGGAAATACAGGACAGCGCCCTATCCGTCTTCCATTCTTCTGAGGGAGCTTTGCCGGATGGGAGGAAGGATTATTATTAATTCTGACAGCCATAGTACCGAGCATATCTGCGGAAGTTTTCAACTGGCGCAGAAGCTTGCCTGGGACTGCGGATTCCGCCGGGTAAGCGTGCTGAAGCCGGGAGGAGGATTCCGGGAGATAGAGCTGTAGAAGCGTTTTTATGTCATAGGACGCACTTTCCTATGACATAAAAAAATCGGGCATCTGTTAAAAAAACAGATGCTCGATTAATATTTTACAGCCCATAAGAATCAGAACAGTTCCGCCAAAAATTTCAGCCTTTGCCTTATACCGGCATCCGAAAACAGTTCCCACCTTTACGCCGATGCCGGACAGGATAAATGTGGTGCAGCCGATAAAGGAGATGGCAGGAAGGATGTCTACCTGAAGAAATGCAAAGGTAACGCCAACGGCCAGAGCGTCAATGCTGGTGGCAACAGCCAGAATCAGCATATCGCCGGCGGCCAGGGAGGCATTGCAGGATTCCTCCTCCTCGGACAGGGCTTCCCGTATCATGCTGATACCGATGATTCCCAGAAGGATGAAGGCAATCCAGTGGTCGTAGGAAGTGATGGCCTGCTGAAATCGAATGCCGAGAAAATAGCCAATCAGCGGCATCAGGCCCTGAAATCCGCCGAAATAAAGGCCGACAATCACGGCATTTTTCAGACTCATGGTGCGCATGGACAGTCCCTTGCAGATGGAAACGGCAAAGGCATCCATGGACAGTCCTACGGCAATGATGAAAAGCTCAATCAGTGACATGTAAAAACCTCCATGCATTTTCAGATTATTCTTATAATATAATTATTACATATTATTCCAAAATTCTGATTTTCTTGTTATAAATCCGCTTAAACAGAATTGAAGTAAGCAGAGTGGAAATAATCTCCGCCATGGGGAAGGCAAACCATACTGCGTTCAGTCCCCAGACATGAGAGAATACATAAGCCAGAGGAAGAATACAGAGAAGCTGTCTTGCCACGGAGATAATCAGGCTGTACACACCGTTTCCCAGGGCCTGGAAGACAGAACCTGTAATAATACAGTAGCCGGCAAACAGGAAGCTGAGGCTGATGGTGCGCAGAGCCGGAATTCCCATTTCCAGCAGGCTGTCTGACGCATTGAAAAGCATCAGGAGCTGAGGGGTGAATACCTGGAAAACAGCCAGTCCCAGAAGCATAATGCTGATGGCAATGGCGATGCTCAGCTTGGCAGTATCCATAATTCTTTTTTTGCTGCGGGCTCCGTAATTGTATGCGATAATCGGGATCATACCATTGTTCAGGCCGAAAATCGGCATAAAAATAAAACTCTGAAGCTTGAAATAAATACCAAGGACGGTTACTGCAGTAGCGGAAAAGCTGATAAGAATCAGGTTCATTCCGTAGGTCATGACAGAGGTAATGGACTGCATGATAATAGACGGAAGTCCGACGGAGTAAATAATCCGGATGATTCTCATGTCAGGACGGAAGCCACGCATATTAATGCTGACATCGTGGTTTTTTTTCAGATTGAAATACAGAGCCAGGAACATGGCAATAATCTGTCCGATGACAGTTGCAGCTGCAGCGCCGCTGATTCCCATGGCCGGACATCCCAACAGACCGAATATCATAATGGGATCCAGAACGATGTTAATAATAGCACCGATGCCCTGGGAATACATGTTGTAGATGGTTCGGCCGGTGGACTGAAGGATTCGCTCCAGAATGATTTCTCCAAAGATTCCGAAGGAGAATACCGTACAGATTTCCAGATACTGTGTTCCGTATTCAATAATAAGCGGATCCGAGGTCTGGCTGGAAAAATAGGTATGGGCTCCGAAAAGTCCGAACAGAAGGAAGGCCAAAGCCCCCAGAATTGCCAGGAAGATACCGTTTACTGCAGCGAGACGGGCTTCTTCCTGTTTCCCTTCACCGAGAGAGCGGGACAGAAGAGCATTGACGCCGACACAGGTTCCGGTGGAAACCGCTATCATCAGGCTCTGAACCGGGAAGGCCATGGATACAGCTGCAAGAGCAGCCTCGCTGATCTGCGCCACGAACACGCTGTCAATGATGTTGTAGAGTGCCTGCACCAGCATGGAAATAATCATGGGCAGAGACATGGAAATAAGCAGCCGGTTAACGGGCATGGTTCCCATTTTGTTTTGCTCCGGCTGCCTTGACATAGTTGTACTTGACATATTTTCTCACCTTTCTTTCCTGCACATTCTACTATAATTTTGAGAAATGTGTCAATAGAAGGCGGAAAGAATTTGTCCGGAGTGCCTTTGTGAAAAAATTCCAAAATCGCTTTGTAAAACAGGGGCGGACAAATGTTTTTTTACGAAAAACACTTTTTTTTCAAAAATAGATTGTAAAACAGGAAAATTTCGTGTAAAATCAAACACTGAACCTGATATATGTAAAGGGTGACGAGAAGACTAACGAGAACGAAGGTGGAAACCCGTATGAGGAGGAAGAAAAAGATGCAGCCGTACGCAGAGATGAGCAATGAAGAACTGCAGGCACTCAGAAAGCAGCTGTCTGCACAGTATAAGGAATATCAGGGTAAGGATTTGAGACTGGATATGTCCCGCGGCAAGCCCAGCGTTGAGCAGCTGGATCTGTCTATGGGCATGATGGATGTGCTGAGCAGCAATGACGACCTGACCTGTGAGGATGGCACAGACTGCCGTAACTACGGTGTGCTGACAGGTATCAAGGAAGCAAAAGAGCTGATTGGAGATATGATGGAGGTATCCCCTGAGAATATTATTATTTACGGGAACTCCAGCCTGAATGTTATGTTTGATACCGTATCACGTTCCATGACCCATGGCGTGATGGGAAGCACTCCCTGGTGCAAGCTGGATAAGGTAAAATTCCTCTGTCCTGTACCGGGATATGACCGCCATTTTGCAATTACAGAGTATTTTGGCATTGAGATGATCAATGTGCCCCTTCTTGGAAACGGTCCGGACATGGATCTGGTAGAAAAGATGGTGGCTGAGGATGAGAGCATTAAGGGAATCTGGTGTGTGCCCAAATATTCCAATCCTACCGGAAACAGCTATTCCGATGAGACTGTGCGCCGTATGGCACGGCTGAAGCCGGCAGCTCCGGACTTCCGTATTTACTGGGATAATGCTTATGGAATGCATCATCTGTATGATCACGATCAGGATCATCTGATTGAGATTCTGGCTGAGTGTAAGCGCGCAGGAAATCCGGATTTGGTTTACAAATTCTCATCTACATCAAAAATCAGCTTCCCGGGTTCCGGAATTGCAGCTATTGCAGCTTCCCGCAACAACCTGGAGGATATTGAAAAGCAGTTAAAGTTCCAGACCATTGGACATGATAAGGTAAACCAGCTGCGCCATGTCCGCTATTTCAAGGATATTCATGGCATGGTAGAGCATATGCGTCTTCATGCAAATGTAATGCGCCCCAAATTCGAGGCTGTGATTCGGATTCTGGAGCAGGAGCTGGGCGGACTGAATATTGGAACCTGGACACAGCCCAAGGGCGGATATTTTATCTCCTTTGATTCTCTGGACGGCTGTGCCAAGTCTATTGTTGCCCGCTGCAAAAAGGCCGGACTGGTGATGACAAGTGCAGGTGCAACCTATCCTTATGGAAAGGATCCCCATGACAGCAATATCAGAATTGCGCCCTCTTATCCGCCGTTAGGAGATCTGGAGCTGGCTATGGAGCTGTTCTCTCTCTGCGTGAAGATTGTCAGCATTGACAAGATTCTGGAAAACAGGAAGAATGCAGCAGAAGAAGGAAAAGCAGAAGCGTAAACAGAGAAAAGGAAAGCTCCGGAAAAGCAGGGAGCAGGATCGGAAGAATACGCAAAATAAAATATAAAGAAAATGACAGGAATGCCTTTTCTGGAAGAAGGGATGAAGAATCTCTTCTTTCAGGAAAGGCATTTTTATGTTAAGAAGCCGTCAAGAATACTTAATATAGAAGGAAGGGAACTGTTCAGGGGGACTGCGACCTGCTATACTATGCAAAACAAGAGGAAACAGAACGCCAACAGGAGGAAGAATATGGGGAAAACAGGATTTTCACTGGAAAAAAAGGTAAAGTGGATTGCTGTCTGCGCCGGGGCAGTTGTTTTTGTTTCCATGGGAGCCAATCTTCTGGTAACCTGGTTCGGCCTGGGCGGTTTTGGATCGATTCTGGAAAATAACGCAGGCAGTCTGGCCTTCTGGTCTGCCATAGATGAAGAAAGTGTGGCCTTTGAGCACTATGTCAGCAGCTCAATGCCGGAGGATCGGAAGCGCTTTCTGGAGGCAAGGGAAGCTACCCGGGAAAGTCTGGAGGCCCTTCCCTTTGATTACAGGGAGGCAGGGGAGAAGCGGTATGCCCGAATCTGGTCGATCCGGAATATGTATGATACGTATGAAAAGGAACTGAAAGTTTTTGAAAATACTGATCGGCAGGAACCGGAGTATGTGGAACGGCTGTACCGAATCTACCGGGTTCAGATGTATATGAAGGATCGGGCAGGTCAGCTGGAGCAGATAACTGTGGCAGACGGAAATGAAGAGTACGAGAGAAACAGGTTTTTGTTTTCCATTCTTCCGGCAGTCAGTATTCTCTGGGGAGCGGGCGCCCTCTGGATGGTCTGGCAGTTAAACAGAACCGTGCGCCGCAAGATTGTGGAACCGGTGGTGATGCTGGCGGGGGAGGCAGAGAGGATTGGAAGAAATGATTTTTCCGGTCCGGAGCTTCAGTCAGAGGGGGAGGATGAGATCGGCCTTCTGATTCGCTCCTTTAATAAAATGAAGGCGGCCACCAGCGGCTACATAGAGGCGTTGAAGGAGAACCATGAAAAGGAAAGGCAGCTGGAGGCCGTGCGCCTGCAGATGCTGAAAAGTCAGATTAATCCGCATTTTCTGTTTAATACATTAAATATGATTGCGGGAACTGCCCAGATTGAGGATGCGGCGGCAACGGAAAAAATGATTCATGCTTTAAGCCGCCTCTTTCGCTATAATTTGAAATCAACGGCTTCCGTCATGCCGCTGGAAAGGGAGCTTCGCGTTGTGCAGGACTATATGTATCTGCAGCAGATGCGATTCGGGAAGAGGATTCAGTATTTTACAGACTGTTCTCCGGAAACGCTGGAAATCCTGGTTCCCTCGTTTATGCTTCAGCCTTTGGTGGAAAATGCGGTTAAGCACGGTCTTTCTGCCAGAAGCCGGGGCGGAAAAATTCTGGTAAGGGCCTGGAAGGAGAAGCGGCGGTTGTGGATATCCGTGGCAGATACGGGAGAAGGGATGGATACAGAGAAGCTTGAGGCAATCAAAAAGGCGCTGAAAGAGGGCGATGAGCAGGGAACGGGAATCGGAGTCGGAAATATTTACCGGCGGATTCATGCCATGTACCGGGACGGAGAAATGTTTCTTTACAGCAGGCCGGGATGCGGAACGGCTGTGCAGCTGGCATTTACGCCGGAGCATTACAAGGAGGAAAAACAGTGAATCAGGAAAATGATAAAAAAGAGAGTTACAAGGTGCTGCTGGCTGATGATGAGCAGATTGAGCGAATGGCGCTTGCCAGAAGGCTTTTGAAGCGGTTCGGGGAAAGTCTGGTGATTTTGCAGGCCGTGGACGGGACAGAAGCCATTAAGCTCTGTTCTCAGGAGGGCTGCCAGATTGTGATTATGGACATCTCCATGCCGGAGATGAACGGTGTGGAGGCGGCAGAGCAGATTCGAAGGCTGGACGAGGGCTGCGAGATTATTTTCCTGACTGCTTATGATGAATTTTCCTATGCCAAGCGGGCCATTGCCATTCATGCCCTGGATTATCTGCTGAAGCCATGCGAGGAGGAGGAGCTGACTGCTGTGATGGAGGAGGCCATGCGGCGACTCCGGAGAAGAAGGCAGTTTGAGGAGCTGAACAGGACGGACGCAAGCGCCGGGGAGTCCCGGCAGGAGGCGATTGAGGGAGAGGAGTTTAAGGATGAGGCGGATATGGAGGAGCCGGATCGTCTGGGACAGGCGGCGGAGAAGATCCGGCGGTATATCCGGAAAAATTATATGAGAGATATTTCCATGCAGGATGCGGCCCGGATGATGAATTACTCCGATGCCTATTTCTGCAAGCTGTTTAAGCAGTGCTTTGACCAGAATTTTACAGCCTATCTGACTGGTTTCCGGATTCAGGAGGCAAGGAGACTTCTTCAGGAAAAGAGTGTCAGTGTCAGGGAGGTCAGTATGCTGGTGGGGTATTATGATGCAAATTATTTTGCCAAGGTATTTAAACGGATTACGGGAATGAATCCTTCCGAGTACAGGGACAGTGTGTGGAGACAGCCTTGAAATACAGGGACAGTGTGTGGAGACAGCCTTGAAATTCAGGCCCGGTAAGTGGAGGAAGCCTTGAAATTCAGGCCCGGTAAGTGGAGGAAACCTTGATTTTCCGACCCGGAAGGCGCAGAGAATATGACAAAATTTTCTTCCTGCATGTCAAATATTTACGGTATCAATCCGGCGTTCCTTTCTTTATACTGATTTCATAAACAATTTACAGGAATACAGAAAGGAAGTAGTGACGTGAGGAAAATGATGAAAAAGCTGGCGGCGCTTGCTCTCGGCGGGGCCGCAGCAGTGGCTCTGACAGGCTACGGTTCTCTGACAGGCGGCAAGCGGATTGTCCGTATTTCTCATGCTCAGGCAGAGACACACCCGGAGCATCTGGGGCTTCTGGCCTTTAAGGAGTATGTAGAAGAAAATCTTGGGGATAAGTATGAGATTCAGATTTTCCCCAATGAGCTGCTGGGCTCTGCCCAGAAGGCCATTGAGCTGACACAGACAGGAGCGATTGATTTCGCAGTTGCGGGTACAGCGAATCTTGAAACATTTGCAGATGTATATGAAGTGTTTAGTATGCCATATCTTTTCGATTCAGTTGAAAGCTATAAGGCAGTAATGCAGGATACGGATTATATGGAAAATGTATATGAATCAACAGATTCTTCCGGTTTCAGAGTCCTTACATGGTACAATGCCGGAACAAGAAATTTTTATGGTAAAAAAGCGATAAATACACCGGCAGACCTTTCGGGAATGAAGATCAGAGTACAGCAAAGTCCCGCCAGTGTAGCCATGATGCAGGCATTTGGAGCGGCGGCTTCTCCGATGAGTTTCGGTGAAGTATATACAGCAATCCAGCAGGGCGTAATAGATGGGGCTGAAAATAATGAGCTTGCATTAACGAATAATAAACACGGTGAGGTTGCCAAGTATTACACGTATAATATGCACCAGATTATACCGGATATGCTTGTTGGAAATCTGAAATTTATTCAGGGACTTGATGAGGATGAATTAAAGGTGTTTAAGGAAGCAGCCTTAAAGTCTACAGAGGTTGAACTTACAGAGTGGGACAAGTGCGTTGAGGAAGCTAAAAATACAGCCCATAACGAGATGGGTGTGGAATTCATATATCCGGACATTACACTTTTTAAAGATAAAGTTAAAAATATGCAGCAGGATATGATTTATATGCCGACATTACTAAGGAGCTT
>ERZ835051.3788-NODE-3788-length-11370-cov-2.744233_pt1 | contig 11370 bp, 9 predicted proteins | sample MGYA00519575_ERZ835051 | MGnify/ENA primary metagenome ERZ835051 (study PRJEB31850, sample SAMEA3708769) | human gut metagenome | biome: human gut; feature: human-associated habitat; material: faeces | place: China | collected 2014 ... | reverse complement strand
CTTTGAAATAATCAGGCTTTCAGGTAAAGTTCGCGCATAACCTGCTCGTCTGAGTTTGAGCCGCGCTTTATCAGCTCTTCAAATGCTTTAACGAAATTCATTTGGTTGTCGATAAGCTTTTTTAAGGGGGTTCTCGACGCTATCGGCGCGAGTCTGCCAACGGCGAACGGATTTTGGGTGAAGATGTTGTAGGCTGTCTTTGAATCGCTTTTAAAAACTTCGGCGTATTCGTCCGCCAGCCTTTCAAGAGAGCCTTTCGGAAGCCACCTGTCGGTTTTGGGAAGCTTGCCGTCGTCCATCAACGCTCTGATTTGGATAAGCATTGAATTTTGGCGTTGCAAGTTTGTGAGAATGGGGCGCGCGCTCGCGTTTTTGTTCGTGAAGAAATATCTGTGTATGGCGGCGGCGGATTTTTCCAAATCGCCCTCGTAGTAAAGCGAAACCAACTCGAAAAAGTTTCCCTCCCCGAAAATCGGCACGAGGGTTAGGACGTCTTTTGTTGTGATTTTGCCTTGAAAATTGACATAAGAGGCGAGCTTTTCAAGCTCCTGCAACGCCATTCTCGGGTTTGCCGCCACCGTTGAAATCAAAATTTCCGCCGCGTCATAGCCAAGCTCAACACCGAGTTTTTCCGCGCGGTTTTTCAAGAGCTGCATGCACGCTTCTGCCGCGTTCGCGCTTTCAAACGATTCAAATTCCGAAATTTCTTTCAGCATCTTGAAGGCTTTTTTGCGCTTGTCAACAGGGCACGCGCTTATCAAAAACGCGACTTCGTCGGGTTTGAATTTGGCGGCGGTTTCAGCCATCTTTTCGAGAGCCGCCTGCGTGTCTTTGCTGCGGCCGTTTGCGTCGTTTATGAAGTTCAATCCCCTGAGCCACACAATTTTTTTGCCGCCGAAAAGCGACATTGTGGCGGCGGCTTCGATTGCCTGTGCGCAGATTTTCTGCGCGTCGGCAGAGTTGCCTGCCGAGCCTTGCACCACTTCCTTTGACATGTCGCAAACCGCGTCTTTTGCAAGCTCTGCAAAGATTTCTTGGGCGCGGTTGTCGGCGATGAATTCGTCGTCGGCGCAAATGAAGTAAACGGCTTTTCCCATAGTGAAGTTTATTGGTTTTGATTTTTCCCAAACGGGGCTTTCAAGTCAATCCAAACTTTGCCATTGCGACATTTGTTTTTGCCAGCGTTCCTTGTATGGGATTATGTCGGGGCGTTTTCCCTTTGTAATTTTCTTTTCGATTTCTTCTGCGCTTGGCGTTTTTGCCTCAAATCCGTTTTCGGGAATTTCTATTTTGGCAAGCCACGCGCTTGAATTTAGCATTATCTTAAAGAAGTCGGGATTTTTCAACGCCCAAACTGCATGCCCCGCCGTAAGCCCGAAGCCGCGCGTTCCGTTCGGGTTTTCGCACGCCCATGCGATTGTCTCTTCCCTTCCCAAATTTTCGCGCACGAATTTGTTGCCTGTGTGCGGGCCGAACATGAATTTGCGAACTTTGTCGGGAGGCGTCGCTTTTGCAATGTGCGCAATGTTTGCGCCGTCTTTAAAGCGTATGTTGAAGTAGATTTCATCTGTTAAAACGAAAGGCTTTACGCCGTTTGAAACAGGATGTTTTGCGAATTTTTCAAACTTTGCCTCGAACGTGGGGTTTACCGAAAAATACGTTTCGTAAACGCCGCCGATAGCGTCTTTTATGGCGTCTTCATTGTCGTTTTTTGTCGGGGTTGTGGAGTAGTGGACAAACGCGAAGCTTGTGCCGTTTTCGTTTAGCGATTTTATGAGGCCGCTCTTTCCCTTGAACGGGTGATGGTCTTCGCCTTCCGCTATCACATAGATTGCGTCATATTTTTTAAGGCTTTCAAAATCGGCGTTTTCGTCTAAATTTACCGCGCTTGCGGAAGCCTTTTCGCCGAATGCGGCGTTTGCGGCGTCGCTTAGAATTTCGCACATTATTTTATTTTCGTGGTCTCCCCAATAGTGTATCGACTTGCCGTAGCCGAAGGCGATTTTCTTTTGTGAAGCGCATGAGGCGCAAAGAATTGAGCATGCAAAAAACAAAACTGTACGCAAAATTTTCATGTTAAAAAGACTTAAATTTATCGCCGCTTTTGTAAAGTTGAAAAAGAAAATGCCGAAAAATCAGCTTGCGGATTTTTATAAAATGGCAACAATGTTTTTAGATGAAAGAAATTATTTGGCATGGCGGAGCGCACTAATTCAAAAGACGAGCCGCTTCAATTAAAAAAGGCTTATTTGGTCGGATTGCGCAAGGACGGAGAAAGCGAAGAGTTTGCGCGGGGGCTTTTGGACGAGCTTGCGGAGCTTGTGGAAAATATCGGCTTTGAAGTGGCGGGAAGCATTTGCGTCAATCTGCGCGAGCCTAATCCCCATTATTTGGTGGGCGCGGGCAAGTTCGCGGAAATCAGGCGCGAGGCGAAAAAGCTCAAAGCCGACTGCATTGTTTTTGACGATTCAATCACTCCCGCCCAGCAGCGAAACTGGGAGCATGAAACCCGAAAATGCGTAATCGACAGGCAGGAAGTTATTTTGGAAATTTTTGCGCGCAGGGCTACCACCAAAGAAGCCCGCTTGCAAGTCGAGCTTGCGCGGCTTGTTTACAGCCTGCCGCGCTTGAAGAGGGCATGGACGCATTTAAGCAGGCAGCGCGGCGGCGGCGTAACCCAGCGCGGCGCGGGTGAAAGTCAGCTTGAAACCGACCGAAGGAGGGTCGTTGAAAGGATTTCACGGCTCAAAAAAGACATAGAGCTTGTCGGCAAAGTCCGCGCAACCCAGCGCAAGAGGCGCGACAGGTCGGACATTCCCACCGTCGCCATTGTTGGCTACACGAACGCGGGGAAGTCCTCTCTTATGAACTATCTTTCGGGTGCGGGCGTTCTTGCCGAAAACAAGCTTTTCGCGACTCTCGACCCGACGACGAGGGAGCTGAAGCTTCCAAGCGGCTCTTCCGTTTTGATTACCGATACCGTAGGCTTTGTGCGCCGACTTCCGCACAATTTTATCGACGCCTTTAAATCGACGCTGGAAGAGGCGGCTTTTGCCGACTTGTTGATACATGTCGTGGACGCTTCAAATTCGGACGCGCATTTGCATGTCAAAACCACGATGGAAGTGCTGTCTCAGCTCGGGGCGAATGAAAAGCCATGCATAACATTGCTAAACAAAATCGACGCCGTAAAAGACCCGTTCGCCCTGCACGCTCTTAAATTTGACTGTCCCGACTCAATCGAGGCAAGCATAAAAAACAAAGAGGGCATGGACGAGTTGATTGCAAGGCTTGAAGATTTTGTGTCGGACAAGGCAAAAACAATGAAGTTTTTGGTGCCGCACAGCAATTACAAGCTGATAACCCTATTGGAGGATTTCGGCGCGGTGCGCAAGAAAGCCTATTGCCACGAGGGTGTTGCCGTCTGCGCGTGCGTTCCTGTCCGTTTCGTCTCCGCCGTAAAATCGGGCGCGAGAATTTTGGACGATTTTGAGTTTGGCGAAATTATCGAAAAAGAGCTGGTTTTTACCCCCTGAACGCGAAATTTGCCTTGAAGATAAAAAGGCTTGCATTCTTTTTTATATGTGAGATTTTCTATTTGAACAATTTTAAAGACAAAAATTTTAACGTTCAATGAAGAAGATTTTTTTGACAGCCCTCATGGCGTTTATTACTGCGATTTCAGGCGCGCAAGACAAAAGTTTGCTTGAAACGCTTGTAAAAAACGGGACGCTCACCGAAGATCAGGCGCGCAGGCTCATAAAGGACAGCGTGGTTGTGACTCCTTCGAGCGTGAATACGAAAATTTTGACTATCGGCGGCGGAGTGCAGGCATGGTATTCATGGGGCAAAAATTCCGTGAAAAGCCCGAATAACTTAAAAGGCGCCGCAGACACGAACGGTTTTGAGCTTCGGTACGTCAAAGTCGGACTGAGCGCGGAAATCATCGGCGGATGGCTGATTGACGTAATTGCAGACTTCGGCTCCGAGGGCGTCAAGCGCAACTATTTGGACAAGGTTGTCATCTCCAAGCAGTTCGACTGGGAATTTTTGCCCGGCAGGTTTGATGTCGGCATGAAAAAAGTCAACATGGGCTATGAGCAGAATATGGACGACTTCGATTTGCTCACCATCGAACGCTCTGTCGCGACATGGTTTTTCACGCGCCCCAATGCTTACAGCGACGACGTTATGAAGAATTTTGGCTCCCGCGCAATCGGATTGTTTTGGAGCGGAGACATTGTGCAGGTAAAGGGTTTAAGCTACGGCGTTTCCGTTGTCGGCGGCAATTCTTACGAGGGCAGCAGCGCGTACAAGGCGAATTACGAAGGCAACAACGATTTGTCTTTCTATGCAAATTTGGCGTATCACGAAGAAGGATTTTTGGGGGATAAGCCGATGTATTGGGACGCGGGCTTAAACTTCGGATACGCCAACGGCGGCTTCGTGAAAAACGGGGATGACAAAAACAAAGTTTGGGGCGTAAATCCTTACTTCACGATTAGATATAACGACTTCACTCTTATTGCCGAATATTTCATACAAGGGGTCGAAGACGGCAAATATGCTTCAAACAAAGACGCCTTCCCTCAGGGCATAAATTTCATTTTGTCTTATAAATTCGACGTAGATGAAATTGGAAAAATAGAGCCGATATTCCGCGCTTCCTGGCTTTCGACAGATTCAATGGGCTTCAATCCCGTCACAATGGGCGGTTTTTCCACTCCCGGGGACGTTTACAACTTGTACAACAAGGCTCAGACTTTTTATCTGGGGGTAAACTGGTACGTCATTCCCGCGGTTAAGGTTTCGTTCGGTTATGAATGGGGCGAATATCGCGGTGCGGTCGGCAATACGGAAAACCAAACGCCTTTGGCGTCTCGCGCGATGTCGAATGCGTTTAGGGCGTCTTTGCAAGTCCTCTTCTAAAAAAACGGATGTTTTTTCAAAGAGCCAGTGCATAACTGACGGTAGATGTTTTTAGATGTTGTTGGTTGTTTGTAAAGATTAAAGTTATTGATTCATTTACTCATTGCCCCTTGGGGGGCGGCGCACTTTAGTTCGTGAAGATAATCGCTTGGACTTTTCCAATTTAGTGTCTTTCGGGGTCTAGAGTTGATCTCGTTCAATGCACATTTTAGTTCTCTTTCTGTCGCTTTTCGCAAATCCATTCCCTTCGGGAAGTACTGTCTCAACAATCTATTTGTGTATTCATTAAGACCTCTTTCGTAAGAAGTGTATGGGTGTGAAAAGTATATTTCACTCCTTAATTTTTTACTCATATCTTCGTGATAAGCAAACTCCTTGCCGTTATCAAAGGTTATCGTTTTCACATTCATTCCTCGCAATAACTTTATTGCGCCATTTTTCGTAGTTTCCGCATCCTTTCCCGATAAGTAAGTTGCACATAGATACTTGCTTCGCCGCTCTACCAGCGTCAGTATCGCACCCTTGTGATTTTTACCCATTATCAAATCTCCTTCCCAATCCCCAAATCTAGATCTTTCCGCCACTATCTCGGGTCTGCTTTCTATGCTCACTCTGTTGCGGATTTTCCCCCTGTAATCTTTTATGCCATACTTCTTGCGCCGCTTCTTAAAAAATAGATATCTGTACAACGTTCCTCCTAATTGACGCTCTCGCTCAATATAATTGTAAATAGTCTGATGCGATATCTTCAAAACAAACCGATGATATGGTTTCAGGAGACCATTTCTTCTTTAGAAAAGTTTCTAAAATATCGGCTTCATTCTCTCCTATTAGATATCTTCTGGGCTTGAGTAATAATCGCAATACGTTCGCATAAATGCTCTGCCATGCGTGTAAACGCCTTCAACACGATTGCGTGATAATTCGCGGATATGGTAGATTGCGATACTCCCAGGGCTTTGGCTATCTCCGATTGCGTTTTTTTAGCTTTACACATGTTCTCTATTACTCTTCTATCATCGTATGTTAGACGGCGGTATTTCGGTTTTGTCATAGTGCTTTTCTTGGTCGAAAAACATCTACTATACATTCATTAAGCCGATTGTCTAACTCCTTTAGCTTTTATGCACTGGAGAATTTAATTCGCATTTATTAAATTAATTCTAAAATAGTGAAAATCAATATTTTTTTTAAAAATTATTGATAAGATAAAGACGAAATAAAATTATTAAATATTATTTAAGCAAAAAAATGTAAAAACACAGGGTGTTTTTACATCGTTTTTATTCTTTTTTAGTTTAATTTGTGGGAATATAAATATTCAAATTTTATTCAAAATAAACCTTTTAATACTGCATAGAAATGTCAGGGCGCAAAAAAACGCAAAACTGTTGCTTTTAGTTTGCGTCAATTTTGCGTTTATTGGTTTTATGGGGTGGATAACGGGACTCGAACCCGTGACCCTCGGAACCACAATCCGATGCTCTAACCAACTGAGCTACATCCACCATTAAATAAAAGAAATAGAACAATCATATTTCTTTGTTTTGTCAAGCGTTTTGATTGCTTTTTTTCGGGCGCAAAAAAAATCGGGGTATGCTTTCCCCGATTTTTTTGTTTTTAACGGCGTTTTTCAGATTTCTTCTTTGGGAATGCTCGGCTGCATTAGTATTGTTATGCCCGTAAAGAGCAGGTTGATGCCCACAAGCAGCCCGATAAATCCAAGCCCCGCGTTTATGTTTAGCAGGATTATCGCGCCAAGCAGGATGTTTACTATGCCGTTTAGCAGGGTCATCGATGTGTTTGCGTGGCGTTTTTTCTTTGCCGCCCAGTAGAAGAGGGTGAAAATCCCCTGCGTCAAAAATATTGCGCCGATTACCATTGTAAGCATAAATGTTCCCTGCACGGGGTAGGCGAGCATTATAAAGCCGCCGATTGCGTACAATACCGCGATTGCCAGATATATCGCCTTGTCCCATCCGCCTTTTTGCCGCGGAGACTGAAACAGCGTAAATATTGCCCCAACGAAGAAGCATGCGCCAACGATTATTTCAACGGATATTGAGGTTGCGATTGGGAATGTGATGCAGAATAATCCCGCCAGTGCGAGAATCAAGCCTATGAATTTGTCGGATTTCATTTTTTTGCCTTTTTTTTGAATTGTTTTTTTACTAATCGGAAACTTCTTTTAAATACTAACGATAAATTCCTTAATGTTTGACTTTGCCGACTGAAGGCGTTTTGATTATTGCGATAAAAATAAGGGTTTTCTTATGGTAAAAATCGGAACGGTATTCAAAAAAAACGCGAAGAAGGCCATGCTTTTGGGCAGCGGCGAACTTGGCAGGGAAGTCGCAATAGAGCTGAAACGCTACGGTGTTGAAGTTGTCGCAGTGGACAAGTACGCAAACGCCCCCGCGATGCAGATAGCCGACCGCTCCCATGTAATATCAATGCTTGACGCGGACGCCCTTGAAGGCGTAATCCGCAAGGAAATGCCCGACATTATAATACCCGAAGTCGAAGCCATCGCGACTCAAAAGCTAATCGAGCTTGAAGAAAAGGGCTTTAACGTCGTGCCGACCGCCAAGGCTGTAAATTTTACGATGAACAGGGAAAACATACGAACTCTCGCCGCGGAAAAGTTGGGCATGAGGACTTCCCCGTATGTTTTTGCAAGCACTGAAAAAGAATTTGAGGAAGCCGTAAAAAAGATAGGTCTTCCATGCGTCGTAAAGCCCATAATGAGTTCTTCGGGGCACGGGCAGAGCGTTGTGAAAACCGCAGCCGACATCAAAAAGGCTTGGGACTATTCGCAAAGCGGAGGCCGTTCGGGAGCAGGGAAGGTTATCGTCGAGGGCTTTATTGATTTCGACTATGAAATAACAATGCTTACCGTGCGCCATATCGGCGGAACTTCTTTTTGCAAGCCCGTCGGGCACAGGCAGGAAAGCGGAGACTACCGCGTCAGCTGGCAGCCTGCGGCGATGTCTGAAAAAGCCGTCTCCCGCGCGCAGGAGTATGCAAAGAAAATTACGGACGCGCTTGGCGGATTCGGCATTTTCGGCGTTGAGCTTTTCATAAAAAACGACGAGGTGATTTTTAGCGAAGTTTCTCCGCGCCCGCACGACACGGGTATGGTCACGATGATTTCTCAAAACCTGTCGCAGTTTGCCTTGCATGCCCGCGCGATTTTAGGTTTGCCCATTCCTGAAATCGAGCATTTCGGGGCTTCGGCGAGCAGGGCGGTCGTTGTCGAAGGGGATTGCAATGAAGTGGTTTTCGGCAATCTTGAAGAAGTTTTGGCTCTTCCCAAAACCGATATGCGCATATTCGGGAAGCCCGAGGTTAAGGGTCATCGCAGAATGGCGGTTTTGCTTGCAAGGGCGTCTTCAACGGACGAAGCCCGCAAAATCACGAAAGAAATGCTTTCAAAGCTTGACATTGAAACATTGAAATAGGCTTGCGCGATTTTAAATTCGATTTTTCGGGGGCGCGTTTTTCGCGCTCTTTGTTTTGCAAGTTATGGATTTGCCAATAGAAAAAATTAAAGACAAACTCTTTTGCGCTCTTGAAGGCGGCGCAAGAAAATTTGTCGTCCGCGCCCCGACGGGTTCGGGCAAATCCACCCGTCTGCCTATGATGCTTGCCGAAAAAATAGATGGCAGGATTTTGGTTTTGCAGCCGCGCAGGGTTGCGGCAAGGCTTCTTGCAAAGTATGTCGCAAAATCCGCAGGTTCTTCTGCGGGCGGGTTTGCGGGCTGGCACATCAGGATGGAAAAAAATTATTCGCCCGAAACCAAAATCGTTTTCGTGACTGAAGGCGTGCTTGCCAGAATGGTTTTGTCCGACCCTGATTTGAAGGGTGTGGGCGCGGTCGTTTTCGACGAGTTCCACGAGCGCAATTTGTTTAGCGACATTTCTTTTGCCCTTGTCTTAAAGTCGGTTTTGTCAAGGCGGAAAGACTTGGCGGTTTTTGTGTGTTCGGCTTCGTTTGATGCAGATGAAATTTTGAAATTTCTTGGAGACGGCGCGGTCAGCCTTGAATGCGAAAGCAGGCTATATCCCGTTGACATCGAGTATGCTCCGCTCAGGGGGCAGACCGAAAAAATATGGGACAGGGCGGCGCTTGAATTTGAAAGGCTTGCGAGGGAAAATCCGTCGGGAGATTTTTTGATATTTATGCCCGGTTCTTATGAAATTTCGCGCACAATATCGGCAATTTTAAAAATGCCGTCGTCGCGCGGAATGGAAGTTTTGCCTCTGCACGGCTCTTTGAGCGGAGCCATGCAGGACAGGGCTGTGGCAAAATCGGAAAGGCGCAAGGTTGTTGTCGCAACCAACATAGCCGAAACTTCGCTTACGATAGACGGCGTTAAATTCGTGATAGATTCGGGTTTTGCAAGAGTCGCGAGGTACGACTTTTCAAGAGGTGTCAACACTTTGTATGTGGAAAGAATTTCTCACGCGAGCGCGGTTCAGCGCGCGGGAAGGGCGGGCAGAACTTCCGCGGGCATTGCGGTCAGGCTTTGGCGAAAAAACGAAGAGTCCGATTTCTCCCCGTATCTTTTGCCTGAAATTCTCCGCCTTGATTTGAGCCAGATTTTGCTGTGGCTTAAAGTCGCGGGTTTGGAAATTTCGGCTCTGCCTCTTTTGGACGCTCCAAGCGAAGAAAAGACGGCGGCTGCTCTTGAAATTTTAAAGGAGCTTGGCGCAGTCGATGAATTTTTTAATGCAACGCCGCTTGGCGTCAAAATTTCGCGCTTGCCGACAGAGGTTCGCTACGGAAGAATGCTGATTGAAGCGGCCGGCAGGGGCGTTTTGAAAGACGCCGCAATGTTTGCCGCGGTTATGGATGTCGGGCGCGTTAAAATGGACACCGCAAACGAGCGGAGTGAATTTGAGCTTTACGAAATGCTTGGCGAATGCGCGTCGGAGCTTGGCGAGATTTCCGAAATCTGCCGTCTTGCGCGGAGCAGAAACTTTGACGAAACTTTTTGCAAAACTTACGGAATTCACGCGGCGAACGCCCGCAGGGTTTTTGAAGTGTCGCGGGACTTTTTCAACTTGCTGAAAGGCGAGGAAAAAAGCCTGACTTCGGGCGACTTGAATGCGGAGCTTGCGAAATCCGTTTTAAGCGCGTTTTCGGACAGGGTGTGCGCGCGTTTAAACGAGGGCACTTTGGCTTGCGCCATTTCGGGGGGGCGTAGAGGAGAGGTGAGGCGTTCGTCGAAAAAGTACGCTTCAAAGATATTTGCGGCTTTGGAACTTGCCGAGCAAAATGTAGGCGGGCGCGTTTCCATTATGGCGTCAGGCATTGTGCCGCTAAAAAAAGAATGGATTGCAGAGCTTTTCCCGAACGATTTTTCAGAGGTGGAAAGCGTTTCTTTCGACGAAAATTCAAAGAGGGTTGCCGCGCTAAAACTCGTGAAGTTCAGGGACATGGTTTTGGAAAAATCAAGCGGCGCGCCGAGTTCGCCCGATGTTTGCGCAAAGATTTTCTGCGACATGATTTTGGAGGGGAAGCTCGTTTTGAAAAACTGGTCGGAGGCTGAGGAAAATTTTATAGACAGGGTTAATTTCGTGTCGGAACTATGCCCCGAAAGCGGAATTGCAAAGATAGACGAAGAGTCAAAGCGCATGATTTTCGAACAGATGTGCCTTGCAAAAAATTCCTATTCGGAAATTCGAAACGCCGATGTCCTTCCGTTTTTGAAAGACTGGCTGTCTTTCGAACAAGCGGCAATGCTCGACTATCTTGCGCCCGAATTTGCAAATTTGCCGCTTCGCAGAAAGCCTGTAAAAATCCGCTACGAGCTGCCTTTGAAAAGGGCGGTTGTATCCGCGAAATTTTCCGAGCTTTACGATTTTGACGGGCGAAAAATAAAAATTTTAGACGGAAAAATGCCAGCAACTTTTGAAATTCTCGCGCCGAACGGCAGACCCGTCCAAATCACTCAAAATTTGGAAGAGTTTTGGAAGACTTCGTGGCTTGGCATAAAAAAGGAGCTTAAAGCGAGGTATCCCAAGCATTTTAAGGATTAGACCGTATGTCGGCAAACAAAAGCTGCTGTATGTAGCCCGCGTTTGCGCCAAACTGTTTTGAGGCGAATGTGCGCGCGTCCTTGGGTGTTTTCAAGTCGTATAGAGCCGCCATGCTTTTGGAAATCCATGTGTCAACTGGGAATGCCTCGAATTTTGCCGCCCCGAAAAGCAGAATGCAGTCCGCAACTTTTTCCCCGACTCCCGAAAGTGAGAGAAGGTATTTTTTTGCTTCTTGGTATGGCATTTCGCGCAGGCTTTCGGGGTTGAATTTGTCTGAAACTATTTTTTGAGCAGTGCGCTTTAAGTAGTCCGCGCGGAAGCCCAGCTTGCAGTCTCTTAAAATTTCAATGGGAGCTTTGGCGATTTTTTCAAAGGTTGGCAGTGCGTGGAAATTCA
>ERZ835051.3774-NODE-3774-length-11412-cov-20.246280_pt1 | contig 11412 bp, 8 predicted proteins | sample MGYA00519575_ERZ835051 | MGnify/ENA primary metagenome ERZ835051 (study PRJEB31850, sample SAMEA3708769) | human gut metagenome | biome: human gut; feature: human-associated habitat; material: faeces | place: China | collected 2014 ... | reverse complement strand
CTTCGCACTTGATCGGCTTGCCGTTCTTGTCGATCGGCGTGAGAAGCTTGTCCTGGAACTCCTTCTTCCAGCCTTCATGCGAGCCGACGATCCACTTCACCTTCTTGTCGCGGCCGATCTTGATGAGGGCCGACTGGTGGCGGGAGGAGATGATGATCGAGTCGTCGGACGGGTCGTAGTCGACGGAGTTGACGTGGGCCCAGTTGCGGCCCGGACCGACGCCCGCGATGTCGCCGAACTGATTGTTCGTGTCCATCTTCGCGAGTTCTTCGGCGGAGAGCGTCTGGCCGGACTTGGTGGCGTCGACGTTGAGGCACACGGCGCCCTGGTCCATCGCCTTGATGACGTTGTCGCGGTACGGGTCGAGGATGTCGAAGAGACGGAAGTCGTCGACGGCGCAGCCGTTCTGGTCGACCTCAAGGATTACGTCGCGGACCGTGTGGACGCGCTTGCCGTCGGGACGGCGGTAGTCGGCCGAGGAGACGCGCAGGAAGTAGTGGCCGTTCTGGGCGGGATCCAGGGCGTGGGAGAAGTCGGCGTAGGCGTTGGGCAGACGGCGGTTCCAGATCTTGCGGCCCATGAGGTCGTACTTGGCGTAGCGCTGGCCGAAGCCGAAGGTGAGGCAGCCGTCCGGATTCTGGTGGAAGCCCATCATCACGCCGTTGGAATACGGATCCTCGGGCTTCCAGAGGTCGCGGTAGTCGAGGAACCAGCGGATTTCGCCCTTCGTGTCGATGATGACCGTCTTGGGCGGGAACTGCCAGGTCATGGCGCCGCCCATCGGGTTGTTCCAGACGGTGCGCATGGTCTGGGCGTTCGGCGTGCCGAGGTTGTTGACGAAGTAGAGGCGGTCGGCGAACTTCTTGGAGACCTTCTTCACGTTGGCCTTGAACATCAGGCTCTTTTCGTTCGGGGCGCCGGACGGAATGCCGGTGATCGGGCCGGCATAGATCGTGTAGGTGAACTTGACGGTTTCGACCTGGCCCTTGAAGCGCTTCCTGGCGGTCACTTCGACCTGGTTCTGGTAATCGGCGTACAGACCGAAGACCGGCACGCCGCCGTGCGTGAGGAGCTGGGAGCGGGAGACCTTGTAGGCGATTTCCTGACCGCCCTTCTTCGGCACGACGCGCACGTCGGCATCGAGAAGTTCATAGCCGCCGTTCTTGATGATGGCTGTAAGCGGCGCAATGCCGTACGGATTGACGAGCACTTCGCCCAACGGACCGTAAAGGGCGGCAAAGCCCACGACGTTGTAGCCCGAGGCGGTGCCCATGGCCATGACGCCGCCCGTGGCGCCCGCGGTCGCCGCAAGCACGGCGCAGCTCAGAAACTTTCTGCGGTTCATCTTCTCTATTCCTTTGTGAATGTCGCGCGGACGTCCGCACCCGCGAAACGCCCGACGCACTGGTCGGATGAGGCGGCGACGAGTCAAGCCGCCGCCCTACGTACCGAATGTTACAGAGCGTGTTTTCGGCCTTCCATAAGCTCATTCCTCCTCCATTTTGCGAATTCGGCCATGAGCCTTTTGTCAGATCTGGCGATTTCGTGCGCGCCGTTCGGGTTATTGCCAACCGAATCACCCACACCGGAGAAACGCTTCGTGCTAACCTCGTAGATCCTTCAAAGCAACTGCCGCAGAAGGAGTTCGGAGCATCCACCCGAACGTCGTCTTTTTCAGCCCTGGACCAGCACCATGATTCAGTCCTCCCTGAGCCAGCAGGACCTTCTCTTTTTCGTGACGCTCTGCCGCCTTCAGTCCCTGACCGTCAGCGCCCAGAAGCTCAACCTCAGCCTGTCGTCCGCCTGCCGCATGCTCACGCACCTGCGCGAGACCTTCGGCGAGCCGCTCTTCGTGCGCAGCCGCAGCGGCCTCATGCCCACGCCGGGCGCCATGGCCCTTCTGCCCAAGGCGATCAAGCTGCTTGACGGCTTCGACGATCTGTTCGAGCCCCCCGTCTTCGATCCCGCGCAGGCTCAGCGCCTCATCCGCATCTCCTGCGCAGACCTCGGCGCGGTTTCGATTCTCACGAAGGTGATTCCCGCCATCATTGAAAAGGCGCCGCTTCTCGACTTCCAGATCTTGCCGATCGAATCGGACCTCGTCGGCAAGCTGTGCACGGGCGAAATCGACTTTGGCATCTTCCCGACGGAAAAGACGTCGCCCGGGATCCGCAGCGTGCGCATTCTCGAGTCACCGTACCGCTACGTCGTGCGCCGCGGGCATCCGCTCGAGGCGATCTACCACGCCGAAAGGAAGCTCACCGAGGAGGACCTCGCGCGCTGGCCCAACATCAGCGTGCACGTCCCGCCCGGGAGCGGGATCGACCCGCCGACTCACACCGACCAAGCGCGCCGCAACCTGCCCGGCCGCACGCAGGTCCGCTCGGCCTACATCCTGCCTCAGCCCGCGCTCATTGCGGCGACGGACCTCGTGGGCATCATGCCCGAAGTCCTGATCCGCGGCGCGCAGGACGCGGGCATCGCCATTTCGGCGCTCTCGCCCGTCTTCTCGGGCATGGTGCACAGGCCGCACCTTCTCTGGCACGAACGCAACGACGGCGACACGCTCCTTCGCTGGGTGATGGCGCTCTTCGTGTACGTCTTTCATGAGGAAAAGGAGGGTCCGACCTTCCAATATCCGACTTCGTAGTTTCCCGAGGATTTGCCGATTTTCGAGAAACACAACACCGCTTTCAGACAATCGGCACGGGAATCCTCACAAGAGACAGGGCCCATAGCATTCTCTAATCTTCGTTTTGTCGCAAAAACGGCCGACCAAACTCAGGCCGCCTGCAAACGCAGGCGCCTCCTCGTTTTTGCGGCCCAACCAACACACAAGGATTAGACCATCATGCAGCCCGTTCTCTGCACCCGCGGCGCCCTTACCGCCGCCGTCGCCATGGCTTTCGCCGGCTCGGCCTTCGCCGGCGGCCCCGGCATCAACCTCCCCGCTCCTGCCCTCCAGGAAGGCTTCAGTATCCACGGCCTCATCGACACCGGCTTCCAGGTCCATCACGCCAACGGCACCACGAGCGCCCGCATGATGCCCAACGGTGACGAAACCTCGGCCTTCCACCTGCGCGCCCGTGAAAACCTCGATGGCGGCAACTACGTGCGTCTGAAGCTCTCCGCGCCCTTCAAGCCCGACAGCGGCGAATTCAACAACAAGAACACGTCCGGGGATCCGATTCTCTTCAACGAAGCCTTCGTCGCCGTGGGCGGCGAATGGGGCGAGCTCGCCGCAGGACGTCTTGCGAACATCTTCTCGGGCAACGGCGACTTCGGTCTGTGCCCGAAAATCAACCCGTCGCCCATGGGCACGAACTTCCCGAACGCCGGCCTCACGCCGATCTTCTCCTCGGGCTACTACTACAACAATTCGGTCATCTACAACTCGCCCCGCGTCAACGGCTTCCACGTCGCCGCCATGTATTCGAACGGCCGTGACGACGACTCCGTGAGCCGCGGCAAGAGCGACCAGTTCGGCGCGCTCGCCCTCACCTACATCGGCGAGAGCTTCAAGTTCGCGGTCCTTCCGACCTACATCGACAGCGACTCGCTCAAGACGGCTACCGTCACGCCCAATGACGAATACGGCATCGCGCTTCTGGGCCTTTTCCTCCGGAGTAATCTCCTCCTTCTCGATCTCGGCGATGCGGGCCCCGATGTCGGGCAGGACGAAGAAGCCCTCCTCGTTGAAATATTTCGACAGGGCTTCGTGGCCTTTGTCGGTGAGTTCCACCGAGTTCATCTTCTCGTCGATGACGAAGTAGAGGTCGTCGGTAATCTCCGGCATGCGGCGGTTGTTGTCCTGCATGTAGATATTTTCGGTCTTTTGCATCTGGGCCTTGATACCCTGTTCGGAGAGGAACTTGATCAGCGGTTTGTACTTGGGAAGACCTTTGTGGCTGCGGTAGAGCTTGATGCCGCCCTCTTCGTTCTTGCCTTCGCCGAGCAGCTGGCGGGATTCCGCGAGCAGGTTGGTCACCAGGTTTTTCTGGAGGTTGTAGAGGTGCTCGATGGCCGGGCGATACTGTTCGAAGAGCTGGTCGTCGCCTTTGGGGACGGGACCCGAAATGATCAGCGGGGTGCGGGCGTCGTCGATTAGCACGGAATCGACCTCATCGACGATGGCGTAGTGGTGCTTGCGCTGCACCAGGTCCTTGGGCGACGAAGCCATGTTGTCGCGCAGGTAGTCGAAGCCGTATTCGTTGTTGGTGCCGAAGGTGATGTCGGCCATGTAAGCCTTGCGTCGGGCGTCCGAGTTGGGCTGATGGCGGTCGATGCAATCGACCGTCAGACCGTGGAACTGGTACATCGGCCCCATCCATTCGGAGTCGCGGCGTGCCAGATAGTCGTTCACGGTCACCATGTGGACGCCTTTGCCGGCGAGTGCGTTCAGGAACACGGGGAGGGTAGCCACCAGGGTTTTGCCTTCGCCCGTCGCCATCTCGGCGATCTTGCCTTTGTGGAGCACCACGCCGCCGAAGAGCTGCACATCGTAATGGATCATATCCCAGCGGACGTCGTTGCCGCCGGCGAGCCAGTGCGTCGCATAGATCGCCTTGTCGCCCTCGATTTTGACGAAGTCCTTGGTGGCGGCCAGCTCCCGGTCGAAATCGTTGGCCGTGACTTCGACCGTTTCGTTCTGGGCGAAGCGGCGGGCCGTATCCTTCATGATGGCGAAAGCTTCGGGCAGGAGTTCGTCGAGTTTCTGTTCGATCTTCTCGTCGATGCGTTTTACCGTTTCGTCGATCTCCTTGGAGATTTTCTCCTTGTCGGAAAGCGACGTGTCGGGCAGCTCGAGACGGGCTTTCAGCTCGACGATACGGGCTTCGTCCGCAGCGATGAAGTTGGCGATCTGTTTTTTCAGGTTACTGCTGTGGGCACGCAGTTCGTCGTTCGAAAGCGCCTCGATCGTCGGATAAACGGCTTTGATTTTTACGAGATAAGGTTCTACTTCTTTGCGATCTTTGTCGGCTTTGGATCCGAAAAAAAGCTTGATTAAACTGGCGGCTATGTCCATATTTTCGATGTTGTTATTTCGTGTGGAAATTAAATCTGTCAAAGATATTCATTATTTCGGAAAATACAATACGAATTTGCCTCGAATAAGGCGGATTTTTCATTCGCTATCGGCGTCCGGGAGGGTCGCCTCGGCATATTCCGGACGGAAGGGCCGATATTTCCGGGAATCTTCGCCGTTTCCTGGGCGCTGCGTGTGCGGCGTGCGGGATTCTATTGTCGTTTCCGGGGGCTTTCCGGCTGTAAGCGGGACTTCTCCGCATCGGCCCGGCTGCGGCTTGTCGTCACCAGATAGACACCGCTGAAAATCAGCAATACGGAGCAGATTTTGGTCGGATCGAATGTTTCCATTCCCCAACATACGGCCACTAATGTAGCGACCAGCGGCTGGATGTAGTTGTACATGCCGGCGACGGTCGGACGCAGGTTTTTTTGTCCGACGATGATCAGCATGTAACTCAGAAACGTGCTGCCGACGACGATGAATGCCAGGGAGCCGATCGCTGCTGCGGAAAGGGCCTGCCAATCGGTCGAAAGCAGGTCGCGGCCGGTGAAGGGCAGGATACAGAGCGTGGCGAAAGTGAACATCCATTTCATGATGGTCGTGAGCGAGTAACGGGTGACGAAATTCTTGTATAACACGAAGTAGAGTGCGTAACTCAACTGCGCGAACAGGACCAGCAGGTCGCCCGCGACGGAGTGCCCTCCGGCACTGTCCGTATTTCCGCTGCCGAGGACCAACAGCAAGGCTCCCGAGGCTCCGGCGGCGATGCCGAGTACCTTTTTCGCGGTGATCGGTTCCTTGAGGAAAATTGCGGCGAGAATCATCGCCCACAACGGCATGCTCGTGGTGATGATCGAGGCGTTTACGGGCGAAGTCATGCCCACGCCCAGGATGAAGCTGCCCTGGTTGAGGACCACGCCCAGCAGCGATGCACCGAAGAGTTTGGCCAGGTCTTTCGGCGGTACGTGTTCGGACTTTCGGAAGAATGAAAGGATCCAGAACAGGATCATGGCGCCCACGATCCGCAGGTCGGTGACAGCCAGCGGTGTAACGATACCGCCGAGCATTACGAATTTGGCGACGGGGGACATCAGCCCCCAAATAGCGTTGGCGCCGAACATGGCGCCGTGTCCTTTCCAGTTGATCGTCTGCATGATTTTTACGGTAATTCGCCGGTCCCGGGACCGTTGCGAATCGGATTTTTTTGACAGTTGTTTTTTTATCCCCGCCGTCAGCTTTTCGGATTTTGAAATCCGACCGTCGTTATTCGCAGGCCGGGCTTTTTCCCAAATGATTTCCTTTGAAAAATCAGGACTGCCGGCAAAAGCGGAACAGATGGCTGCCGGTGGGAAGCGTATCCTCCCGATTATTGCGATCGGGTGATTTTATCGATGATCCGCCGCGCGACGGGACAACATTCGCAACGTTGTGCGGCGCAATATTCCCTCGACAGCTGGATCAACCCCTGCGTGTCGAATGCGTTGCGGGGATTGACTCCGGCTGCGATCCACGGCCTCGTGTATTTGTTCTCTTCGGCGGGAATACATTCCAGCAGGGCGATAGCCCGGTCGCGGAGTTCTTCGTTCTGGATGTAGGAGCCGTAAACGTATTGCAGGATGCTGACCACGTTGATACCGAAGACATCCGTTTTGTGCTGTCCGACCCGCTTGGGGTTCTCCTCCGGTCCTTCCGGGGTATGTCTGGCTCCGGACCAGTAGGGCGACGCTTCGGTACGGAACAGGCGGTTCACCTCCTGGCGGGTACGGCAGGCCAGCAGTTGCTCGAAAACGAAATCATGCTGCGAGAGAAACGAGGCCAGTTGCGCGATGCGCAGCCGCGGAAGGTTGCCCGGTCGGATATTGGCCGTTTTCCATGCCGAAGGGTCTATCGGTTCGATGTCGTATCGTGCACGGAAGTAGGCGAAGTCATCGCGCAGGCGACGGATGTAATCGTCCGGCCGAAAGGTGTCGAGCAGTCCCGAGGTGCCGAACAGCAGGGCTTCGATCCGAGGCAGCGAATGTCTTTCCCGAAGCACCATCGTATAAGTAGCACGCCGGGCGAGCTCCGTATAGGTGTCCTGATTGGAGAGGTCGCCGATGTAGCGGAACAGCAGCGTGTAGAAGGTCTGGTTCCAGTTCTGCCCCGAAATACGGTAGATTTCTGCGGCTGCATCGTATTTGCGCCGGAGCCGGTCGTACACCAGCCCGGTCAGCAGGTCTGCGAGGTGCAGCGGATCGAGCGTCGTGAGGAATCCGGCGCAGGCATGGCCGGCGGCTCCGGTTCGGAGCCGTTCCAGGATCTCTGCCGTTTGGTCCGCGCGGGGTTCCACCGGTTACAACATGTTGAGTTCGAGCAGCGCCTCTTCGGACATCATGCTCTTGTCCCATACGGGATCGAACGTGAGGATGACATTGACGCTCTTCACGCCCTTGACTTTGGCGACCTGTTGATTGACGTCTTCGACCAGCATGTCCGCCATCGGACAGTTGGGGGCGGTGAGGGTCATGCGGATATTCGCCACACCGTCCGGTTCGTAGTCTATTTCGTAGATCAGCCCCAAGTCGTAGATATTGACCGGGATTTCGGGGTCGTAGATATTCTTGAGCGTGGCGACGATATCTTTTTCTACCTGTAAAATCTCTTCTGGTGTCATGTTGCGTAAGAGTTATTTTTTTGAAAAAGCGAGCGCATAGAGCCGCATCTGCTTGATCATGGCCAGCAAACCGTTGCTCCGCGTAGGGGAGAGGTTGGCGCTCAGGCCGATGGCGTCGATGAAATAGAGGTCCGTGTCGAGTATCTCCTGCGGCGTCCGACCGCCCAGCACCCGGATAAGCAGTGCGATGATTCCTTTGGTGATGATCGCGTCGCTGTCGGCCGTGAACCAGACTTTGCCGTCTTCGTAACGGGCGTCGATCCAAACCCGCGACTGGCAGCCCTGGATCAGGTACTGATCCGTGCGGTGCTCGGGTGCGATGGCCGGGAGCGTGTCGCTCAATCCGATCAGGTATTCGTATTTGTCGAGCCATTCATCGAATACCGAAAATTCTTCGATGATCTCGTCTTGTCGTTTGTCGTTTGCCATGGTTAAATATTGCTTGAAATAACTTCTTCGAGTACCGTTCCCTCCGAAGCCGCCGGAGCCTCGATACCGAGCAGACGGCAGAGCGTCGGGGCGACCGCCGTCATATCGACGGGGCGGTCTATCTGCCGGGGAAGGATGCCTGCGCCGTAGAAGATCAGGGGAACGCGGGTGTCGTAGCCGTACATCGAACCCGACGAGGAGCGTTTGTGGTCGTGCTCTTCGATCCATCCCGGCATCAGGTTGATGATGACGTCGCCCGAGCGGCGGGGATAGAAGCTGTTCTGCATCTTGCGGGCATAGCCGCTGCCGAAGTAGCTGGTCCGCATGGCCGTAGCCGAGAGAGCGTGCGAAACGCCCCGGAACTGCATGGCGAACGTGGCCACTTCGTTCTGAATATCTGCCAGGCTGAGGTCTTTCTCATACACGAGGTTGTGATTCAGGTACAGGCATTTGTCTTCGTACTCCAACACCCAGTTGCCCGGTCCGTAGCGGGCGCTGAGAAATCCGTTTACGATCACTTCGAACTGGCGCGTATTGAACCTGTCGCACGCTTCGCGGCCGAAATCGTAGGAGGGGCTGCTGCCGTGATCCGACGTGAGTATGACGAGTACTTCATGAGGCTTGAACAGCGTATAAACGTATGTCAGGAACTCTTCCAGATCTTGATCGAGCCGGTAGTACATGTCTTCGGCTTCGATCGATTCGGGGCCGTAGGCCTCGCGGATCGCACGCGGGGCGTCGAGGCAGATGTTCAGCAGGTCGGTCCGGTCCCGTTTGCCGAGGTCGAGTTGTGTCAGGGCCGTTTTGGCGAATTGAAGCGTCAGGCAGTTGCCTGCCGGCGAATACAGGATGTTGTCGTAGCGGCTTTCGGAAGGGGCTTTCGACGAGATCCGTTTGACGGCGTCGGCCGAGGTGTCGGCCGAACGCTTTTTCTTGGCCATGGAACTCATCAAGACGATGTCCGAACAGCGTTTGTTGCGGTATTTGTCGTCGTTCAGCAGGGAGTGCCACGGTTCGCCGATGTAAGAAAGGTAGAGTTTGTCCGCATTGAATCTTTTGACCCAGGCCGGTAAAACGGGCAGGTAGTAGGTGGAGGTGGTCCAGTTGCAGGAAACGCTGTCCATCCAGAAGGTCATGCCTTCGCGTCCGCCCATCACCACGGCCGAAATCGGGTCGAGAGCTACGGTTACCGACCGACTGTCGGGAGATTGCCGGAGCAGGGCCTCCCCGACGGTCGGGGCGATCAGGTTGCGGGGCGAGTAGGCGCCGTTGCCGTGGTAGTATTCGGGATCGCGGACGCTGGGGTCGTCGATGAGCCCGACCGTTTTATTGACGATGTAGTCCCGCCAACGGGTCGAAATCACGCCATGCGTCGAGGGCATCGCTCCCGTGGTGAGCGTGGCCAGCGATACGGGGGTCGAAGTTTGCTGATAGTCGTAGGAACCTTCCGTGAAGCGGGCGCCGCCCTCTGTCAGACGCAGAAATCCGCCCGTGCCGAACTGGCTCCGGTAACGGTCGATGTCGTCCGGACGCATGGAGCTTACGACTAAATTGATGACCAGACGGGGCGGAGTGTTTGCGAGGATCGGCAGAACACCCGGCAGCAGGAGCAGGACGAGCAGGATTTTCTTCATTTTTTCGCGTGTGACTATCGAACGGCAAATTTATGAATTTATTTAGTATTTTCTTCATTTGTTTTGTGCCGTCCTTCAAAAAAAGAAATCGAATGCCGGAGCCGGATTTCATTCTCGGTTTTCCAGCAGTGCGAAAAATTCGCCGGCCTGCCGTCCGTCGATGAATCCGTGGTGTACGTCGAGCGATACGGGCATCGTAAGCCGATCGCCGGACCGGGTCAGTTTCCCGGTGGAGATGCGGGGTATGGAGTCGCCTCGATTGGCCGACCGGGCATGTTTCATTTCCGTAAAGGCGAACCAGGGAACAGCCGAAAAATAGATCAGATCCGTGCGCCCGGCTCCCGCTCCCAGACAAAGACCGTCCGCTGCCTTTACGCGTTCCGTTTCCCGCTCGGCCGCCCGGATGAATTCGTGCAGGTCGGAAAAGTACTCGAAGAACCCGTAGCCGAAGCTGCCGTCCTCGCGTCCGATAGTCGGGCTCGCGTGGATTCGGTCGTAACAGACCACCTCCCCGTTTTCGATCCGGTATCGGAATGCCTCGATTCGGTTTACGGCCGTTAGAATACGGTGCAGGGAACAGAGGAAGAACGAAGTGAGGCTCTTCTTGGCTTCGAGGTAGCACTCCGTAAAATCGACCGGAACGACCGTTCCCCAGAAGGGATCGTCCATTCCGTTGAAAAATTCATAATGTTCGCGTCTTTTCCAGGTCGTCGTGTCGATCTTGTACTTCATATCGTTTTTATAGAAACTGGTTGAAAAATTCTTTTTCCCGGCTGAGGTCTATTTCTGGAAGCGATTCGATGATTTCCAGTTGTTTGCGGCAGAATCGACGGTATTCGTCGCTTTCGGGGTGTAGCGGCCGGTGGCCGGCGGCGGTCGTCACGGCTTCTACTTGCGGGAGTTTTCTGCGGGCCTCCTCGGTGAGGGTCGCTGCGGTGAAGAGTTCCCAGATGTATCGCTGTGCCTGTTGCGAGGGGTGTACCAGGTCGTCGGCATAGAAACGATAGTCACGCAGGTCGTCCGTAAGGATTTCGTAGGCAGGGAAGTAGGTTGTGTCGGCATGTCGGTGGCAGATTTCGTCGATGGCCAGGCGAAGGGTCGCTTTGCTCAAAAAGTTGTCGGGCAGACCGTCCCCGAGGTGCCGGACGGGACTGACCGTGAGGATCACTTGCTTTCCGGCGAGCGGGCCTGCCTGCAGATCGTCGTAGCGGGCGACGATCTCTTCGACGGTCAGACGCCGGCGCCGAAAGAGTTCTGCAGGTTGCTTGTGGCAGTTGGCCACGATCTCTCCGGTCGAGCGGAGCTCGTACACCCACGCCGTCCCGAAGGTAAGAATCACGCGGTCGGCTTCGCGCAGGGCGCTGGCTCCTGCCCTGCGGGCCAGATTCATTTTCGAGAGAGCCATTTTCTGCGAACCGTCCGAAAAAGCTCCGTGAAAACCGTAGTGGAACCAGAGCCCGTTGCGGCAGCCGAGTTCTTCGGGGACGACCTCTTGCGGCGCGGCGTAGGATTCGAGGGTTGCAGCGAGCGAAAGGGGGTTGAACAGGATGCCGGAGGGATTGCTCGTGATCCGGAACCGGGCTCCGGACAGCCGGCCCGAGATGTGTTCGGCGAAGCAGGATCCCAACGCCAGCAGACGGTTTTCATAGCCGATCCGGACGGAGAGC
>ERZ835051.3771-NODE-3771-length-11416-cov-4.079923_pt1 | contig 11416 bp, 5 predicted proteins | sample MGYA00519575_ERZ835051 | MGnify/ENA primary metagenome ERZ835051 (study PRJEB31850, sample SAMEA3708769) | human gut metagenome | biome: human gut; feature: human-associated habitat; material: faeces | place: China | collected 2014 ... | reverse complement strand
CGAGGCATGGGGACTCAAGTCGGCAGGCTTTTTCAAGGATCAGGCCGACATCAACGCCAGCTACCGCCAGGAATACTCTACCGTAAGCCCCGGTGACATCAAGTACCAAGACCTCAACGGTGACCAAGTAATCAACGAGTTCGATATAACCAGTCTCGATGGTGCTACTGACATTCCTGAGCTCAATTACGCCTTCAATGTCGGTATAGAGTATAAAGGCTTCGGTCTAAACGCATGGTTCCAGGGCACTGGTAACCACATGAAGTATCTCCCGTCAGCTATATGGGGGGGCATGGCCGACAACGGCAACCTTTCAGTAGACTACTACAACAACTGTTGGGATGTGGCCGGCGACAACGCTCTCTACCCACGTCTGACAACTCAGAACAACAGCAACAACAGCCAGGCAAGCAACGTATGGTACAAGCCTGTTCACTTCTTGAAGATGCGCAACATCGAGGTTTACTATAAAGTTCCCGCAACGGTACTCTCGAAGCTTTCTCTTACTGCAGCCAAGGTGTTTGTCCAGGGCGAAAACCTTCTTTCCTTCGACAACGTTGACGCCATGGATGCTGAGATACTTTCGACGGCATATCCCATGTTCAAGGGTGTCAACATAGGTGTCACATTAACTTTCTAATTAAAGATATATTTATGAACAAGATAAAATATGCTCTTTTAAGTATGGCGGCAGTAGTCTTTGCAGGCTGCGCCGACCTAAATTACAACGAAGCCTCGAATCGTGACGAGGACTGGACCTACAACAGCCCCCTCAATGGTGTCAAGGCTCTTGTCTACGATGTCTACGCACAAATGCCTAGCGAATTCAAGGACAATTCCTACGGTGATGGCGCCATGATAGCCAGTGCTACAGACGAGTCTGAGTTTGCGCTTTCCTTCTCACCCATTCACAAGTATTTCAATGGTGGTTGGACTCCTTCTAATCCTTTCTCGGCCACATGGGACAGGTCATACCGTGCCATCACTCAAGTACACATGTACCTTGAGCGCATCCACAAGATAGACCTGTCGGATTATGAATATGATCCCGACTATCAGACGATGGTGCAGCAGTTTGAGATATTCCCTTACGAGTTGCGTTTCCTCCGTGCCTATTTTTACTTCGAGTTGGTACGTGCCTACGGCGATGTACCTTTGGTGACCACAACCCTCACCAATGAACAGGCCAACAGCGTGGAACGCACTCCAGCCAAGGATGTGTTCAAGTTCATCATCAATGAATTGGATGCCGTGGCTGAATATCTGCCCGTATCGTATAATGACATTCCTGGTCAGGAAATTGGTCGTGCCACCCGTGGTGCCGCCCTTGCATTGAAGGCACGCGCACTTCTTTATCAAGCTTCACCCTTGTTTAATGCAGACAACAACAAGGAACTTTGGAAAGAGGCCGCTGCTGCCAGCAAGGTAATCATCGATAATGCACAGCGCTGGGGCTACAAACTCAGCGAATATGCCAACCTATGGGGGCACGATACATTCACCAATCCTGAATTTATCTTTGTTCTTGGCACCCAGGCAAGCAACACCTTCGAGCAGTACAATTATCCTGTGGGTGTGGAGAACGGAAACTCCGGCAACTGCCCTACACAGGCACTGGTGGACGCATACGAATATCAGGCCGATGGCAAGACATTCAAGGAGAAACATCCTGGAGATGTTGATGTGACTACTGAGAATCCATACGATGGCCTCGACCCACGTTTCGAACTCACTGTAGTGAAGAACGGCGATCTCTGGCCATCTAACACAACTCAGCAGATTGCCATTGAGACGTATCAGAGCGGCTTCAACGGTGCTCCTAAGTACGGCGCAACTCCCACGGGTTACTACTTGAAGAAGTTTGTGGACGGCAACTGTGTCACCACAGCCAACAACCAGACTACAACACGCCACAACTGGATTGTGATGCGTCTGGCCGAGGTTTACCTCAACTATGCAGAGGCTATGTACAACTACTACGGCAATGCTGACGAACAGGGAGATTTTGGCATGTCAGCCAACGAGGCTATCAATGTGCTTCGTAACCGTCCTGACATCATGATGCCTGAATTCCAAGGAAACAATGGCTTTGAAGAGCGCTACATGCGTGAGCGTATGGTAGAGCTTGCTTTCGAAGGTCAGCGTTTCTGGGATGTACGTCGATGGAAAAAAGGGGGCGAGTTCTTCAAGAATGTTGATGTGGCAGACTTCAAACTGAATGGGAACGGCAATTTGATTCTCAATCGGGTTACTAAGACTCGCCAGTGGGACGAGAAGTACAACCTGTACCCGATTCCGCAATCTGAAATTCAGAAGAATGGCAATCTGAAGCAGAACCCCAATTGGTAAAACGGATTCAACGAATTTTCAAACGAATAAGATTTATGAAAAAACATATTATATATCTTCTGGTCTCAGTATTCACATTGCTGTCGAACATGGCACTGATCTCGTGCAGCGATGACGATGTGGCGGACGCCAACGATGTGCTTGTGGTAAAGTCTGTCCTGCCTATAAAAGTCATGGAAGGACAAGTTGTCACCATCGCTGGTACGGGTCTTGAGAAGGCCACTTCCGTCGTATTTCCCGGTAATGTCTCTGTGAACAACATTACCAAAGTAGGCAACGGCTATATCTCTGTAATAACTCCTGCCGGCGTTTCTGCAGAGGGGGGAACAGTAACAATAGAAGCCAACGGCGAATCGGCAGAGTCGGTCATGACGCTGACTGTCGGCAAGCCTAAGCCTTTGCGCGTGGCTCCTCTTGACAAGGAAATAAAAATCAACGAATGTGTGGAGGTGTACGGCAACGACCTCGAATTTATCACCAAGGCTTATTTCCCCAGTGAAGACGGCAAGGACATTGTTGTAGATGCAAGCGACTTTAAGCGCAAAGCCACCGGTTCTCTATACATCTATTCGCCAATGGGCATAAAAGCCGGACCTGCCCAAGTTGTCCTTGAAGACTGTAGTGGCAAGAAATATACTTTACCAGAGGTTACGTTGTCTGACGAGGTTGTAGGCGGCAGCGGAGAAACTGGAGGTGAAGGATACGCTCCAATCTGGGAAGGAGATGTCTATATCTATGATTGGGCTAACTGGCAGTATCTGACATCAGACCAGCTTAGTCTTGAAGATATTCAGATTCACGAAGGTCTCATGATCCGTCTTACCTTCGATAATCCCGACGGTGCCAGCGTATGCGTATGTGATGCCAATTGGGGGGCACCCGATATTGACGGCGAAGGCAATAACAGTGTATGGGTTGCTGCAGGTACTACCGAACTTGAATTCCCCATATCGCAGGGTATGGCAGAAACTCTGAAAGCTGGTGGTGGTATCATTGTCGGCGGTGGTAACTACACACTAAAGAAGATTGAGCTGTTCCGCGAGTATCCTACACTTTGGGCGGGCGAATACACTACTGGCTGGTGGTGGTATCTCCCAGCATCTGAGCTTGACCTCTCGGCAATAACGCCAGAAGCCGGCCAAACTATTAAGTTCACATTCACTCACCATGATGCTCCTCAGACTTTCTGCCTGTGTGATGGTTGGTGGGGGGCTCCTTTCATCCGAGACGGCGGTGAAAGCGACAATAACATCGTTCTTGCTGCCGGTGAGGACTTCCTGGAATTCGAAATCTCGGAAGGTATGGCGGCAACAATGAATGGCGAATCTGAAACAGCTCTCATCATCGGCGGTGACATAACAATCACCAAGATTCAGATTAAGACAGATTAAACTTTATACAAAGAAGTCATAGTCTGGTATCTGTAAACATTTCAAGTCTGCCGGAGAGCTGAAGTTCTTCGGCGGACTTTTTGTAACGTATTTGGAACAAGGATGATTGTATCATTGTGTTTATAGATCTTGGTGATAATAGCGTTGGCATTTGCTTGTGTTTTACTGCTTCTTCGCCTGAAGGCTTTGGAGCAACGAACAGTAGCACAGCCTACGGAGACGGAACGAAAACTCAATTTGCAGAATCTCCTAATAAAAAAGAGACGGGAAACTTACCATCCGGCCATCGGGACCGTAGCCATAATCTGCGTGCATAGTGCATTCAGATGACGAAAAATACTTTATCTTTGCCGACAAACATATTTGCAAGATATCAGGATGAAGAAAAATCTATCCTTACCACCAAGAACATCCTGTAAGATGGAACGATATTTCTATTACCTGCCACTTCTGCTGTCGGGCTGTCTAATGTGCGGTTGCGGCGGAAAGCAAGCGTCCGGGCAAATGCAGAGCCCGGACACGGAAGAAACCATCCCGCACACCGGCACCATGGCGGCACCTGCCCCTCCGGCCCCGCCCAAGAGCCATACTGCCCGTTACCTGGACTCCCTCGGTTTGGTCAACATCGCCGAGGCGGACAGCAGCATTGCCATTGAATTGATGTACACCCACGCCGACAACTTCACCGGAATCCTGTTGTATGAAGACTTGAAGGAAGCCTATCTGCACCCCGATGCCATGGAAAGTCTGAAGCAGGCGCAACGTCTTCTGAAAGAACGGCATCCCGGTTACAGCCTCATCGTATATGACGCCGCGCGCCCCATGTCCGTACAGCAGAAGATGTGGAACGCCGTGAAAGGCACTTCCAAGTACATATATGTCTCCAACCCTTCCCGTGGCGGCGGACTGCATAATTACGGACTGGCAGTAGATATCAGTATTCTCGATGAGAAAGGAGTGCCGCTACCCATGGGCACCCCGGTAGATTACCTGGGCAAAGAAGCCCATATCACGGAAGAGTCCCGGCTCGTAGCACAAGGCAAAATCACGGAACAGGAACGGAAGAACCGGTTACTGCTGCGGCAAGTAATGAAAGAAGCCGGATTCCGCCCGCTGCCCAGTGAGTGGTGGCACTTCAACCGGTACAGCAGGCAGACGGCGCGGGAGAGATATCGGGTCATTCCCTAAAGCCCAGCCCCGATTCTTCCCCTTTAAAGGCAAGTATGACCCTTATTCCAAGCTCATACCAGGTTTCAACACGTCATTCACCTTCTGAGTGAACTCCTTGGAAAGTGTATAGACCGAAGTTGCACGGATATCCTCTACAGACGCACCGAACTTCACCGTATAACGTCCCTTCGCACTGACCCAGCTTTGTACGGCCTCGTCGAAAGAAGCCAAAGCATAATTGGTGACATCAAAAGTCAGCGTTTCACTCTCACCCGGCTGAAGGAGACGGGTCTTGGCAAATGATTTCAACTCAAGGGCCGGTTTCTGCAACCCGCCTCCGGGAGCCGATACATAAAGCTGCACAACTTCCTTGCCCGCCACCTTTCCGGTATTGGTCACAACAATACTGGCCTTGAAACCATCGGCAGATGCTTTCACAGCCGATTTGCCATAACTGAAAGTAGTGTAACTCAAGCCATAACCGAAAGGATAGGACACCTTCTTGCCTGCCGTGGCAAAATAACGGTAGCCCACATTGATGCCCTCTTGATGGAGTGTATAGTCCACATTCCGTTTAGCCCATTTCCCGGCGCCTTCAACGGGCTTTCCCGGTACTTGGGACGCTGTGGTGGGGAAATTCAATGAAGAGGGATGATCCATTGCACTGACAGGGAAAGTCATGGTCAGCTTGCCGGAAGGATTTTCCTTGCCCACCAGCAAATCGGTTACCGAGTTCCCGCCTTCCTCTCCGGGCTGCCATGCCAAAAGGATGGCATCGGGAAGTTCCTTCCAGGAAGCAGTCTCTATCACGCCGCCCGCATTGATGACCACTACCACCTTTTTGCCCTCGGCATGGAAAGCAGCGCACAAGTCATCCAGCAGCTGGCGTTCCTGTGCAGTGAGGTTAAAGTCATCTTTTACCTTCCGATCCCATGCTTCCCCGCCCTGTCTCCCGACAGTAAAGACAGCGACATCCGCTTTCTTGGCCTGCTTGTCAATGCAAGTTCTCGATACGCTCATTTCCGGAAAAATATCACGTCCCCAACGCCAGTCGAAGGAAAGGCGTTCGCTTTCGGTCTTGGCTTCCTGGTAATCCTTATAGGCAAGATAGAGTTTCTTCAAGTCTTCCGTCACTTCCAGTCCGGCATTGTCCAGCCCCTGCATCAGATTTACCACATAAGGCTTGCAGACATTGCCCGAGCCCATACCGCCGGCAATGAAGTCATAGGAAGTGATGCCGAACAAGGCAACTTTCTTCAAGTCCTTCAACGGCAAAGTATTGTCTTCATTCTTCAGCAATACCATACCTTCAGCTGCCGAACGGCGTGTCACGGCCGCATGGGCCTCCAAGGCAGGTTGCTCACTGTATTTATAGCCACGGAAACGGGGAGTCTTCACAATGTATTCCAATATCCGCCTCACGCAAGCGTCCACATCCTCTACAGACAGTTCACCGCTTTTCACCTTGGCAATGATTTCTTCACTCTGGGCAGGCATTCCCGGCTCCATCAGGTCATTGCCCGCATGCACCTGGGCGGCAGTATTACGCTGTCCTATCCAATCGGTCATCACAATGCCGTCGAAGCCCCACTCGTCCCGCAGGACGGTAGTCAGCAGCTCACGGTTTTCCTGTGTGTAAACGCCGTTCAACCGGTTGTAAGAAGACATCACTGTCCACGGTTTCCCTTCCTTGACAGCTATTTCAAAACCTTTCAAATAGATTTCACGGACGGCACGCTGAGACACGACCTCATCCACATGGTTGCGGTTGGTCTCCTGGCTGTTGACGGCAAAGTGCTTGATGCTGGTTCCCACTCCGTTCTTCTGGATGCCCCTTACAAAAGCGGCAGCCATCTTGCCCGTCACCAACGGGTCTTCGGAATAGTATTCAAAGTTACGCCCGCAAAGCGGAGAACGGTGAATGTTCATGCCCGGTGCCAGAAGGACATCAATGCCATAATCCAGCACTTCTTCTCCCATAGCCTTTCCTACGGACTCCACCAAATCCACGTTCCAGGTTGTGGCAAGGGAGGTACCTACCGGGAAACCGGTAGCATGATAGGGACGGGAACTGCCTTCACGTGTAGGCTGGATACGAACTCCGGCAGGACCGTCCGACAGGACGGTGGGAGGGATTCCCAAACGCTCGATGCCCTGCGTAAGTCCTGCGGCTCCCGGTACCACAGCTTCAGTGAAACCGATGGTAGTGGCATTTCCGCCGCCGTACGACTTGTTGCGTCCACCTACCAGCAGGGAGGCTTTCTCTTCCAGGGTCATTGCCTTCAGGATTTCATCTACATTACCGGCATTCAGTTTGAGTTGTTGCGCTTCAGCCCGTCCTACCCCGGACAGCAGCAAAGCGACGATAGTAATTTTGTACAGTTTCATAATTGTGTCATTAGTAAATCAGATAATCAGTTTCACCTGCAATATTACCACATTTTTTCGGGATTACACTATCTTTGCACCTCCATTCAACAAGATTATGACATTGAACGAAGACACCCTCCGCTTTATCCGCGAACACCGTCGAGACGACGTGCGTGCCCTTGCCCTGCAGGCACGGAAATATCCGTCGGTGAACATGCCCGCCGCCATCACGCAGATAGCAGGCTGGCAGGCGGCAAAGGAAAAAGTGCCTGCATGGGCACAGACAGAAGGAATTCTCTACCCCGCCCATCTCTCATTGGAACAGTGCTCGTCGGAGCTGACGGCACGCTACAAAGCAGGAATCATCCAAGAGCTGGAAGGGAAAGCATCCGCCGGCACTTTCACCGACCTTACCGGAGGCTTCGGCATAGATTGTGCCTTCCTGTCCTCCTGTTTCCGGAAGGCAACCTACGTGGAACGGCAGGAGCCCCTTTGCGAAATCGCCGCGCATAACTTCCCGCTGCTGGGGCTCGGCCACATCACCGTATGTCATGAAGACAGCGTCCGGTACCTGCAGGAAATGCAGCCTGCCGACTGGATATTCATAGATCCTGCCCGCCGTGACAGCCATGGCGGCAAGACGGTTGCCATCAGCGACTGCGAACCGGACGTGTCCGCACTCGAAGAGTTATTGCTCAAGAAAGCACGGCATATACTCGTCAAGCTGTCCCCCATGCTGGACCTTACTCTGGCATTGAAGGATCTGGAACATGTACAAGAAGCCTGCATCGTATCCGCAGGAAACGAATGCAAGGAATTGCTGCTTGTCTTAGGACGCGGGGAGAGCCCCCGGCCGGAGGACATACCTGTCCGCTGCATAAACCTTGCCGGCGCTTCTTCCGTCCAGTCGCTCACTTTTACCCGCAGACAGGAGAAAGACAGCGCATGCCGGTTGGCCCCCGCACTGCAGTCTTACCTTTACGAACCCAACGCTTCTGTACTGAAAGCCGGTGCATTCCGCAGTGTTTCCCATATATATAAGGTAGAGAAACTGCACCCCAACAGCCACCTTTACACCTCGGACCAGCTCATACCCGACTTTCCGGGACGTAAATTCAAGATTACCGGGCACTGTAGCTTCAACAAGAAAGAGGTGAAAGAGATGATAGGCACAGAAAAAAAGGCAAACCTCACCGTACGCAACTTTCCCGCCAGTGTGGCCGAACTGCGCAAACGGCTGAAGCTGGCAGAGGGGGGAGAGACTTATCTCTTCGCCACGACATTGGCCGACGAGAAAAAAGTATTGATTGGCTGCCGCACGGTCTGAACCGGCTCCCGCAGTTCCATGTCCTCCCGGAAGCGAAGCTCTCTTTTCGCCATTCTTAGGCTTTATGCACCCGCTTACTAAAAGTTATTCGTCCGACAATCGTCTAATTATCGTCCGACACCTGTTGCATTATCGTCCGACAGTTGTCGGACGATAATGCAACAGGTGTCGGACGAATAAATTTATTCCAAGGAGAAATTAACTGACGGCAACTCCCGGAAGAGTCCAATGCCACAACGGCTCCAGACCGAGCGCCACACGTCCTGCATAACGTGGAAGCCGTAACCGTATCGTAACAGAATCGTTACCCGTTCTTCAACCCACCGTAAAACACACGTAACGGGAACCCTCTACTTTTGCGGCAGATTATTAACGGATAATAACAAGTATGAAACAGGTTTTAAGAGCATTCTTATTCTTGCTCCTTTTCACAACAGCCGGCAACGGGGCCATGGCTGACGAAAAAGCAAATATCATCAAACAAGGAACAGTGCGCGGACGTATCATCGACGCAGCCAAACAAACCCTCCCGGGTGCTTCTATCTACATCGAGAAACTACACACCGGCGTAACAAGCGACGTCAACGGCTTCTACACTTTCTCTAACCTTGACCCGGGAACCTATACAGTAAAGGTGAGCTACGTGGGTTACTCCCCCGTGGAACTGAAAATCACCATCCCCGCCGGACGGACACTGGAAAAAGACGTTGTACTGAATGAAGGCGTAGAGCTGCAGGAGGTAGTGATAGGCGGCGCCTTCCAGGGACAGCGACGTGCCATCAACTCACAAAAAAGCACCATGGGAATCACCAACGTCGTCTCTGCCGACCAAGTGGGCAAGTTTCCCGACTCCAACATCGGTGACGCCCTGAAACGCATATCCGGCATCAACGTGCAGTATGACCAGGGTGAGGCACGCTTCGGACAAGTGCGCGGCACAAGCGCAGACCTCAGTTCCGTGACCATCAACGGCAACCGCGTCCCTTCCGCCGAAGGCGACACACGGAATGTACAGCTCGACCTTATCCCCGCCGACATGATCCAGACCATCGAAGTGAACAAAGTGGTGACCTCCGACATGGACGGCGATGCCATCGGCGGATCCATCAACCTGGTCACGAAAAACTCTCCCTACAAACGTACTGTCGCCGCCACCGCCGGAACCGGCTACAACTGGATAAGCGAGAAAGCACAGCTGAACCTTGGGTTTACCTACGGAGACCGTTTCTTCAACGACAAACTGGGGCTGATTGTATCCGCTTCTTACCAGAACGCCCCTTCGGGCTCCTACGACACGGAATTTACCTGGGAGCAGGACGACAACGGAAAAACATACGTCAACGACTACCAAATCCGCCAATATTACGTCACCCGCGAACGCCAAAGCTACTCTGCCGCACTGGACTGGGACCTCAGCGCCAACCACAAACTGACTTTCAAGGGTATCTTCAACAACCGCAACGACTGGGAGAACCGGTACCGCACTACACTGAAAGACCTTGATTCCGACGGCAACGCCACCGTACGCGTGCAGACCAAAGCCGGTACACCGGACAACCGCAACGCCCGCCTGGAGCGCCAGCGCACCATGGACTTCGCCCTCGGCGGCGAACACCTCTTCGGAGCACTTTCCATGGACTGGCACGCAAGCTATGCCAAAGCTACCGAAGAACGCCCGAACGAACGCTACATCGACTTCCAGCTGAAAAAGCAAAAGTTCAACATGGACCTGAGCGACGGACGCCGGCCATACGCCACTCCCAAAGACGGCTATACCATGACGCTGAATGATGAGTTCAGCCTGAAAGAACTGACCGAACAACAAGAGGACATCAAAGAGCAGGACCTCAAGTTTGCAGCCAACTTCAAATTGCCTTTCAAGAACGGAAACAAACTGAAATTCGGCGCCAAGGTAGTGCGCAAGACCAAAGACAAAGAAGTCGATTTCTATGAATACTCCCCGCTGGACGAGGATGCCTTCATGACCAACAGCCTGAAGAACACGGTGGACCAGACCAACAAGAATTTCATGCCCGACAATAAATACCAAGCAGGAATCTATGCCGGCAAGGAATATGTAGGCTCACTGAATCTGAACGACCCTTCCCTCTTCGAGAAAGAACAGGTGCAAGAGGAATTGGCAGGCAACTTCGAAGCCCGCGAGACAGTCACTTCCGGCTACATCCGCTTCGACCAGAAACTGACAAGGAATGTGGAGCTGATGTCCGGCCTCCGCATAGAAAACACCAGCCTTGCCTATACCGGACGCACATACGACGCCGATGAAGACCTGACCAGCAAGACAGACCGCCAACGCAACAGTTACGTCAACTTCCTGCCGTCACTGCTCGTCAAATGGAATGTAAACGATGACTTCAAGGTACGCGGTTCGTTTACCCAGACCTTGTCACGCCCCAAATACTCGGCACTTGTACCCAGCGTCAACATCAAACGTTCCGACAATGAAATCACCATCGGAAACTCCGACTTGAAGCCGACCGTATCCTACAACTTCGACCTCAGCGCCGACTACTACTTCCGCAGCATCGGTCTGGTCAGCGCCGGCCTCTTCTACAAAAAAATCGATGACTTCATCGTAAACCAGATCAGCACCAACTACGAGTACCAGGGCAATGTATATACCCGCTTCACACAACCCAAGAATGCAGGCAATGCCAATCTGATAGGCCTGGAGCTCTCCTATCAACGTGATTTCAGCTTCATAGCACCGGCCTTGAAGTGTGTAGGTTTCTACGGGACATATACTTATACCCACTCCCGCATAGAGAATTTCAACTTCGAAGGACGC
>ERZ835051.3768-NODE-3768-length-11420-cov-3.604839_pt1 | contig 11420 bp, 6 predicted proteins | sample MGYA00519575_ERZ835051 | MGnify/ENA primary metagenome ERZ835051 (study PRJEB31850, sample SAMEA3708769) | human gut metagenome | biome: human gut; feature: human-associated habitat; material: faeces | place: China | collected 2014 ... | reverse complement strand
TTGCTTCATGCATTTAATAAATTAAAGTTAACAATATTAATTACCTATATATATTCAAGAAATAATTCTTGATTTTCACGGTATCAGCCAAGGATGTCTTTCAAGCACCTATAGCATGATGAAACAAAAATAAAACTTATTAATTTAGCAAAATACAGGAAACATACGAAATGTGCAACTCAAACAATGCAAACGATTGCATGCAATACAAGGAAAACGATGTTACACTTTAGGGAAATCCACTATTCTCCGGACAGTCTTAAACGTAAGAAAGAAGTTCATCCCACGTATGCAAACCACAGAGCACACATTTGCGGGCAATCCGGCATACATACGTGGGACGAAATAAAGAATAAAGAATAAGAAAAACAGATAACTTATATGAAATAAAGAAAACTACAGACAAAGACAAAAAGAAATGCCTTGAAACATCACTTAAAGGCATCCATTATTACAGTAGGATAACCGTCTTCGGTGAACGCTCCCAACCGGTATTGACTTGGCCTGCACTCCGGTTCCCAATAGAACACACCCTTACAGCGGTCATTTGTATTCTCACGGCATTCCTTCAAGATGCGGGTCAACAGCTTTTTCCCTTCCTGCAAAACAGATGCAGCAGCCAACCGGCCTTTATCATCCGCACATTCCATTCCTGTTTCCACTACCATTACATCACAATCATATTTGGTACTCACTTTCTTGATATTAGCGATACAATCCTCGATTGTTTTCTCTGCCGTATATTCCTTATGTTCAAGCATTGTCCAGTAAGGATAAAGCGACATACCTATCATATCCCACTTTCCATCATTCTTCTTCAATTCATCAAAGAACCACGTATATAAAGAGTTATCGTAGCCATTATCCAGATGAACGATGACAACAGCATTCGGAAAGACCGACTTTACCGCCTCATATCCTGTATTGATAAAAACGGCAAGATTAGCAAAGTTTTTAGGATATTTCAGTTTATCAACCGAACTATCCAACCCTTTCACATCCTTTTCATAGATATCATAGGATGCCCCGCTCAAAGCAACGTCCTCATCCCATAGCATTCCTGGACGTATTTCATTGCCCACTTGCACCCATTTGGGCGTTACTCCTGCCGACTTCAACGCAACCAATACATCCTTTGTATGATCTGCAATTGCCTGTTTCAATTCAGCAAGAGATTTTCCTTTCCATGCGGCCGGCTTAAATTGCTGTCCCGGATCAGCCCACCAGTCACTGTAGTGGAAATCAACCATCAAGTCCATTCCCAACTTTGCCGCCCGCTTTGCTTTAGCCAAAAAATCTCCCTTGTCACACCAGTTGCCGTGCTCCTCAGGATTCACCCAGACCCGGAGCCGGATGGCATTCATTCCAAGATCCTTCATCAATTGGAAACAATCCTTTTCCACTCCGGAGGCATTATAGAACTTCATGCCTTTGTGCTCCATTTCCGTCACCCAACTGATATCTGCACCTTTAGCAAACTCAATGCCAGAAGTCTCTCCATTATCCGGAAGGCCACCTGCATTGGGATCAGACTCATTATGACTGCTGCATGCCAATACGGCAAAAGCAGCACTAAAAAGAAAAGTCAAGAATTTCATGCGTTTCATAGCTACCCTAATTTTATGTCCCGCAAATATAAGAAAATAGAACAAATACATCCAAGCTGCACCTGTTTTACGGAAACACAACCATACGCAATCGTTTGCACAAACTTACATTCCGATATATAATAATGAGTAAGTGCATTTTAACCAATTCCATTATTTTTGCAATCGGATTAACGGAGTTTACCTTCATCCTTAATAAGAAAGATAAGCGGCATCTCAACATAAAGTCCAAGTAAATTTGACTGTCTGTTACGATTTGCATTATCTTTGACCGAAAAATCAAATCATACTCATGAATAAACCGCAGATAACCATCAAGGATATTGCCCGGGCGCTGAACGTCTCCCCCTCCACTGTGTCGAGGGCGCTGAAAGACAATCCGGACATCAGCAAGGAAACCCGTGACCTTATCCATGCCTACGCGCGCGAACATAATTATAAGCCCAATGTGCTTGCAGTAAACCTCCGTGCCAGCCGCAGCAATACAATTGGAGTGATTATCCCACAACTGGTACATCATTTTTTCTCTTGCGTACTAAGCGGAATTGAAAAATCAGCCGCCAAAGCCGGCTACAATATCATTGTGGCACAAAGCAACGAATCATACGAACAGGAAGTCAAGATCGTACATTCTTTTCTTGCAGCCCGTGTCTGCGGTGTCATCGCCTCCTTGGCCAAGGATACATCACAATATGACCATTATCAGGAATTGCTGAACAATAATATCCCGATAGTCTTCTACGACCGCATCTGTACAGGGCTCAAGACTGAACGGGTAGTAGTGGACGATTACGCCGGCTCATTTGCTGCCGTGGAATACATGATACAGACCGGATGCAAACGTATCCTCTTCTATGGTGCCGCACCACACCTAGAAATTACCAAGAACCGGCGCAACGGTTATTTAGACGCCATGAAAAAATACAAAATTCCGGTAGATGACAGTATGATACTGTTATGTGACACCCGCGAACGCGCCATCGCGCTGACCCCCGATTTGCTGGAAGGTCCCAACCGCCCCGACGGCTTCTTTGCCATCAACGATGAAACGGCGTCCGGTATTCTCTATGCCTGCAAACTGGTAGGCGTCAAAGTGCCCGACGAAGTTTCCATCTGCGGATTTACCGACGGAGCCATAGCGCAAAGTACCGACCCCAAGCTGACTACCGTGGAGCAACATGGAGAAGAAGTAGGCAGAAGTGCCTTCAGCATACTGATAGACAAGCTGGAAGGAGAAGAGAAGAGCTCCAACAAGATTGTACGTACCAACTTGGTAGTGAGAGGAACAACGAAATAAAAACTAATACCATATTATAACAATGAAAGTAAAACCCGATTTAAGTTTCTGGAAACTGTGGAACATCAGTTTCGGTTTTTTCGGCGTACAGATAGCGTATGCCCTGCAAAGTGCGAATATCAGCCGTATTTTCTCCACTCTCGGAGCCGACCCGCATAATTTAAGTTACTTCTGGATATTGCCGCCACTGGCAGGTATCATAGTACAGCCCATAGTAGGGGCTGCCAGCGACAAGACTTGGACACGCTTCGGACGCCGCATTCCCTACCTGTTTATCGGTTCTCTGGTAGCAGTATTGGTTATGTGCCTGTTGCCCAACGCAGGCAGTTTCGGTATGGCGGCAAGTACCGCCATGATATTCGGACTGGTATCACTAATGTTCCTCGACACTTCCATCAATATGGCGATGCAACCTTTCAAGATGATGGTAGGCGACATGGTCAATGAAAAACAAAAGGGACTCGCCTACTCCATCCAGAGTTTTCTTTGTAATGCAGGCAGCCTGGTGGGCTATCTGTTCCCGTTTATCTTTGCATGGATAGGTATCAGCAATACGGCGCCGCAAGGCGTGATTCCCGACTCCGTAATCTACTCTTTCTATATAGGAGCCGCCATTCTTATATTCTGCGTCATCTACACTTCAGTCAAGGTGAAGGAAATGCCACCCGCTGAATATGCCGAATACCATGGCATCACGGAAGAGGAAGAGCATGAGAAAACCAATATGCTGAAGCTGTTGGTCAAGGCTCCCAAAGCTTTCTGGACAGTGGGTCTGGTACAGTTCTTTTGTTGGTTTGCGTTCATGTTCATGTGGACTTATACGAATGGAAGCATCGCGGCCAATGCATTCGACGCACCAACCGTAGAACATACAGTGAACGGTATCAGCAAAATTGTATTGGATACCAAGAGCCTGCAATACCAGGAAGCCGCCAACTGGGTAGGTGTACTGTTCGCAGTCCAGGCTATCGGCTCCGTACTTTGGGCCATCTGCATTCCGATGTTCAAGGACCGACGCTTCATATATTCCCTCAGTCTTGTATTGGGAGGTATAGGATTTATCTCCACCTATTTCATGCACGACCCGTATATGCTGTTCATATCCTTCCTGCTGATAGGTTGCGCATGGGCAGCTATGCTGGCATTACCGTTCACGATACTGACCAATGCCCTGTCCGGCGGACACATGGGTACTTATCTGGGGCTTTTCAACGGTACAATCTGCATTCCTCAAATCGTGGCGGCCGCCTTAGGTGGCACAATACTTGCCTTCTTTACTCCCGAAGGAGCACTTCCCCCGGAAATCAACATGCTGATTACTGCCGGAGTGATGCTGCTCATAGGTGCTGCCTGCGTATATCTCATCAAAGAAAGCCAAGGAGAGAAAGGCAAGTAAGCACACGACTCTGGGACGATGCGTGTATAAATCTACCTAGAAGACTATACAAGGGACTGTGATTAAAAGCCTTATAATGCCCTATTAAAAGCCTATTAATAGGGCATTATAAGGCTTTTATGCCATCTCACTATAAGAACGAAATTGGCAGATGCGGTGAAAGAATAAGGATGAGCCATACAAATAACCGATTAAGGGGATGAATGCGGATAATCATGTTATTTTTCCCTTCCCATTTCTTCTTTATTTCTGCAGATTGTTTATCTTTACAGCGATAACTACAGAACACACAGAACATGAAGAAATATTTAAAGACCGACGAATGGAACATCATTGAGGATAGTTTTCACGCCGATTACCTGCGGATGTCCGAAAGCATATTCAGCCTCGGAAACGGTCGTTTCGGACAACGGGGAAACTTTGAAGAGCCTTATAGCAGCGACTGTTACCGCGGTTCCTTCGTGGCCGGCATTCCTTTTCTGGACAATACCCGTGTAGGATGGTGGAAAAACGGTTATCCCCATTTCCATACCCGCATACCCAATGCAGCAGACTGGAGCCATATCGGCCTGCGCCTCATTGACGAGGAACTGGATTTGGCAATATGGGATGTCAACAGTTTCAGAAGATGCCTGAATATGAAGGAAGGTATCTCCTACCGGGATGTGGAAGTGACCTCCCCCAGAGGCAACCGGCTCAGTCTTCATGTAGAACATATCACGAACATGGCTCATCCTAACCTCTGCCTCATCAAGTACAGTGTAACATCCCTCAGTTATAGCGGCAAGGTTTCTTTGGTCCCTCTCCTTGACGGGAACATCGCAGATGGCACAGAATACGCCAACGAGAAAATCTGGAATATTCTGCGTTCCGGTGCCGCCGGCGACTGTAGCTATTTATGGACACAGACTCGCCGTGAAGATGCCCAAATCTGCTATGCCATGACTTATCAGTTCTATAAAAACAATAAAGAACCCATCGCCAACCCGATACGCATAGAAAAAGAGAAACAAGTGGGATTCAGCGTAGGCACAGATGTAAAACCAGGTGATACCGTGACTATCATCAAATATATTTCTATCGTCTCTTCCCTTCATTATGAGCGGCAGGACTTGATAGAAGAAGCCGTCTCACAAGTCCGAGAAGCCAAGACAATCGGCTGGAACGCCTTGCTGCAAGATCATCGGCAGGCCTGGCTGGATATCTGGGACGAAGCCGATGTCATCATCGAAGGCGATCCGGAAGCGCAACAGGGTATCCGTTACAACATCTTCCAGCTTTACCAGACTTACCGGGGAGATGACCCCCGCCTGAATATCGGTCCCAAAGGATTCACCGGAGAGAAATATGGCGGCAACACATATTGGAATACGGAACTGTGCTGTGTGCCTTTTTTCCTCCTTTCCACCCCCAGGGAGATTGTGAAAAATCTGCTGATATACCGATATAACCAACTTCCGAAAGCGATAGAAAATGCAAAGAAGTTGGGTTTCAGCAATGGTGCGGCACTTTTCCCGCAAGTGACCAATAACGGCGAGGAGTGCCATAGCGAATGGGAAATTACCTTTGAAGAAATCCACCGGAACAACATCATTGTCTATGCCATTGGCCAACACGCCACCATGACCGGCTCGCTGGAGTATGTCGCCAAATACGGACTGGAAGTAATGATAGCCGTCAGCCGCTTCTGGAGCCAGCGTGTATCCTTTTCCCGTCCCAAACAAAAATATGTCATATTAGGAGTTACGGGACCGAACGAATATGAAAACAACGTGGACAATAACTGGTACACCAACTATTCCTGCACACAATGCCTGAAAATCACCTTGGGCTACCTTGAAATCATAGCCAAGGAAAATCCCGATGAATACGCACGTGTACGCCGTATCACCAGTTTCAATCAAGCGGAAGAGACTGAACGCTGGAAAGACATCATAGCACGCATGTACCTGCCGGAAGATACGGAACAGGGTATCTTTATCCAAAATGACGGTTATATGGACAAAGAACTGCAAAGTACCGGTGCCATTCCTGAAGAAGAACGCCCTATCAACCAACACTGGTCATGGGACAGAATTCTTCGTTCCTGTTACATCAAGCAGAGTGACGTGCTGTTGGGGCTCTACCTCTATTATTTCGATTTTGATACGGATACCACCCGCAGGAATTTCGATTTTTATGAGCCGATGACTGTACATGAATCGTCCCTCTCCCCACATATCCACTCTATCCTTGCGGCACGCATCGGTGAGGTAGAGAAAGCATACGAACTTTTTATGCACACCACGCGCCTCGACTTAGACGATTATAACAACGAAACCGACCAAGGGTTGCACATCACCAGCATGCCGGGCAGCTGGCTTGCCATAGTACGCGGGTTTGCCGGTTTACAGATTCATGGCGGTATATTGAGCTTCAGCCCCGTCTTACCGAAAAAATGGAGCGGCTACACCTTCAAAGTCAATTATTCGGGAAACACGCTCCATATACGAGTAGCAGGAAAAGAGATAATATTTTCGCTTACAGCAGGAAACAAATTGAACATAGGAGTCTATCAAAACGTTTATGAACTTAAACAAGGCTCGAGTTTAACTGTCAAAATGACAGAGTAATTCGGATTCATTGTTAAGAAAGCACAATTAATACACTGGAAAACTAAGATTAGTTTTTTGGTTTTGTACTTTTGTGCCGATGCAAAACATAATTATACCCGTTTAACCCATAGCAAATGAACAAAATTTATTTATTTGCTTTTGCCACGACGTTGTTTGTTACGTCCTGCGGACAAAAGCAAGAGAGTGGGAACACTCTTATCAGACCGGTAAAAACTTCAACCGTGAGTTCACAGTCAGTCATCCGCAAAGACTTTTCCGGCATTGTGGAAGCAGTGGAATATGTAAAACTGGCTTTCCGCGTAAGCGGTCAAGTCATCAACCTTCCGGTTGTAGAAGGGCAACGCGTGAAAAAGGGAGAACTGATTGCCGCCATCGATCCCCGGGATATCTCCTTGCAATACGCCGCCGATAAAGCCGCCTACGAAACTGCCGCCGCACAAGTAGAACGCAACAAACGTCTGTTGGGCCGGCAAGCCATCTCCCTGCAAGAGTATGAAATCAGTGTGGCCAATTACCAGAAAGCAAAATCTGCCTATGAGTTATCTTCCAATAACATGAGAGATACAAAGCTGACCGCCCCGTTCGACGGCTCCATCGAAAAACGCCTGGTGGAGAATTATCAGCGTGTCAATTCGGGGGAAGGCATCGTGCAACTGGTCAATACGCAGAAACTGCGTATCAAGTTTACAGTACCCGACGATTATCTGTATCTGCTGCGGGCAAAGGATATCAATTTCAAAGTAGTATTCGACACTTACCCGAACAACGTCTTCAATGCCGTTCTGGAAGAATACCTTGACATTTCAACGGCGGGAACAGGAATACCGGTCAGCATCATCATTGATGATCCCACCTTCGACCGCAGCACGTATGACGTAAATCCCGGATTCACCTGCAAAATCAAACTGGCATCGGATGTCTCTCCTTTCCTGGAGGAAGAGCTGATGAATGTGCCCCTCAGTGCCGTATTCGGCGAAAGCGAAAGCAAGAAGACCTATGTGTGGGTAGTCAATGGCAATAAGGTAAGCCGCCGGGAAGTGACAGTCTATTCTCCCACAGGAGAAGCCAATCTTCTTATATCCGAAGGATTGAAACCGGAAGAAACAATTGTCATAGCCGGAGTGCACCAACTGACGGACGGACAAACGGTGAAAATCATGAATCAGGAATAATAGCATTCATAAGTTTTCCCCTACGCCAAAATTCATAATTCATAACTAAATAACATGAATCTAGCCAAATATTCATTAGACAATACAAAGGTCATCTACTTCTTTCTGGCAGTACTGCTCATCGGCGGCATATTCTCCTTCGGCCGGTTGGGAAAGAAGGAAGACGCCCCTTTCGTCATTAAGACAGCGGTCATCATGACACGCTATCCGGGAGCGGAGCCTGCGGAAGTAGAACGGCTCATCACCGAACCCATCTCCCGCGAAATACAGAGTATGAGCGGAGTCTATAAAATCAAGTCCGAATCAATGTACGGACTTTCCAAGATAACTTTTGAATTACAACCCTCACTCGCAGCGGCATCCATCCCGCAAAAATGGGACGAACTGCGGCGCAAGGTGCTCAACATACAGCCACAGTTGCCTTCCGGTGCCTCCGTACCAACAGTATCAGATGACTTCGGCGATGTGTTCGGCATCTATTACGGGCTGGTAGCCGATGACGGATTCTCCTACGAGGAGATGCGCAACTGGGCAGAGCGTATCAAGACACAGGTCATTACTGCGGACGGTGTCATGAAAGTGGCACTCTTCGGTACGCAGACAGAGGTCATCAATATATTTATCTCCGTCAACAAGCTGGCAGGCATGGGTATCGACCCCAAGCAACTGGCAAGCCTGCTGCAATCGCAGAATCAGATTATCAACACCGGAGAAATCAGCGCAGGCGAACAACAATTGCGCGTCGTAGCCAACGGCACCTATACCACCGTGAGCGATATCCGCAATCAGGTAATCACCACATCAGGCGGTCAAGTAAAACTGGGCGACATAGCCACCATAGAAAAAGGCTATATGGAACCTCCCGGCACCATCATGCACGTGAACGGCAAACGTGCCATCGGCATCGGCGTTTCCACCGACCCTACCAAGGATGTTGTGAAGACCGGCGAACTGGTGGATGCAAAACTTGCCGAACTGATGCCTCTCATCCCGGTAGGCTTGGAGCTGTCGAGTCTTTATCCCGAGAACGTCATAGCCAAAGAAGCCAACAACGGATTCATCATCAACCTGATAGAGTCCATTTTGATTGTGATTGTCATCATCATGTTGGTAATGGGCATGCGTGCCGGTCTGCTAATCGGTTCGTCGCTGGTCTTCTCCATCGGAGGTACACTGCTCATCATGTCCTTCCTTGGGGTCGGACTGAACCGTACTTCACTGGCGGGATTCATCATTGCCATGGGTATGCTGGTGGACAACGCTATCGTAGTGACAGACAATGCCCAGATAGCCATTGCCCGGGGAACAGACCGGCGGAAAGCCCTGATAAACGGAGCTACCGGACCGCAATGGGGACTGCTGGGAGCAACGTTCATAGCCATCTGCTCCTTCCTGCCCCTATACCTTGCACCTTCCTCGGTAGCCGAAATCGTGAAACCGTTGTTCATCGTGCTTGCCATCTCGCTGGGACTCAGTTGGATATTGGCACTGACACAAACCACGACCTTCGGTAACTTCATACTCAAAGCAAAGGCAGGTGATGGAGACAAAGACCCATACGACAAGCCTTTCTACCACAAATTTGCGTCTATCCTCAGTGTCCTGATACGGAAGAAAGCGTTGACCTTGGGAAGCATGGTCGTCTTGTTCATCCTTTCTTTGGTGATCATGGGACTGATGCCGCAAAACTTCTTCCCGTCCTTGGACAAGCCCTACTTCCGTGCCGACGTATTCTACCCGGACGGATACAGCATCCGTGACGTGGAGAAGGAAATGAAGCAGGTAGAAGCCCACCTGCTGCAACAGCCGGAAGTAAAACGGGTATCCGTCACCTTCGGAAGCACGCCGCTACGCTACTATCTGGCTTCCACATCCGTAGGTCCGAAACCTAACTTCGCCAACATCCTGGTAGAGCTGACCGACAGTAAATATACGAAAGAGTACGAGGAGAACCTCGATACCTATATGAAAGCGAATTATCCCAATGCCATAACCCGCACCATGCTCTTCAAACTTTCGCCTGCCGTGGACGCGGCCATCGAAATAGGTTTCATCGGGAACAATGTGGACACACTGGTTATGCTGACCAACAAGGCTTTGGAAATCATGCACAAGGATGACGAACTTATCAACGTACGCAACTCATGGGGAAACAAAGTACCTATATGGAAGCCCATTTATAGCCAGGAACGCGCACAACCGCTGGGAGTTTCCCGCCAAAGCATGTCCCAGAGCATCCAGATCGGTACCAACGGCATGACTCTGGGCGAATACCGCCAGGGAGATCAGGTACTTCCCATTTTATTGAAGGACAATACCATAGACTCTTTCCGAATCAATGACCTGCGCACATTGCCCGTCTTCGGTACTACCCACGAGACAACCACCCTGGAACAGGTCGTCAGCAATTATCTCAGCAATGCCATTCATTATGCCAAAAATGAAAAGAAGATCGATATCAAACTGACAAAGAAAGAGCATGTACTGCGCGTCAGCGTATTTAATACGGGTGACCCGATCCCGCAGGATAGCATGGAGCATATCTGGGACAAGTTTTACAAGGTGGATAAGGCGCGTACCAGAGAATATGGCGGCACCGGAATCGGGCTTTCCATCGTCAAGGCGATCATGGAGAGCATGGGGCAGGAATATGGTGTGCAAAATCATGAAAATGGCGTAGAATTCTGGTTTGAAGTCGAGTGCTGATTTCAGAAAAAGGACAAATTTTTGTTGAATATTGCCAATAAGAATGATAACATAATAGTATATATAGAACAATATCATGTGCAAGGAGCGCAATATGAAATACAAGAAACAGGTTCTTTGCGGGTTGATGTTGTGTTTCTGCTTATGCATGACCGGGTGCGGAAAATTATATGTCATGACCGATGATAAGGAAAATCAGGTCGTGCTTTATGCCGCCAAGATGGTTTCCAAGTACAACCGTGCACAGGACACAGGTTACTCTTATGTATCGGATGAGCATAAGGACAAGCAAAAGGATACCGACGTGGGACAATCAGACGATGCATCGGTGGATGAGACGCAACAGGAGAAAACGCAGATGACATTGTCGGATGTTATTGGTATATCCGGGATCAGTTTTTCATACCAGGGATATGATATATCTTCCTCATATGAAACGACAGATGTTGCCATACCGGATGCGGGAGAGGGCTATTCTTATCTGATCTTACATGTGCAGGTGGCAAATACGACAGATCAGGCTGTGACGGTCGATCTGATCAACCAGCCGGTCACTTATCAGGTCAAGATCAATGACGGGACGGCGATCGATGGTATCACGACACTTTCTATGGCAGATCTTTCTAC
>ERZ835051.3765-NODE-3765-length-11426-cov-2.804942_pt1 | contig 11426 bp, 5 predicted proteins | sample MGYA00519575_ERZ835051 | MGnify/ENA primary metagenome ERZ835051 (study PRJEB31850, sample SAMEA3708769) | human gut metagenome | biome: human gut; feature: human-associated habitat; material: faeces | place: China | collected 2014 ... | reverse complement strand
GGGCGACGATCAGCCCGACGAGCGGCGTGAAGATCAGGCTTATCAGAAACGCCCAGCCGAAGCCGATACGGCGGTGGCTGCCGATGATGCCCACCAGCACGGCGAGGAAACAGCCGCTCAAAATTCCGAATATCACTGCAAGAATACTCATATCACGTGTTTTAAGGTTGATAGAATCCGTCTAAACTCACGGGCGCAGAACCGAAAGGAAAAAGGAACGAAGCCTCCGGGAGCTCCTAAAACCGGCGGGCCTCCGCAGGGCGGAGCTGCGGCCTGCCAACTTGCCCCGGCAAGTTGAAACCGATTTCTTATGCCCTTTTCGGCCGCTGCAATTTCGCAGTCTGCAACTGCCGTTCTGCGCTCGTATTCATAGAACCGGCGTCTTACGCCTGCGCCGCGGAACGCGACACGGGATTCCGACTTGAGGACGGCTGCCAAAAACACAGCGCATCCCCCGCGCCCCCCCCGCAAACCCTACCGCGTAAACCGGTAATAGGTTCCCAACGGCAGCTGCTTGCCGGCCCGGTCGGTGAAACACAGCTCGCCCCACTGCTCCTCGCGCGGCGCGCCGAACGCCTGCCTCACAGCCGTGCGTGCCAGCGTCGACGAGAGGCCCATCGAGTAGAGGTTCAGCACCAGAAACGCCCCCCGGGGTTCGAGCAGCTGCGCGCAGCACTCCAGCATCTCGCCGATGTTGTCCTCCAGAATCCACCGCTCGCCGCCGGCCCCGCGCCCGTAAGCCGGGGGATCGAGGATGATCCCGCGGTAAAGGCTCCCGCGGCGCACTTCGCGCCGGACGAATTTCAGCGCATCCTCGACGATCCACCGCACGCCCTCCAGGCCGCTCAACTCCATGTTCTCGCGCGACCAGGTCACCACCTGCCTGACCGAATCGACGTGCGTCACCTCGGCCCCGGCGGCCCGCGCCGCGAGCGTCGCCCCGCCCGTATAGGCGAAGAGGTTCAGCACCTTGGGGGCGCCACCTCGCGCAACGCCCGAACCGACAGCCGCAACACGCTCGCCATCAGTAGGTCCGTCTCCGGCCAAAGCCCGGCAGTTGTCGTAGATGAAATTCCAGTTGGCGGCCTGCTCGGGGAAGATGCCCACATGCTTGAACGACGTAAGCCCCAGCCGCATGCGCAGCCGCATCCGCTTATAGGCATACTCCACCACCCAGCGGTCGGGCATTCCGGGCGCGAGACGCCATTCGCCCCGCTCGTCGCTGCGCGCATCGCGCCGAAACGAAGCGTCGGCCATGCGCCGCCACTCCTCTTCGGCGAGCGAACGCCTCCAGATGGCCTGCGGCTCGGGACGGCGCGTCACATAACGCCCGAAGCGTTCCAGTTTCTCGAAATCCCCCGTGTCGAGGAGTTCATAATCCCCGAAATCGGGCGTCAGCTGTTCCTGCATACATTATTTTATAAATAGTTACACACCTTCCGGCTCCCGCTTTTCAAGCGGATCGACCAACGACATTTCGCAGGCCTCGCAGTCGAACGCCAGCCGGTAACGGTAGGCGCCGTGTTCCAGAAACAGGTCGCCGCGCAGCCGCGGATGCTCCCGAAGGCATTCGCCGATCTCGCGGCGGATACAGTAGGCCGAACGCAAGACCACATGCCCGGCGGTCGTCGGCGCGAGGTCCAGCCCCCGTTCGATCTGCCGCACCCCGTGGTCGCGGTAGAACGCCTCGGCCAGCCGGTTGGTGACGTTCTCCTCGGCCGCAAGCCGTTCCGACGGATATTTCGCGGCGGGATTCTCGGGCAGAATGCGGTGTTCCGGCCGCCGTTCGCGACGCGCTCCGGCAAGTGCCGCCAACGCTTCGCGGCGCAGTTCCGCAGCCAGCGACGCCGGCACGAACCACTCCGCGCCCCGCACTTCGGCTTCGCGGACCGCGAAGATCGTGTCGCCCGACTTCATCGCCTGCGCACGCAGTGCGGCGGCATTGGCGTCGGGATTCTTCGCCGGGTCGAGCCGCACGACCCGCACGGCCGAGGCCGCAACGCCCTCGCAATCCGTATAAGTAAGTTTCAGCCCTTCGGCCGTCGCCTCCACCGCAGCCTTCGCCGGAATCACCCGCCGCGTGCGGCTGCGCTCCACGGCCAGCGTGAAACGGCGGTCGAAATTGCGGCGGACCTCCGCCCCGGGCGTGATCCCCTCCATGCGATTGGGCGTGATGCGGCGACCCTCCACGGCGTTGACGTTGGTCCCGGTCACGCCGCGCGGCGTCAGGAAACAGATGCCGTCGCCCGGCGCAAGATCGTGCGCACCGTCGAGCGTGAACGTGCCGCCCGAAACGCCCGCCACGCGGCCCACCCGTTCGCCGACCGCCTTCGGGGTGTCGAACGACGCCACTCCGGCGCGCTTTCCGTCCAGAAAATAGTCGGACTCCCCGCGTGTAAAACTCTTCGACGGATCGGGCGTGAAATCCGGGACGCTCTCGCCGACGGACGACCGCACCAGCCCCGGCCGCAGGGCCAGCGCCTCGTCCACCGCCCGGCGGTAGTGGGCCACAACGTTCCGGATATAAGCGAGATCCTTGAGCCGACCTTCTATCTTGAATGAAGTGACGCCCGCATCCAGCAGATCGCCAATGCGTTGCGAAAGATTCATGTCGCGCACCGACAGCAGATGCTTCCCGGCAATCCAGGTCCGGCCCTTTCCGTCGGTGAGGTCCCACGTCAGGCGGCAGGGCTGGCTGCACGCCCCGCGATTGCCGCTGCGCGCGGACATCGACCGCGAGAGGAAACAGCGGCCGCTGTACCCCACGCAGACCGCCCCGTGGACGAAGCATTCGACCTCGGCCGCGGTGGCGGCGCAGATGGCCCGGATCTCCTCCAGCGTGAGGTTGCGTTCGAGAATCACCCGCGCAAACCCCGCCTCGCCCAAGAACCGCGCCCCCTCGGGCGTGCGGTTCGAAACCTGCGTCGAGGCGTGCAGCTCCACCGGAAGGTCCATCCGCCGCAGAGCCATGTCCTGCACGATCAGCGCATCGACGCCCGCGTCGATCAGGCTGCGGGCCTGCCGTTCGGCGGCCTCCAGTTCGTCGTCCCACACGAGCGTGTTGAGCGTGGCGTGGACCCGCACTCCGAAGCGGTGGGCATACTCCACGACCCGGGCGATCTCCTCCGCGGAGTTCCCCGCGGCCTGCCGCGCGCCGAACCGCGGCCGCAGCGTAATCTTTGGCAGGAGCTAACAGTTCGACGAGTTTCATTTTTTTCTTTTTGCAAAAGTAACAAAAAGCGGTCAATATCGGGACGTCGCGGACGGAAAATCGCGGGAACCGCCGCCGGGACGGACATTATCAATTATCATTCAACAGCTTACGCCCCAAATGGTCAATATATAACAAATACACTTCTTTTTCACCGGACCGGAAATATCCCTGCGATGACAATATCCGACAAACAAAACAGTTGCAGCCGCAAAACGGCTGTCATTCTTCAAAATCATTAAAAATCAACCTTATACACACGCATAACACCGAAAAACAAACAATAAGAAAAGACTTTTACGACAATATTTTCAGGATTTCCAGAAAGCATTCGGGCAAATTTTCGTATATTGTGCCGCAAATAAACAAGTCCAAAAATTTCACACGATGCAATTTTCAGCAAATACGGTTCTCCGGAAACGGGATACCGTACCCATTCATTTTTTATTCCTAATCCAATTTTTATGAGAAGATGCTTTACGCTATTGACGGTTCTCGTCCTCTGCGCCTCAAGCGGCTGCGACGACAAGAACAAAGAGGAGGTCGCGGATGTGATCGTCCTCTCGCGAAGTAGTGTCGCGTTCGCCCAGAAAGGCGGAACGACCACCGTCGCGGTAGCCACGCCCTCCGACTGGAAGGTGAGCTGTCCGGACGATTGGGTGACGCTGGCCTCCGAAGAGGGCCTGCTGACCATCTCCGCGGCAAGCAATACGACCGACAATGTCCGCAACTCGAAAATCACCGTGGAAACGGCCGGCGACAAACAGGAAATCGCCGTTCACCAGGCATTCTCGTGGGAAACGGTCCTGCTGTCCACCACCGCTTCGGAGGAAATTTCGCTGGATTCCGAAGGTGAGAGCGTTCTCTTCACCGTGGTCTCCAACGGCCAGTGGAGCGTCACGAGCGACGCCGACTGGGTTTCGGTCGAAAGCGACCCGGTCAGCGGAACGGTACGCGTCGGCGCCCCGCGCAATCCCGACGCCCACCGCAATGCGACGCTCACCGTCCGGGCGACCAAAGGCTCCGCTACGGAATCCTGCAAAGTGACCGTTTCGCAAATCTCACGCGAGGAAAACCCCTATTACCAAATGCTGGGATATTACGGACTTCATGCGGAAAACTGGTATTACGGCCGTGAACCGATCGGCGTGAGCGGCACGGGTACATTCTGCACCGTCGAAGAGAAAGAGTACCGCAAGAGTTTCTACATCAAGAACCTGTTCCTGACGGGCACGGTCGTGGAAGCCACCTACGACAAAAACAGCCAAACCATGTCGATCGAACTGGGCAGGCTCTGCTACACCCGCGAGATCTCCCCGACGGTCTCCCGCTTCCACTACCTGTACTCGATCAACATGCAGGGCGGAGGTTTCCACAACGGCATGCTGACCGGCAGGCTGGGAGAGGCTACAACGACGACGCGGACGAAACCCGCAAGGCGATCCTCCTGAACGGTTTCGAATCGCCGTACACCACGCTGGGCATCATCGGATACCAGGAGCAGCAGTGGCTGTCGTTCGGCGACCTCTACTACGCCACCGGCACGATGTATCTCGTGGACTGGGACATTCCGGCCGACACCGGCACGGCCCCGACCTCCGTCACCCGGGCCGCCGACGGCATCGCGCCCTCGGGCAGCACCTTTCCCGTATCGAAACATTAAACCGCAGCACACATGAAAAAATTATATGCACTGACAGCTTTACTGCTCGGCATGATGGGGTGCTCCGAAGAGACGATCACCTACACCAACCCCGTCCCGGGCGACGAACCGTCCGGCATTGCGGCCGAACTGGGCATCTCGTCGAAAAACACATGGTTCGCCGCTGAAGACGAACGCAACGCCTCGATCGGCTTCAAGAGCCTGGGCGGAGAGGTCGTCGTGGACATCCAGACCAACACGACGTGGAAATACGACGCCGTCAACGCCGGCTGGCTGACCATCGAGAAAGACGACGTCGCCGACCAGCTCGTCCTGAACTGCGAGGGCAACAAGGTCGAGGAGCAGCAGCAGGCTACGATCACCATTACCGCCGGCGACAAGACCGCGACCATCTCCGCCACGCAGAACGCGTACGGCACGCTCGAAATCGCCGCATCGAAAAACAACTTCCAGATTCCCGCCGTCGGCGAACTGACCGCCGAATTCGAAGTGCAGTCGACCGACGAAGACTGGATCTTCGAAACCAAAGACTGCCCGTGGCTGCTTCTCGAACAGCAGGGCGACAAAGTCACGATGACGCTCGACCCCAACGAGGAGATCGAGGACCGCGAAACGACCTTCGTGCTGATTGCCGGCGAGGGGGGGGGTAATCCCGTCTCTGAAACGATCCGCGTCACGCAGGACCGCGCCGTCTACGTCAACGTTTCGCTAAAAACCATTCCCCTCTCGCCCACTCCCACCGAATCCGACAAAAAAGAGTTGGGAATCAGATCCAACTACGACTGGGAGTACACGCTTTCCGAAAATTCCGACTGGCTCTCCGCCACGAAAACCGAGCAGGGACTTACAATCACCGCAGAGACCAATTCGAGCGGATCGTCCCGCACCGCAACCATCACCGTATCGGCCGGCGACGGCAAACAGAACCAGACCGAACAGGTCGTCACCGTCTCCCAGACCGGTCTGGACCTCGACGCCTTCATCCTCGGAATCGACATCACCTCGTCGAGCCTGAAGACCTATCTGCCGTTCGACAAGGCCATCGACGCCACCATCGACTGGGGCGACGGCAGCATCGAGGAGAACGTCACCTCCGCCTACCCCTCGCACACCTACACCGACCCGGGCTACTACATCGTCTCGGTCAAGGGCAACGTGACGTCGCTCAACTCCTACGACATCCCCGACTACGGACTGGGCAACCAGTTCAAGGAGGTTTACAACTGGGGCCGCACGGGGCTGACCTCGATGGCGCGCGCATTCCAGAACTGCCGCGAGCTGAAACGGATTCCCTCCGACAACACCGAAGCCTTCGCCAAGGTCACCACCTTCCACTATGCATTTGCCGACTGCCGCGTCCTCGAAGCCGTTCCCGACGGGCTGTTCGACCATGCAACCGAGGCGGAAACCTTCGCCTACTGCTTCCAGAACTGCAACATGGTCACCGAAGTGCCCGCCGACCTGCTTTACAACTGCACGAAGATCACCTCGGTAGGTTCGCTCTTCTCCGGCACGGCGATCACCCAGATCGACGAGGATTTCTTCTCTCGCAACACGGAGCTGACCGACTGTTCGATCATCTTCTCGAACGGCAAACTGAAGACGGTTCCCGAAAAACTCTTCGCCAACAACAAGAAGGTGACGACCTTCAACTCGCTGTTCGCCAACACCGAGTCGTTCGAATCCGTCCCGGCCGGCCTGTTCGCCAACAACCCCGAGGTCGACTCGTTCCGCATGCTCTTCTCGGGAACAAGCCTGAAATCCGTCCCGGCCGGCTTGTTCGCCAACAACCACAAGGTCACCAATTTCCAGAGCGCATTCAGCAAAACGGCCATCCAGAGCGTTCCCGCCGACCTGTTCGCAGGCTGCGACAAGGTGACGACCTTTATGAGCTGTTTCACCGGATGCAGCGAACTGCAAAGCGTCCCGGCCGAGCTGTTCAAAAGCAGCGGAGCCTTCACGACCGTGACGAAGACCGCCTTCAACAACATCTTCAAGGACTGCGCCTCGCTGACCGAAGTGCCCGCAGGGCTGTTCGACGGCTTTACCCTGGTCACCGCCTTCAACGACGCCTTCAACGGCTGCGCGTCGCTCACGACGCTCCCCGCAGGGCTGTTCGCCACCAATACGGCGGTCACCTCGTTCACCAATGTCTTCAAAGGCTGCACCTCGCTCAAAAGCATCCCCGAAGGCGTCCTCGGCGGACTTTCCAAAGTCACCTCGTTCTCGGGCCTGTTCGCAGGCTGTACGGGGCTTGAAGAGATCGGCGCCAACATCATCTCCGGCTGCGCCGCCTGCAAGAATATCTCCTCGATGTTCAAGGACTGCGACAACCTGAAAACCGTTTCCGCGGAGGCTTTCGCCGGCGCACCCGCGATCACCAGCATCGGCAGCCTGTTCGAAAACTGCACGCTGCTCGAAAGCGTTCCGGAGGATATTTTCGCCGGGATGCCGAATCTGGCGACCGCCACCAGCGTATTCGCGGCGTCGGGACTGAAAACGGCTCCCGCCGGTCTGTTCAGCCGCAATCCCTCCGTCACGACCTTCGGCAAGGTGTTCCAGAACTGCGCCGCACTGACGACGCTGCCCGACGGACTGTTCGCCGGCAACCCGAAAGTGACGACCTATTCCAACGCCCTGGAGAACTGCACGGCCCTCGAATCGGTCGGCCTCCTCTTCGGGAAGAGCACGGCCTCGGCCAAATGCGACCGCCTCTTCGCAGGGGCCACGGCGCTGAAGAGCGTGCCCGCCGGAATCTTCGACGGACTGACCGGGGCGACGGCCTTCAACAACACATTCTCCGAATGCTCCGCCCTGGAGACGATTCCGGCAGGGCTCTTCGCCAAGAACGTCAACGCGACCACCGTGGCCCAGTGCTTCCTGAACTGCACCCGCCTCACGACGGTTCCCTCGCGCCTGTTCGAAGCCAACACCAAGACGAAGACCCTGACGGAGATGTTCTCCGGCTGCTCGGGAATCGAAAGCATCGCGCCGGACGCCTTCACGGGACTGAACGGCACGTCGCTCAATTTCCAGAAGGCATTCCTCAACTGTACCTCACTCCGGGAGATCCCCGACGGGCTGCTGAAAACCACGCAGATTTCAACCTACACCAGCCTGTTCGCCGACTGCACGGGACTGGTCCGCGTCGGGTCGGAGGTGTTCAACTGCGCTTCGGCCACCATGTTCAATTCGGTCTTCGACGGTTGTACGTCGCTCGAAGAGGTCGGCAAGAACATGCTGGTCAGCCCCGTCAAACTGACCAGCGTCGCGAATCTCTTCCGCGATTGCGGGATGCTCAGGAGCGTTCCGGTGAGCCTGTTCGACGAAGCCGTGAAGCTCAAGACGCTGACTTCGACCTTCCAGGGCTGCGCGTCGCTCGAAGGCGAATCGCCCTACACGGTCGTCGACGGTGTGAAATACCACCTGTACGACCGCACGGCGGAGAATGCCGCCGCCTCGGGACTCACCGCGATCACCGCCGCCAAGAGCAGTTTCGCGGGATGTACGAAACTCTCGGACTACGACAAGATCCCCACCACATGGAAGGAATAGACGAACACAAAACGATCCCGAACATGAAAAATACGATAATATGCAGCATCGCAGTGCTGTCGGCCGCACTGCTGGCAGCCTGCACCGAAACCACCCGGATATGGCCGGAGGAGGGCGAAAGCAAGGCCTACGTGGAGGTGTCGAGCCAAAAAGTGATCTTCGACGCCGACGGAGGCAACGCCGTGATCACCGTGGCGACGAACGCCGACGGCTGGGACTACGCCGCCGAAGGCGACTGGTTCACCGTCGCCCGGCAGGACGGCAACGCCCTGCTGGTCGAGACCCTGATCAACGCCGGAGCCGAAACCCTGACGGGCAAACTCACGGTCAGCGCCGAGAAGAACGGGGAGACCGTTACGCAGGAGGTCGCACTCGTACAGCGCGCCGAACGGAGCGTCAACCTGAGCGCCGAAGGCACGGCCAACTGCTACATCGCCCGGACCGGCGGCGTTTACAAATTCGACGCATCGGTCAAGGGCAACGGCGGCGGCGACGGAGTCAGCGACTACATCGCCAACTACGGACTCGCCATCGAGGACGGCGCCTTCGCCGAACTGCTCTGGGAATCGCGCCACGACGGCGACAAGACCATGTCGCGCGAAATCATCGACGGCGCGCCGATCTACCGGGGCGGCTACGTGACCTTCTCGACGGGGCGTTCGGAGGGCAACGCCGTGATCGCCGTGAAGGACATCAAGGGCAACATCGTCTGGAGCTGGCACATCTGGGTCTGCAACGACGAAATCACGGCGCACGACCACATCGACTCGGAAGGCAAAGTCGCCGCCGTGATCATGGACCGCAACCTCGGAGCGCTGAACAACACCCCGATGGACGTGGGCAACCGAGGCATGTTCTACGAATGGGGCCGCAAGGACCCCTTCACGCCTTCGCGCTCGCCCTACCACGCGGATACCGACGGCAACAACGTCCCGGCCTACAACGAACCGAACACCGCGATCGGCGACGGAACGGGAACATGGGTCTACAACGCGCAGGCCGCCGTGCTCGCCACGCCGCCGGCCAACATTCCCAATTCGATCCTGAACCCGATGACCTACCTGCAATCGCCGTACAACGGCCATGCCGACTGGTACTGCACGGGAACAGACCCGAAGGCCACGCATCCGGGGCTGTGGGGTCCCGAGAAGACCATTTTCGACCCCTGCCCTCCGGGCTACAAGGTCCCGGGACCCGACCTCTGGGGCATTCCCGCCGGAAACAACTCGATCACCAACGGCGGCGCAGCGGCGGATTACGACGAAACCGGCGTCAGCGCCAAATGGGACTGGAACGCCTACGAAGACTGCGGGCGCCGCTGGAAAAACACCGGCGACTTCTACCCGATGGCCGGTAACATTTACTACACGGACTACATCTCGGTGAGCATCTGCAACTACACGGGCGGCATGGCATTCTACTGGACCGCCCAGGCGACTCCCGACGCGACGAAGTCATCGGCCTACTTCGTGAACTTCAACCCCAACTGGTGCAATTACAGGCTCGGCGCGCACGACTGTTCCGCACAGATACGCTGCATCCGGGAATAACACTAAAAACTGATCGTCTATGAAATATCCATTCAAATCGCTTCTCCTGGCGGCAACCGTCCTCGCGGCGGCATCGTGCGCCAAGGACGACACGCAGAGCGGCGGCGAAGAGACCGCGGGTCCCGTCATCGTCAACGCCTCCCCGGCGGCCATCGGCGGCGAGATCATCCTCAAACTGAAGACCGAGGCCTCCGGCATCGTGGAAAAGAGCCGCGCGCAGGGCGTTTCGAAAGGCAGCGGCATCGACGAGATCGACCGCATCCTCAACACGGTGAACACCGTACGTTTCGAACGGCTCTTCCCGGACGGCGGGCGTTTCGAAGAACGCACCCGCAGGGAAGGCCTGCACCTCTGGTATTACGCCAAATACGACCCGTCGGTCCCGACGAGCGAGATGGCCAGCCTGCTCTCTTCGTGCAAGGACATCGAAATCATCGAATACTCGCTGGCCGCCGAAACTTCGGACCACCGCCGCGCGGCATCTCCCGCCGCCGGGGCGCAGAGCGTCACCCGCGCCATCGCAGATGAGGTGCGCAACGTCCCCTTCCCGTTCAACGAGAGCGAACGCTCGCAGCAGATGCAATGGCACTACAACAACACGGGAAACATCTTCGCGCAGACGAGCCAGCTGGGCGCCGACGCCAACGTATACGCCGCCTGGCAGCTCTCGACGGGCAATCCCGACGTGATCGTCGCCGTCGTGGACCAGGGCGTCAAGTACGACCACGAAGACCTGGCCGCCAACATGTGGGTCAACGAGGCCGAACTGAACGGCACGCCGGGCGTCGACGACGACGGCAACGGCTATGTGGACGACATTTACGGCTACAACTTCACCAAGGAGACCGGCGAACTGGATTTCTCGGCCGAACTGATGCACGGCACGCACGTCGCCGGCACGATCGCCGCCGTGAACAACAACGGCGTGGGCGTCTGCGGCATCGCAGGCGGCTCGGGCAGGGGCGACGGCGTGAAGATCATGTCGTGCGAGATTCTCGGCAAGTCGGAGTCCGGATCGTCGGGCGCCGGACTGGCCGGACAGATCCGCGCCATCAAGTACGCCGCCGACAACGGCGCCGTGATCTGCCAGAACAGCTGGGGATACACCGCCGGAACCATCTCCGTGACCGACTGGACACGCGGTTCCTACTCGGCGCTCTCGCGTGCCATGGAGTACTTCAACAAATATGCGGGACTGGACGAAAACGGCAACCAGACAGGCCCGATGGCCGGCGGCATCGTCCTCTTCGCCGCGGGCAACGACGCTTCGAGCGAGGTCTGCTATCCCGCCGCCGACGCCAACGCGATCAGCGTGGGCGCAACCGCGTTCACGGGCGCCCCGGCCTACTACACCAACTACGGCACATGGGTCCAGATCTCGGCCCCGGGCGGCGACCAGATGCTGAGCAACGCCTACGGCGGCGTTTACAGCACGAGCGTGGCCGCC
>ERZ835051.3764-NODE-3764-length-11427-cov-4.276556_pt1 | contig 11427 bp, 9 predicted proteins | sample MGYA00519575_ERZ835051 | MGnify/ENA primary metagenome ERZ835051 (study PRJEB31850, sample SAMEA3708769) | human gut metagenome | biome: human gut; feature: human-associated habitat; material: faeces | place: China | collected 2014 ... | reverse complement strand
AAACAAAAGCAGCTATGCTTCCTGTAATCCGGGAGTGATGCATGCCTGCGGCCACGATGCCCACACCGCCATGGTCCTGACCCTGGCGGAGTATGCGGCGGAGCATCTGGCCGAGCTGCCCCGGAACGTGCTCTTCCTCTTCCAGCCGTCGGAGGAGACCACCGGCGGCGCCGGAAAGCTGTGTGAGAGCGGCGTACTGGAGCGCTACCGGGTCCGCCGGATCTTCGGCCTGCACCTGTGGCCCGGCCTGGAGGCCGGGACCATCGCCTCCCGCCCCGGCCCGCTGATGGCACGGTCCAACGAGGTCACCGTCACCGTAGAAGGCCGCAGCGTCCACATGTCCCGGGCGGACGAGGGGCTGGACGCCCTGACGGCGGGCATCTCCTACCTCCAGCGGGCCTATGACATGATGGAACAGCTGCCCCCGGACCAGCCCCGGGTGCTGCGGTTCGGCAAGATGGTCTCCGGCACAGTCCGGAACGCCATCAGCGGCCGCACCGTGCTGGAGGGGAGCCTGCGCACCTACCGGGAGGACACCTTCCGTTTCTGCCGTCAGCAGCTGAAGGACATCGGCCGGTCCGTGGCAGCGGAGACCGGCTGCAGCCTGGACGTCCACCTCAGCGAGGGTTACCCCGCCGTGTGGAACCACGAAGAGCTCTATCAGAAGATCGCCGCCCAGCTGGGCGATAACGCGCCGACCCTCATGGAAAAGCCGGTGCTGGCGGCGGAGGACTTCTCCTTCTACCAGCAGTATGTGCCGGGGCTGTTCTTCTTCCTGGGCACCGGGGATACCCCCCAGCTTCACGCCCCGGACTTCACCTTTGATGACGAGGCCGTTCTGCCCAGGGGCGTGGAATTTTTGAAAAAGCTGCTGATGCTGCCGTGAGGACAGGCTCATACGCAAAAGGCCGCCGGAGGGGATCCCCTCCGGCGGCCCTGCTTTCTCTTTCCGCCCGCGGTCAGTTTGTTGTCTCCGCCTCGTAGCGGACATAGGCCATATAGGTGGTTCCGGTCCCCTCATCCCAGCAGCTCTGATAGACATAGATCTGCCCCGGCCGCTCCGGGTCGGCATAGTAGGGACAAAGCTCCCCGGTGTCCGGCAGCTCCGCCTCTCCAGCGTAGGAGAATCCCTCCGGGCACGCCTCTGGATGGCGGCCCACGCCGCCTGCCTGCACATACACCGTGCCATCCACCGTGACAGTGATCGCCGCTGTCTCCGGCTCAGAATCGTCTGTGCCGTCTGCTGCACCGTTCACCGTTCCGCCGGACTCACCGACCTCCGCCGTGTCCTCCGTGACGGCAGAGGCGCCGCCGCTTCCAGTGGCTCCGTCCCCCATGTTCATCTGTGACAGGAAGAATGTGGAGCCCACGATCATCAGCGCCAGGCAGGCCGCCACCGCGCCGGTCCAGGGGAATTCCCGCTGCTTGCGGTACGAGGCGGGCGGCGGCGCGGCCTCCCGGATGAACGCATCCCGGATATCTCCCACAGCATCCAGCAGCTGTTCCCTTGTCATAGGGTGAATCCCTCCCTCTCCAAGTGTTCCTGCAGGTCCTGCCGCAGGCGGAACAGCGCCGCGGAGACCGTCCCCCGCCGCCTGCCGCTCCAGGCGGCCAGCTCCTCCACGGAGCAGAGATACCAGTACCGCCGGACAAACAGCACCCGTTTCTCCTGGGGCAGGGATTCCAAAAAGCGGTTCAGGCTCTCCGCCAGGGCGGCGGCCTCCACCTCCTGTTCCACGCCGCCGGAGGCGGGCAGGCAGTCCCCCAGCTCCGTCAGCGCCAGTTCCGCCTGTCCCTGCCACCGCTTCTGGGCCCGCAGGGCCCGCCAGCGGTCCAGGGACAGGTTCCGGGTGATCTTCCCCAGGAACGTATCCAGCCTGCCGGGGCGGCTGGGCGGCATGGCCTCCCAGGCCCGCAGCCAGGTGTCTCCCACGCACTCCTCCGCGTCCTCCCGCAGGGCCAGGATGCGGAAGGCGATCTGGTAGCAGTAGCCGCCGTACTTGGCGCTGCTCTCCGCAATGGCCGCCTCGTCCCGCTCCCAGTACAGCTCCACGATCCGGGCATCCTCCAATGCCGTCCCTCCTCTCCACTTCTCTACACGCAGTTTCCGCACAGAGCTTACATGTTGTTTTGATTTTACCATAATCTTTTCGGAATCGGAATGGTGTTCTGACGGGAAACCTTGATTTGTTCACACTTTTCCTGTATCATGGGTTTCAATTCGGCCCATCTGAAAAAGGAGGAATTGGGTTTTTATGCCATTTTCATTTGACTTCGGAGGCTTTGACCCCAGTGCTTTCGGCGGTTTCAGCGGCGGGGACGCCTCCCAGCCCCAGCGTCCCAAGCGGGAGCGGAAGCCCCGCAAGGCCATTGGCAACGCCTTCACGCGGACGCTCATCAATCTGGGCGTGACGCTGCTGTTCGGCCTGGGGTACTTTTACTTCGAGCTGCCCGCCCTGAACTTCCACGCGGAGGAGTTCTATGTCTTCGTGTTCCTGCTGTGCGCGGTGTACTGCGTGTGCGCCGTGCTCACCTCCGGCTTTCAGGGGGAGGGCGTGAAGGGGTACTTCGGCTTTGTGAAAAAGCAGTGCACCATCCCCTTCCTGGTCCTGGTGGCTCTGATCGCCGCCATCATCATCGGCGGCCTTACCTCTTGGGTGGTAATCCGGGCCGGAAGCTACAGCAAGCTGCTTTCCATCAAAGATGGTGATTTTGCTTCCGAGGTGGAGGAGATCTCCTACAATCAGATCCCCATGCTGGACGAAGACTCCGCCGCGCGCCTGGGCAGCCGCAAACTGGGCGAACTGGCGGATATGGTCTCCCAGTTTGAGATCCTGCCCTCCTACACCCAGATCAACTACCAGGGTCGCCCGGTGCGCGTGACTTCCCTGGCCTATGGAGATCTGGTCAAGTGGTTCACCAACCGCTCCGCGGGCCTGCCCGCTTATCTGATTATCGACATGGTGACCCAGGAGGCGGAAGTGGTCCGCCTGGACGAGGGGATGAAATATACCACCGCCGAGCATTTCGGGCGGTATCTGCCCCGCCACCTGCGGTTCCACTATCCCACATATATGTTTGCCGATCCGGTGTTTGAGATCAATGAAGAGGGCGAGCCCTACTGGGTCTGCCCCCGCATGGTGAAGACCATCGGCCTCTTCGGCGGCGCGGACATCCAGGGGGCCGTTCTGGTGAACGCCGTTACCGGGGAGAGCCAGTATTATGAGGAGGTCCCCAACTGGGTGGACCACGTCTATGACGCGAATCTGATTATGGAGCAGTACGATTATTACGGAATGTACCACAACGGCTTTATCAACTCCATTTTCGGCCAGCGGGATGTGACGCACACCACAGAAGGCTACAATTATATTGCCATCGGGGATGACGTGTATATGTATACCGGTGTCACCTCTGTGACATCCGACCAGTCCAACATCGGATTCATCCTCTCCAACCAGCGGACCAAGGAGACGCACTTCTATTCTGTCGCCGGTGCCACAGAGGCGTCCGCGCAGGCCAGCGCCATGAGTCAGGTCCAGCAGATGCGTTACGTGGCCACCTTCCCGTTGCTGCTGAACATCGCCGACCAGCCCACCTACTTCATGTCCCTCAAGGGTGAAGACGGTCTGGTGAAGATGTACGCCATGGTGAACGTCCAGCAGTACAACATTGTAGAGACCGGCAGCACCGTAGCGGAGTGCGAGGCCAATTACCGCCGGGCACTGGCCGACAGCGGCCTCATCTCCGACGGGGATGCGGAGGCTGTTCCCTCTGACCAGGAGGAGATCAGCGGCGCCATCGCTGAGATCCGCACCGCTGTGCTGGACGGCAATTCCTACTACTTCCTGCGGCTGGAGGGACAGGACACCTTCTACGCCGTCAACGCCGCGGAGAACCCCCTGGCGGTGATCCTGAATGCCGGGGATCAGGTGACTATCGCCTACACCGCAGGGGAGGGCGGCGGCATTCTCTCCGGCACCTCCGTCGCCCGGGCCGGAGAGACCCCCGTGACCTTCACCCCGGAGGAGGCGCCAGCTGATGCCCCCGCCGAAACGGGCCAGCCGGCAGAAGATGCTGCCTCTTCCAATCAGCCCACCTGAAAATGCAGTCTCCCAGCAGGCCCCGCCGCAGATTGCGGCGGGGCCGCTTTCTTTTCGGTGCCTCCCTTTTTGTGGAAACTGCCGTTGACATCCCTTTTTTATCCGGATATACTGAATTTCATGAACAAAAAGGAGCGTGAAAATCCATGGACCTGACTCTGAACAATGCCGTTATGGGCGTGGAGCTGTCCGGCATCCGGCAGTTCACCTATCTGGTGCGGGATACCCCCGGCGCCTGCGCCCTGACCATCGGCGAGCCGGATCTGAACACCCCCGACGTCATCAAGGAGGCCGCCAAGGCCGCTCTGGACGCCAACGATACCCACTATCCCCCCGGCAACGGCTATCCCTACGCGCTGGAGGCCATCTCCAAATTCGAGGCTGAGGCCCATGGCCTCCACTACGCCCCCAGTGAGGTCATCCTGACGGTGGGCGCCACGGAGGCGCTGTTCGCCTCCTTCTCCACCATCCTGAACCCAGGGGACGAGGTCATCATCCCCACCCCTGCCTTCGGCCTGTATGAGGCGCTGGTCCAGCTGCAGGGCGGTGTGCCCGTCTCCCTGCCCACAGAGCACAACCACTTCCAGATCGTGCCGGAGGAACTGAAGGCCGCCATCACCGACAGGACCAAGGCCATCATCCTGACCTCCCCCAACAATCCCACCGGCTGCGTCTACACCAAGGAGACCCTGGACGCCGTCCACGCCATCCTCCGGGACAAGCCCATCTTTGTCCTGTGCGACGATGTATACCGCACTCTGACCTACTGTGAGGACTACCACAGCTTTGCTGAGTACCAGGACATGCGGGACCGGATCATTGTGGTCCAGAGCTTCTCCAAGCCTTATGCCATGACCGGCTGGCGCCTGGGCTACTGCATGGCGGACGCCAAGCTGATGGACCGGATCCAGGTGTTCCACCAGTACTGTGTCACCTCCGTGCCCTCCTTTGTCCAGCGGGCTTGCGTCACGGCCCTGGAGACGGACACCAGCGATGTGGTGGAGATCTTCCGCAGGCGCCGGGACTACGTCTACCAGCGCCTGGTGGACATGGGCCTGGACGTGGAGAAGCCGGAGGGCGCCTTCTACATGTTTGTGGACATCCGGAAGTTCGGCATGGACTCCAACACCTTCTGCACCCGGATGCTGAAGGAGGGCCTGGTGGGCGTCATCCCCGGCATCCACTTCGGCACCGAGGGGTTCATGCGCCTGAGCTACTGCTACTCCGACGCGGACCTGAAAGAGGGATTGGACCGGATCGAGAAGTTCATCAAGAGCCTGTAAACGCGCAAGAAGAGCCGCGGGATCAAACTCCCGCGGCTCTTTTGATTGGTCAGAGCATCCAAGCCTCTCAGCCGGACTGAGCGCAAATCGCTCACTTCCGTTTCTTTTTTGCGTGGTGCATATTGTACAGGGACACGCAGATGGCGATGACACCGGCCATCAGTCCAACCCATACATTTTGCAGGCCGTGGCCCACAAGCCAGTTATACAGGAACGACAGAGGCGGAAAAGCCCCCAGGATCGTCATAATCACTCCGGCCGCACAGGCCAGTGCCACCACTTTGATTATATACAGAACATTCTTCATCTGAGCCTGCCCCCCAGTCTGTATCCGTCAGTTCCCTCCTGATTTCTGTATGGTATTATGCGCAGCGGATGTTGGCAAACGTTCCGCGGATTTTCCCTCCGGCCGCATTTCGCCTCCCCCATACACCCGGAGCACACACAGGATGGGAGATCACGATCCCCCGCCCCTTTCGCCGCCGCACATCACTTCTGCCGATTCGCCAGCTCTTTCCGGATGGCCTTGGTCAGGAGCTCCTGGCCCTCCGGCGTGCGGAGAGTATCCAGCACCGCGGTGCGCAGTGCCTCCTGGAATTTCTTGCTGGTGAGGAACGCGTCGAACATGGTGCCGCCCTCCCCGCCGGAGGACGCCGCCACCGCCGGCTTCACTGCCGCCCGCCTGGGGGCCGGAACCGGGGCGGGCTCGTCCAGAAACGCCCCGTCCATCCAGTCGGACATCTGGGTGGTGTCGTTGGTCTCTCCCCGGAGATAGAAGAGGGACACGCCGAAGTAGGACGCCAGCTTGTTCTGCTGGTCCTGGGTGGGGGTCTGGCGGCCCGTCTCAAACTTTTCAATCGCCGTGCGGGGGAAGCCCAGGGCGGCGGCAAGAGCCGGACGGCTCAGGCCCCTGGCGGTCCGCAGCTCCTCAATGCGCTGTGCCAAAGTTACCATAAAAATCTGCCTCCTTGCTGAATGTCTATTGTATCCGGTCCCCGCCGCTCTGTCAATGCGGCGGGACTTTTCTTTTGGCTGCGGCTGTGATATGATAGCGGTTCAGAGAAGGAGTTGATCCCATGGAGCAGGAGCACAAGCGCCGCCCCCGGTACAAGGGCACCCACCCCCGCACCTTTCAGGAGAAGTACAAAGAGCATGACCCGGAGAACTACCGCTCTGATGTAGAAAAGATCATCGAGAGCGGCAAGACCCCGGCAGGGATGCACATCCCCATTCTGGTAGACGAGATCCTGGAGGTCCTTCAGATCCAGCCGGGCCAGACCGGCTACGACGCCACGCTGGGCTACGGCGGCCACACCCGCCGGATGCTGGCACAGCTTCAGGGGCAAGGACACCTATATGCCACGGACGTGGACCCCATCGAGATGGAAAAGACCCGCGCCCGGCTGGCATCTGCGGGCTTCGGGCCGGAGCTCCTCACCATCCAGCATCGGAATTTCGCCGACGTGGACCAGGTGGCCCCCGGCGTGCTCTTCGACTTCGTGCTGGCGGATTTAGGCGTCTCCTCCATGCAGATCGACGACCCGACCCGGGGCTTTACCTTCAAGCAGGACGGTCCCCTGGACCTGCGGCTGGACCCCTCCTCCGGCGTCACCGCGGCGGAGCGGCTGCGGCAGCTGGACCAGGAGGAGCTGGAGAACCTGCTGGTGGAAAATTCCGACGAGCCCTACGCGGACCGCATCGCAAAGGCCGTCATTCAGGTGTTCCGCCGGGGCGGCACTGTGGATACCACCCGCCAGCTGTACGCCCTCATTGAGGGGGCGCTGTCTTTCCTCCCCGCCGGGGAGCGGAAGGAGGCGGTGAAGAAGTCCTGTCAGCGGACCTTCCAGGCGCTGCGGATCGACGTGAACAGTGAGTTCGAGGTGCTGTACGCCTTTCTGGAAAAGCTCCCCCATGTGCTGAAGCCCGGCGGGCGGGCGGCCATCCTCACCTTCCACTCCGGCGAGGACCGGCTGGTGAAGCAGGCCTTCCGCCAGCAGTACCGGGATGGGCTGTACAGCGACATCGCCCAGGAGGTCACCCGCCCCTCTCCCCAGGAGTGCCGCCGGAACCCCCGGGCCCACTCCACCAAGCTGCGCTGGGCTGTCCGGGCGGAGTGAATGCTGATTTTATGGAAAAGGAGTTGACATCCATGCTGCGGGATGAGACGATCCGTCGGGTGATCCAGTTCCGGGACGACCGGGAGTGGCGGCAGTTCCACACCCCCAAGGACCTGGCCATCTCCCTGTCCCTGGAGGCGGCGGAGCTGCTGGAGATATTCCAGTGGAGCGGCGCGGACCTGGAATGCCGGGACAAGCTGGGCCGCATCCGGGAGGAGCTGGCGGATGTGCTGAGCTACTGCGTCCTGATGGCCGATGTGTGCGGCCTGGATCTGGATGAGATCCTGAACGCCAAGGTGGATCAGAACGCCGCCAAGTACCCGGTGGAAAAGGCCCGGGGCAGCGCCGCCAAATACACAGAGCTGACCTGACTGTTCTCCGGATCCCGACCGCTCCGCGCCCTGCCGCACGGGGCGGTTTTTCCGCATCGACAGCTTTTCTCCGGAACGCACAAATTTCCTCGCCGAATTTTGGAAGACACTATGGTAAATGCAACTTTTCATCCCATATCTAGTGTGGTATGATAACAATGCTTACTAGATATATTACAATTGAGATTGATTCTACAAGAGAGGCGGAGAGTCCCATGAAAGTCATGAAGCGGAACGGCACGGAGGTCATCTTCGACATCACGAAGATCATCGCCGCCATCACCAAGGCCAACAACACTATCGAGGAGGACGCCCGGATGACCCCGGTCCAGATCCAGCGGATCGCGGAGTCCGTGGAACTCAGCTGTCAGAAGATGAACCGCTCCCCCTCTGTGGAGGAGATTCAGGACCTGGTGGAGTCCCAGATCATGGCTCACGGGGCCTATGAGGTGGCCAAGAACTACATCACCTACCGCTATGTCCGCTCTCTGGTCCGCAAGAGCAATACCACCGACGAGAAGATCCTCAGCCTCATCGAGTGCTGCAACGAGGAGGCCAAGCAGGAGAACTCCAACAAGAACCCGGTGGTGAACTCCACCCAGCGGGACTACATGGCCGGCGAGGTCTCCCGGGACCTGAGCGAGCGGCTGCTGCTGCCCGCCGACATCGTGGAGGCCCATCGGGAGGGCATCATCCACTTCCATGACTCGGACTACTACGCCCAGCACATGCACAACTGTGACCTGGTGAATCTGGAGGATATGCTTCAGAACGGCACCGTCATCACGGACACCCTGATCGAGCGGCCCCACAGCTTCTCCACCGCCTGCAACATTGCCACTCAGATCATCGCTCAGGTGGCTTCCAACCAGTACGGCGGGCAGTCTATCTCCCTGGCCCACCTGGCCCCCTTCGTGGATGTGAGCCGGAAGAAGATCCGCCGGCTGGTGGAGCAGGAGATGGAGGCCCTGGGCATCCGGCCCACCCGGGAGAAGATCGAGGAGCTGGTGGAGACCCGTCTGCGGGATGAGGTCCGCCGCGGCGTCCAGACCATCCAGTACCAAGTGCTGACCCTGCTGACCACCAATGGCCAGGCCCCCTTCGTGACGGTGTTCATGTACCTGGGTGAGGCCAAGAATGAGCAGGAGAAAAAGGATCTGGCCCTCATCATTGAGGAAACCCTGGAGCAGCGCTACCAGGGCGTGAAGAACGAAAAGGGCGTGTGGATCACTCCCGCCTTCCCCAAGCTGATCTATGTGCTGGAGGAGGATAACGTCCACGAGGATTCCCCCTATTATTACCTGACCAAGCTGGCGGCCAAGTGCACCGCCCGCCGGATGGTGCCCGACTACATCTCTGCCAAGAAAATGCTGGAGCTGAAGGCTGAGTTTGACGGGCTGGTGGAGAATGAACTGCATAAAAGCTATCCGGCTATCCGTGTGGGGATCCAGCAGCGCAGGGCAATCTCCATTGTGCCGGAGGCTCTGCAGCGCTTTATGGAGAAGTATCCGGATGTAGATGTGATCTTCCGGGATGGAAACCTGGGAGACCTGACCCGCATGTACCGGGAAGGCAGCGTGGACTTTATGGTCTCCATTTTCCGGGATGAGCTGCCGGACGCAGTCTGTCAGGAAATCGCAAAGGAGCCGGTGCTTCTGGCACTGCCGGACACCCACCCGGCTGTCTCGTACGCATATTCCGTGGAAGGGGACATATTTCCGCATCTGGACATACGCCATCTGGATCGGGAGACCTTTATTGTTCCGATGCAGGACCAGAGCATGCGCAGAACCGCAAATTACATTCTGGAGCGGGCGCGTATCCGTCCGGGGCGGATCATAGAGATTGGTCATTTTGACGTGATCCTGAGCATGGTAAACCAGGGACTGGGAATCGGATTTAACCGTCTCGGCTACATTTCGGATATGCAGAAGTTTGAGCATGTGCGGTATTTTCTGATCAACCGGGAGTCCTATCAGTCCAGCCTGGTGCTGGTGTACCGGAAGGGACACGTGATTTCCGAATGCGAGAAGTACCTGTTGGACATTCTGGTGGAGACGATCCGGAGCCGTTATGAGCAGGAAGCCACTGAGGGATCCGGAGTTTCCCATTACACAGAAAAACGACAATAATTGCACTAATATAACAAACAATTCAAAACTGCTTTAAGAAAAACAAAATGGAAAAAAGCCACTATAACTGTTATACTTTAAAACAATAAAGTTTAACAGGAGGTGGCTTTTGGTATGAGTACCAAGAAAAAGTTTCGAGTACCGCACAGCTTTGTGATCGTATTTTCTATTATCATCGCTGCTGTGCTTTTAACCTGGATCATTCCGGCCGGTGAGTATGCCCGCGTGGAAAATGCGGATGGCATCAAGGTCATTGATCCGACCCAGTTTAACTACATTGCGAGAACTCCGGTCAATCCGCTGCTGATCCCGATGTACATTGTTAAGGCATTCATCAAACGTGTGGATATCATGCTGGTTATCTTATTCTCCGGCGGCGCGTTCCACATGCTGACCCAGTCCGGCGCACTGCAGGCAGTGATCGCAAAGCTGGCAAAGAAATTCTCCAACAACCTGTATGTGTTCATTCCAATCCTGACCCTGATGTTTGGTCTGATCTGTACCACCCAGGCTGTAAACATGTTCATTGCGTTTGCTCCGGTTATGGTAATGCTGGCGCTGGCAATCGGACTTGACTCCATCACGGGTGCTGCCATCATCCTGCTTGGCGGCGCGATTGGATTCTCCACCGGTACCTTAAATCCGAATACCACGGTTGTTGCGCAGAAAATCGCAGAGCTTCCGCTGTACTCCGGTATTGGATACCGCTGGGTATGTTTCGCGGTTTACTATGTCATCACCAATATCTTCCTGGTTCGCTATGCGTTAAAGATCAAAAAAGACCCGACCAAGAGCCCGATGTATGATCTGGATCAGAACAGTGAGCTTCGCGCAGGCGGCGGTCTGGAAGATTTCGGCACTATCGATACCCGCAAGGTATTAAACATCATTGCCCTGGTTGTTTCTCTGGGTGTAGTTATTTACGGAAGCATCAAGTTTGGCTGGGATATGCCGGAGATGGCAGCGATGTTCATCTGGCTGGCAATCGTAGTTGGCATCATTTCCGGATTTGATTCGGATACCATTTGCAAGAACTTCCTGGAAGGCTGCAAGAAGATGATGTCCGCTATGATCATCATCGGCCTGGCCCAGTCCATCAGCTCCATCATGTCTGACGGTAAGATCATTGATACCGTTGTGCATGGCCTGGCAGGCGGCCTTGGAAGCGTACCGACCCTGCTTCAGGCACCGGCGATGCTGATCGCGAACACCATCATCAACGTGTTCCTGACCTCCGGTTCCGGACAGGCAGCAGCTGTTATGCCAATCCTGGTTCCGCTTTCCGATCTGATCGGTGTGACTAGACAGACTGCGGTTCTGGCATTCAACTTTGGTGACGGCTTCTGTAACTACATCCTGCCGACCTCTACCGCACTGATGGGTATCATCAGCGCCTGCAACATCCCGTATGACCGCTGGAT
>ERZ835051.3760-NODE-3760-length-11449-cov-213.023872_pt1 | contig 11449 bp, 10 predicted proteins | sample MGYA00519575_ERZ835051 | MGnify/ENA primary metagenome ERZ835051 (study PRJEB31850, sample SAMEA3708769) | human gut metagenome | biome: human gut; feature: human-associated habitat; material: faeces | place: China | collected 2014 ... | reverse complement strand
TGGTGAACCGACTCATCTCGAATGTTTGCGAGATTTCGGGTAAAAAAATACTGAACGGACAATTGGAACAGCCAGAATGGGAACGGTTGGATAAAAAACTGAGAAAACTGACAGGTGCACCTATTTATATTGATGATACGCCTGGTCTTTCAGTTTTCGAACTCCGTACCAAGGCGCGCCGACTGGTAAGGGAAAAGGGTGTTAAACTGTTGATGATCGACTATCTCCAGCTGATGAATGCCAATGGTATGAAGTTTGGTAGCCGTCAGGAGGAGGTATCTACCATTTCCCGTTCGCTCAAAGGTATTGCCAAAGAGCTGAATATTCCTGTGCTTGCTCTTTCGCAGCTCTCCCGTAATGTAGAGAACCGTGAGGGTTTGGAAGGAAAGCGACCTCAGTTGAGTGACCTCCGTGAATCCGGTGCCATCGAGCAGGATGCCGATATGGTGCTTTTCGTTCACCGCCCGGAATATTATCACATCTATCAGGATGAAAAGGGTAATGACCTTCATGGTATGGCACAGATTATCATTGCCAAGCACCGTAAGGGCTCTGTTGGAGATGTTCTCCTGAACTTCCGTGGAGAATTTACCCGATTCCAGGATCCGCAGGATGCTGCAGCAGCACCTGTCGAGGAAGGTGGTGAGATTGTAGGCTCTAGGATGAATGGTGGAGGGCAGGATGGTAGTCCGCTACCACCGCCGCCTGCCGAGAATCTGCCTTTCTAAGGTTAGAGTTTGTCAATTTTTTCACACAAAAACTGGCTTTTTCGCCAAATTCTTGCACAGAATTAACGTTTTTGGGTGAAAAAACCATAAGATTATAGGAATTTGTTATCATTTCTATTAAAAAAGTTATAAATTGTTTGCTAGTATCAAATAAAAGTGTTACCTTTGCATGCGAATTTAAGAATATAACATAATAAGATAGATATGAGAACAACATTGTTGAACATTACAAGCATTATTATTCGACTTCGACTGCAGTTTGTGGGCGGAAGTGATAAGGTGTGCGTATAGTTCATCGCTTAAGATATTAAAAGCCTTTCTACACTTCCGTCTATGGAGTGGGGGAAGGCTTTTTACTTTATCTGATGCTTCTGCACGGATTGCTATATAAACGTAGTGCGTTCTGAATGTGTAGCTCTTATATATAATAAGGTGTAAATTTAAAATTTTAAAGATATGAGTGACAGATTATACATTTTCGACACGACCCTCCGCGATGGCGAACAGGTTCCGGGATGTCAGTTGAACACAGTTGAGAAGATTCAGGTGGCAAAGCAACTGGAGCAGTTGGGCGTGGATGTAATTGAGGCTGGATTTCCTATATCAAGTCCGGGCGACTTCAATTCAGTGGTAGAAATCTCTAAGGCTGTAACCTGGCCTACTATTTGTGCACTTACCCGTGCCGTAGAAAAAGATATTGATTGTGCTGCTGAGGCTTTGCAGTATGCCAAGCATAAGAGAATCCATACCGGTATCGGTACCAGCGACAGTCATATCAAGTATAAGTTCAATTCTACCCGCGAGGAAATCATCGAACGTGCTGTAGCTGCTGTCAAGTATGCTAAAAAGTATGTTGAGGACGTTGAGTTCTATGCTGAGGATGCAGGCCGTACCGATAATGAGTATCTGGCTCGTGTCGTAGAGGCTGTTGTCAAGGCGGGTGCTACTGTAGTGAACATTCCTGATACTACAGGTTATTGTCTGCCTGATGAATATGGTGACAAAATCAAGTATCTCATGGAGCATGTTGATGGCATTGACAAGGCACGCCTTTCTACCCACTGTCATAACGACCTCGGTATGGCTACTGCCAATACCCTGCAGGGTGTTTTGAATGGTGCACGCCAGGTTGAGGTTACCATCAATGGTATCGGTGAGCGTGCCGGTAATACTTCGCTCGAAGAGATTGCCATGATTCTGAAGTGTCACAAGCATATCGATATTGATACCAACATCAATACCACCAAGATTATTCCTACCTCACGCATGGTGAGCAGCCTGATGAATATGCCTGTCCAGCCAAACAAGGCTATCGTTGGTCGCAATGCATTTGCTCATTCTTCCGGTATCCATCAGGATGGTGTCTTGAAGAATGTTCAGACTTACGAAATCATTGATCCTAAGGATGTGGGATTGGATGACAATGCTATCGTTTTGACAGCCCGTTCTGGTCGTGCTGCATTGAAGTACCGTCTCCATGTCAATGGTGTAGAGATTAATGATGAGGAGAAGCTCGACAAGATTTACAAGAAGTTCCTCCAACTGGCTGATAAGAAGAAGGAAGTTACCGATGAGGATGTTTTGATGCTTGCCGGTGCTGATTCAGCTGATAAGCATGGTGTTCAGCTCGACTGGTTGCAGGTTACTACAGGTAAGGGCGTGAAGAGCGTGGCAAGTATCGGTCTTGATATTGCAGGTCAGAAGTTTGAGGCTGCATCATCTGGTAACGGTCCGGTAGATGCTGCTATCAATGCTCTCAAGAAGATCATTACAAAGGAGATGAATCTCAAGGAGTTCACTATCCAGGCAATCGACAAGGGCTCTGATGATGTGGGCAAGGTTCACATGCAGGTGGAATACGATGGTCATGTATATTATGGCTTCGGTGCAGATACCGACATCGTTACGGCTTCTGTTGAGGCTTACATTGATTGTATTAACAAGTTTAAGATTAGATAAACATATATATATAACAAGAGATATTATGAATACATTATTCGACAAGATTTGGGACAAGCACGTTGTCCAGATTGTTCCGGACGGTCCTACTCAGCTTTACATCGACCGTCTCTACTGTCACGAAGTAACATCACCTCAGGCATTCGCTGGTATGCGAGCACGCGGACTCAAGATGTTCCGTCCAGACCAGATTTTCTGTATGCCTGACCACAATACTCCAACCCACGATCAGGATAAACCAATTGAGGATCCTATCTCAAAAAAGCAGGTAGATACCTTGGCAAAGAATACTGCTGATTTCGGCGTAACTCACTTTGCCATGAACACCAAGGACAATGGTATCATCCACGTAGTAGGTCCTGAGAAGGGTCTTTCTCTTCCTGGTATGACCATCGTCTGTGGCGACTCTCATACTTCTACCCATGGTGCCATGGGTGCCGTAGCTTTCGGTATCGGTACTTCTGAGGTTGAGATGGTGATGGCTTCACAATGTATTCTCCAGAGCAAGCCAAAGTCTATGCGTATCAGCATCAACGGTAAGCTCAGCAAGGGCGTTACTGCCAAGGACGTTGCTCTCTATCTGATGAGCCAGCTCACTACTTCAGGTGCTACCGGTTACTTCGTTGAGTACAGTGGCGATGTAGTGAAGGATATGTCTATGGAAGGTCGTCTTACCCTCTGTAACCTCTCTATCGAGATGGGTGCCCGTGGTGGTTTCGTAGCTCCTGATGAGACAACATTCGAGTACATCAAGGGTCGTGAATATGCACCTAAGGGTGAAGAGTGGGACAAGGCTGTGGCTTACTGGAAGACCTTGAAGAGTGGCGATGATGCAGTCTTCGACAAAGAGTTGACTTTCGAGGCAAAGGATATCGAACCACGTATCACCTATGGTACCAACCCAGGTATGGGTATCGGCATCACCGAAAGCATCCCAACTCTCGATGAGATTCCTGAGGAAGAGCAGGCTGGTTTCAAGAAGAGCCTCAACTACATGGGCTTCCAGCCAGGCGAGAAACTCGAGGGTCATCCTATCGATTATGTATTCTTGGGCGCATGTACCAATGGTCGTATTGAAGACTTCCGTGCTTTCGCTTCTCTTGTTAAAGGAAAGAAGAAGGCAGATGGTGTAACTGCTTGGCTTGTACCAGGTTCATGGTTGGTTGATAAACAAATACGTGAAGAGGGAATTGATAAGATTGTTGAGGCTGCCGGCTTCGAAATCCGTCAGCCTGGATGCTCTGCCTGCCTGGCAATGAACGATGATAAGATTCCTGCAGGCAAGTACTCTGTAAGTACATCCAACCGTAACTTCGAGGGTCGTCAGGGACCAGGTTCCCGCACCATCCTTGCCAGTCCATACGTAGCAGCTGCTGCCGCTATTACAGGTAAGATTACCGACCCAAGAGAGTTTATGTAATTTTAAATTAATAATGTACAATTAATAATGTACAATTGACAAGTAAAGTTATGAAACAGAAATTCAATGTAATTACATCAAGCTGCATTCCTCTTCCTTTGGAGAATGTAGATACAGACCAGATCATCCCAGCCCGTTTCCTCAAGGCTATCGATAAAGAGGGTATGGGCGACAACCTCTTCCGCGACTGGCGCTACAATGCCGACGGAACTCCAAAGCCAGACTTCGTGATGAACGACCCATCTTACAGTGGTGTTATCCTCGTAGCTGGCAAGAACTTCGGCTCCGGTTCTTCCCGTGAGCACGCTGCCTGGGCTATCGCAGGTGCAGGCTTCCGTGTGGTTATCAGTTCTTTCTTTGCTGATATCCACAAGAACAACGAATTGAACAACCTCGTATTGCCAGTAGTAGTAAGCGAGGAATTCCTGAAGGAACTCTTTGAGAGCATCGACAAGGATCACAAGACAGAGGTAAAGGTAGATCTTCCTAACCAGACCGTGACCAATCTTGCTACCGGCAAGAGCGAGCACTTTGAAATCAACGGCTACAAGAAACACTGTTTGGAGAATGGTTTGGACGATGTAGACTTCCTCGTTCAGAACCGCGACAAGGTTGAGGCTTGGGAAGCTAAAAACAAGTAATTATGAACGTTAACGCAAAGAGAGATAATTCCCGCATCAAGGAGATTGAGATCATGGACTGCACGCTGCGCGACGGCGAGCAGACCAATGGTGTCAGTTTCCTTCCTCACGAGAAGTTGATGATAGCAAGAATGCTGTTGCACGACATCAATGTAGATCGCATTGAGGTGGCTTCAGCGCGTGTGTCAGAAGGTGAAAAGGATGCTGTCGCTCGAATTTGCCGTTATGCTAAGACTATAGGTAAACTGGATTCCGTTGAGGTATTGGGATTCGTGGATAACAACAAGAGTGTGGATTGGATTGCTGAATGCGGCGGTCATGTCATCAACCTCTTGGCTAAGGGTAGCTACAAGCACTGCACCCAGCAACTCAAGATGTCGCCTGAGGAGCATCTCGCTCATATCAAGCAGACTATCGACTATGCTTTGAGCAAGGGATTCACCGTGAATCTCTACTTGGAGGACTGGTCGAGCGGTATGCGTGACAGTCGTGACTATCTCTTCACGATGATGGACGAGCTGGTGAAGTTGCCTATCAAGCGCTTCCTTCTTCCTGATACGTTGGGTATCCTGAACCCATTGCAGTGTGTGGAGTATATGCGCCAGATGGTGCGCCGTTATCCGAATTCTCACTTCGACTTCCATGCCCATAACGACTACGATCTGGCTGTGAGCAACTCGCTGGCTGCCGTATTGAGTGGCGCCAAGGGTCTTCACGTTACTGTGAATGGTCTGGGTGAGCGTTGTGGCAATGCACCATTGGCAAGTGTTCAGGTGATTCTGAAAGACATGTTCGAGGCAAAGACCAATATTAAGGAAGACCGTCTGAACGATATTTCCCGATTGGTTGAAGGATATAGTGGCATTGCCGTGGCTCCGAATACTCCGGTAGTAGGAGACAACGTCTTTACCCAGGTAGCTGGTGTGCATGCCGATGGTGACAACAAGGACAAGCTTTATTGCAACGACCTGGTACCTGAGCGTTTCGGCAGACATCGTGAGTATGCGTTGGGTAAGAACTCTGGTAAGGCGAATATCGTGCAGAACCTCAATGAACTGGGATTGGAACTGACGCCTGAGCAGACCAAGGCGGTGACCAAGCGAATCACAGAACTCGGCGACCGCAAGGAGCTGGTAACCCAGGACGACCTGCCATACATCGTGAGTGATGTATTGAAGCATGGAGCTCCAGAGGATAAGGTGAAACTGGTAAGTTACATGGTATCAACCTCATATGGTTTAAAGCCTATCGCCAGCGTGAAGGTAGAAATAGAGGGTAAGGAGTATGAAGACCGTAGCTCTGGTGATGGTCAGTATGATGCTTTCGTGAAAGCCCTCCGCAACATCTACAAGGTGAAGCTCGGCAAGACCTTCCCTAAGCTCGACAACTATCAGGTAACCATTCCACCTGGTGGCCGTACCGATGCCCTCGTTCAGACTGTCATTACCTGGCGTGAAGGTGACCGTATCTGGCGCACCCGAGGCTTGGATGCCGACCAGACAGAAGCAGCTATCAAGGCAACGCTGAAAATGATTAATATGTACGAGGCAGATAAGAGCGACGAACAGGCTGTATCGCCTCGAAATCTGGATATGGAATAATATCTCCGAAGGTTACGAAAATATCTCCGAAGATTATGAAAATATCTCCGAAGATTACAGAATTATCTCCGAAGGTTATAAACAATAAAATAATTAAAAAATCAAATAAGATGAAATTAAACATTGCAGTTCTCGCCGGTGATGGTATCGGACCAGAGATTATGAAGCAGGGCGTAGCAGTTATGCAGGCCATTGCAGAGAAGTTCAACCACGAGTTTACTTACAACGAGGCTATCTGCGGCGCTCACGCTATCGACGAGGTAGGTGATCCATTCCCAGAGGAGACCTTCAAGACTTGTATGGATGCTGATGCTGTACTCTTCGCAGCCGTTGGCGACCCACGTTTCGACAACAACCCTACAGCCAAGGTTCGTCCTGAGCAGGGCTTGCTCGCTATGCGTAAGAAGTTGGGCCTCTTCGCCAATGTTCGCCCAGTAGCTACATTCGATTGCCTGCTCCACAAGTCACCATTGAAGGATGAACTCCTGAAGGGTGCTGACTTCGTAGTTATCCGCGAGTTGACTGGCGGTATGTACTTCGGTGAGAAGTATCAGGATAACGATAAGGCATACGATACAGATATCTATACCCGTCCTGAGATTGAGCGCATCCTGAAGGTAGCTTTCGAGTTTGCCATGAAGCGCAACAAGCACTTGACAGTAGTAGATAAGGCAAACGTATTGGCATCTTCTCGTCTCTGGCGTCAGATTGCCAAGGAGATGGAGCCACAGTATCCTGAGGTAAACACCGATTATATGTTCATCGACAACGCTTCTATGCGCGTATTGACTGAGCCTACATTCTTCGATGTCATCGTTACAGAGAATACCTTCGGTGATATCCTAACCGATGAGACTTCTTGCATCACCGGTTCTATGGGCTTGCAGCCATCCAGCTCTCTCGGTGAGCACACACCATTGTTCGAGCCTGTTCATGGTTCATGGCCACAGGCAGCTGGCAAGAACCTGGCTAACCCTGTAGCTCAGATTCTTTCTGCAGCTATGTTGTTGGAACACTTCGGTTTGAACGAGGAAGGTGCCTTGATCCGCAAGGCTGTAGATGCTTCTCTCGATGCCAATGTCCGCACACCTGAAATTCAGGTTGAGGGTGGTGCTCACTATGGCACAACTGAGGTTGGCGCATGGATCGTTAACTGGATTAAGAATGCTTAATCTGTAAATGGATTTTCCGGCGCTTGATGATAAAAGAGGGTGTGTCATAAGTTTAAACAATGGCAGCCGAAGACGGGCTGAAAGCCCAAAAGCTCTTAGCCCAGGGCGTATGGGATGTGGCTTATGACACACCTTCTTTTCTTGTTGATTGTCCTGTCTTTCTGAAATTTAGTTCTTTTTGTAAACTCAAATAAGTTTTATAGTTTTTTATTTGGCAGTTTGCAAAAGTCTTCTTAACTTTGCACCATGAAAAGTTTTTATACATTATTATTGGCATCGATGGTTTCTTTGTCTGTATCTGCGCAGAACGTAGATGCCGACAAGGTACGTACTGCGCAGAATAAAGCCTTGCGCGATTCACTCTCCAAGGCTACAGAAGTGCTTGCATATCATCCCGACAGCATCGATCTGCGACTGAAAAAGGCTGCTTGGAATATCCAGTTGGAACAGTGGCAATATGCGAAGGATGATCTTGATAAGGTACTCTTTCTGAACAATACCAATATCGCCGGTTTGTTCTATCGTGCCTTTGTCAATGAGAAGTTGCTCCGTTATAACTTTGCGCGTCTCGATTATCAGAATCTTCTGGTACTTGTTCCTGGCAACTTCCAGGCGCAACTCGGTCTGGCTTTGCTCAATGAGAAAGATAAGCATTATACCGAGGCTTACGATGGCATTAACAGTCTGATAGAGCAATACCCTGACAGTGCGATGGCTTATGCTGCAAGAGGTGGCATGGAGAAGGAGAGGGGGATGCTTGAGCTGGCAGAGTTTGATTACGCCAAGGCGATGGAGTTGGATGCCGGTAATGAGGATTTTGCTTTCAATCATGTAGACATCCTGATTCTGCTTGGAAGAAAAGACGAAGCCTATCGTGATTTGAAGAAATTGCTCGATGCCGGTTGTCAGCCAGGCAGGTTGCAAGGTTTCTATGCAAGGTTGAAAAAGAAGAAAAAGTAGTATTTAAGAGTTATAAAAAAAGAGTTTTTAAAGATAAATAAGACAAGAATGCATAAAATTATTCCCTATATCCTGGCTGCCTGTTGTCTCTGTATGGTGGCATCCTGCGATACCGTCTTCGATGTTCATCCGTATGATGTGCAAATCGACGGCGATAGAAATCTGAATGTTACCAATATTCAGAAGATTGAGGCTGCAGTAAAGTCGAAAGATACAATCCGTTTTGCTATGATCAGCGATTCGCACCAGTGGTTGGATGATTTGAAGAGTGAGGTTAATGATATCAATCGCCGCAGTGATTCCCTCGATTTCGTGATTCATTGTGGAGACCTTACCGATTTTGGTGCTACCCGTGAGTTTCAGTGGACCCGTGACCATCTTCAGAAGTTGAAGATACCTTTCGTGGCTCTGCTGGGTAATCATGACTGTTTGGGAACAGGTAACCAGTCTTATCAGAAAATCTTTGGTAATCCGGATTTCAGTTTCATTGCCGGCAAGGTAAAGTTTGTCTGCCTCAATACCAATGCTATTGAGTTTGACTATTCCCGCCCTGTACCTAATTTCGATTTCATGGAAGAGCAGGTTAAGGCAGATGCTGATGACTTTTCGCGTACCGTTGTCTGCATGCATGCAGGTCCTTATTCAGAACAGTTTAATAATAATGTGGCTAAGGTCTTCAATTTTTATACCCATCAGTTTCCTGGTTTGATGTTCTGCCTTTACGGTCATGGTCATCATACCGAGCAAAATGACATTTATGGCGATGGCATCATCTATTATCAGGTGGCCAATGCCGCTAAGCATCAATACTATATATTCACCATTACTCCAAAAGGTTATCGTTATGAAATTATTGAGTTTTAAGCATATATTCATTCTGGGAGCTTTGCTTGCTGCAGGTTCTGTACAGGCTCATGCTGCCGATGAGGTTACCGGGAAAAGTGAGGAGTTGGAACTGACGGATAGTATCGTTCATGATACTCTGGTGTTGGCGGATGGCAAACTGACCCGATATGACCGCCGCATTATGCGCTACCGTAAGCATTGGAATTTGCTGATACCTACTAGTGGTATCATTCAGACCTGTGGCAATATGGGTATCATTTCGCTGGGTATCGGATGGGAATATGGTAAGCGCCGCCAGTGGGAAACGCAGCTCTTGTTTGGCTACATCCCGAAGTTCAGTTCTGACGATGAGAAGTTAACCATGACGCTCAAGGAGAATTTCATTCCTTGGCGTCGCAATATCGGTAAGGGCTGGTGGTTTGAACCGCTGGAGTGCAGCCTGTATTTCAATACGGTGTTCGGACATGATTTCTGGACTAAGCAGCCTACCAAGTATGAAAGCGGCTACTATCCGTTCTCTACCAGAGTCCGTCCTAATATCGCCTTGGGTGAACGTTTTAAGTATGATATTCCGCACAATAAACGTAAGCGTATCAAGAGTATCACGTTCTTCTATGAGTTGGGTACAACGGATATCTATTTTATGCGTTTCTACCGTAACGGCAATGCCGGTTTCTGGGATGTCTTCGGCCTCTCTATCGGTGCCAAAGTGCAGTACCTTTAAGCCAAGAACTGGTTGATGAGTTTGCTTACTCTGATGATATCTTCATCGTTGAGCGATGAGTTGCAAGGCAGACTCAGTTCTTCGTCAGCTATTCTCTTAGCTACCGGAAATTCCAGATGATTCATTTCCGGATAGCATGGCTGCAGATAGGGTGGGCGGAAGTAATGAATCTTTGTGCCGACCCCATTCTCAGCCAGGAAAGCTTTCAGTTGGTCTCGCTTCGGGGTAAGGAAAGGGAAGACGTGGAAAACATTTTCATGAGCAGGAGAGATGAGTTTCGCAGCGATGCATCTGTCCTTGATGCTGTCATCCAGATGCTCCAGATATAGCTGTACCTGTCTGTATCTCGCTTTCTGTTCGTTTTCAGGATATTGCAGTTTCACATTCAGTACCGCAGCCTGAATCTCATCCATGCGCGAGTTGACGCCCTGGTATCTGAAGATGCCGTCTTCTATCTTTCCATATTCGTGTAGTGACATGATGGCTTCCGCCAATTCCCTGTTATTGGTAGTTACAGCTCCCGCATCTCCCAATGCTCCCAGATTCTTGCTAGGATAAAAACTGTGGGCGGCAGCATCCGAAAGATTTCCGGTATATCTTCTTTTCGATGGTTTTTCTGAAGAATCAGATAGAGTAGTGGAGCATCCGAATCCCTGTGCATTGTCTTCAAAAAGCAAAAGATGATGCTTCTTGCAGATTTCAGCAATCTTCGGAGTCCATGCCAGTTTGCCATAGAGATGAACAATCATGATGGCTTTGGCCTTCGGTGTGATTCGGGCTTCTATCAGCCGGTCATCTATCTGTAATGTATCGATATTGGCATCCACCAATACAGGTGTCAGGCCTACGCTGCTGATGGCAAGTACGGTAGCGAAATAAGTGTTGGCAGGCACAATCACTTCATCACCTTTCTGCAACTTTCCGATAGCCAGTTCGCCCATCAGCATCAGTTTGAGCGCATCCGTCCCGTTAGCGCAGCTGATGCAGTATTCAGTACCGATAAACTGTGCATACGATTTCTCAAACCTTTTTACGGCTTCACCTTGCAGATACCATCCGCTATTGACCACTTTGTTGATAGCATCCTTTATCTCCTTCTCGTATGGCTCATTGATGGCCTTCAGGTCGAGATAAGGAATCTTCTTTATTTCTGTTTCCATTGTTTCTTCTGTGATGATTTATACAAGTGATAAGACTTGTTTCTATAAATAAAAACGGATGTTTTGCGGTATTTATTATATGGGGAGGTATAAAAAAGACAAGAGCAGCTATCTTCTCAGACAACTGCTCTACATTCAATAGGTATTAGTTTTCTTTAAGGTAAAAAGATTGTATTCAGGATAACGTTTGCAAAGGTACTAAAAAAAAATGAAACAAAAAAATAAAATGGCAACAAAA